>Ga0182024_10002100_pt1 | contig 50046 bp, 51 predicted proteins | sample P32metaG_FD_120480 | JGI IMG/M metagenome (GOLD analysis project Ga0182024, IMG submission 120480) | Permafrost microbial communities from Stordalen Mire, Sweden - P3-2 metaG (Illumina Assembly) | ecosystem: Environmental > Terrestrial > Soil > Wetlands > Permafrost | place: Sweden: Stordalen...
ACTTACCATATCAAGCACCTGCTGGATCTTTTGGGCCTTCTGTAAAAATCTTTTCAGCTCTTCGGAGGCAACCTGCATTTTTTGAATCACCGGCTGCACCTGTTCGAATTCCAGCTGCACCGAATTGGCGTAAAGTAAGCCTGAACAGGAAGCGAGGCCAGAAAGCGTCCGCTCAATTTGTGTGCGCTGGCTGTTGTCCAGACCGGCAAAGTGACCCAATTCATAAGCGGTAAGGTCCGACTGAAAATGGGTCAGACAGCTTGCAAGAGCAATCAATTCCTTCGGCGTACTTCCATTAGCCATAGGCGGCTTATTTTGTCAATCTGATGATATCCTCAATGAGTTTATTGATCTGTAAAATATCTTCCGCAATTTCCGTTTCTGTTTCCGCGAACCCCGGTTTCTCTTCTCCGAATGCAAGCAAATGATGGCCTTTCCGTATGGTTTCCAGCATCCTGACTGATTTGCGGAGTTTTAATCGTTCATCTTCCATTTGTCCGAGAAACTCCTTATAACGGCTATTAACAAACGCTTTTTCAACAGGGCTGTCTGACCACGCAAACAAACGCGCGTAAACAAACGATATCTAGTTTTGCACAGCCTGATCAAGTTCCCCCTGCAAGGCCGAATCCAGAATAAATCCATATCCAAGTAAAACAGTTCCTAGCGCCGAATCGTTTTCCTCCATGATCTTATGGAGTTTTTTTGCACGGTAAAATTTCAGCGGTTAGTTCAGCAAGGTATTCAGGATCCCTTTTGTCGCCGTTATTTTTTCATCTGAGAATGATAAACCTGGCACAAGACTGGATTGAATATCCGCCAGAGAGGAAACCAGCGGCCACGCATTGTACGCAATCAGCTTTTTATCCGAAACTGCCTGCAGCAATGAAAAATAATTAGAGAGGGTTTGATTGATAATGCCAACCAGGCTATCACTTGTCTTGTACATTTTGCAGTTTGAGGCAGAATGAGAAGACCCGGCATAAAGTGAAGTATCTGTTAATTCCTTTAGTGCTGCAGGATCGTAAAATTTGCAAATCTTACCGAATCCAAAAGAACCCCGGTCTATTTCCGTTACGCCAGAAGTTGCTGATTTGGCAAACCGATTAATAGATTCAGTGGATTTGCAGGATGCCAGAAAGAGAAATGCGCCTATAAGGGTGTACTTCATAGAAAAAATAAGGTTTAAGCAAGTGCTGGAAACGGCAGTCAAAACCCGTCCTTTCCCTGTAAATTTCCTGTTTACCCCTTATCTTTGCCCCTCCTTAGCCGGACCCCGGCGGGTAAAAATCAAATTTAAGCAAGTGGCGACCAAGTTTTCAAAAGAAACCTATTTATACTGGTACGAATTAATGCAATTGATCCGGCAATTTGAGCTGATGGCGGAGGAAAAATATAAGATGGAAGGGAAGATTCGCGGGTTTTTCCATGCATATATCGGACAGGAAGCAATTGCAGCCGGTTGCATGACGGCTTCCCGTCCGGATGACCCTTTTATCACCGGATATCGTGATCATGGTCTTGCACTTTCTAAGGGAGTAAGCGCTAATGCTTGTATGGCGGAGCTTTACGGAAAATCGACGGGAGCAGCCAAAGGAAAGGGGGGAAGCATGCACTTTTTTGGTGTCAGTGTAAAGTTTTTTGGCGGTCACGGGATTGTTGCAGCCCAGATTGGTACCGGAGCAGGACTGGCTTTCGCAGAAAAATACAAAGGAACGGATAACGCCGTGCTTACTTTTTTCGGAGACGGGGCGGCACGTCAGGGCATGCTTCATGAAGTATTTAACATGGCCATGTTGTGGAAATTACCGGTTGTGTTTATTTGCGAAAACAATAATTATGCAATGGGCACTTCAGTGGAAAGAACTTCCAACGTTGTGGATATTTACAAACTTGCTGATGCTTACGAAATGCCCGGCGATTCAATTGACGGCATGAGTGCAGAGGCTGTGCATGAAGGCGTGTCCAGAGCCATTAAAAGAGCACGCGAAGGCGGCGGACCAACCTTGCTGGAGATCAAGACCTATCGGTACAAAGGCCATTCCATTTCCGATCCGGCAAAATACAGAACAAAGGAAGAGGTAGAAGAATATAAACAACGCGATCCCATTGCGCAGGTAACGAACAGCATCCTTACAAAGAAATTTGCTACCCAGGCTGACCTGGATGTTATAAACAAGCGGGTTGCAGACAAAGTGGCCACAGCCGTAAAATTTGCAGAGGAATCTCCAATACCGGATGATGATGAAGTTTATAAGGACATCTATATCGATAAAAATTATCCTTTTATTAAAGACTGAAATTTAATCCTGGTCCCTAAATATTAATTCGCAAACATGAGTGAAATCAAACATCCCGAACACCTTCAACACAAGAAAACAGTAACAGAAAAGTGGATGCTGTATCAGGAAGGCTATGGCAAACAGACCCTCATTGCTGTGCTGGTACTGGTTATTCTCGTGGGCAGTTATTTTGGATATAAATATCTGGTTCAGGAACCAAAGGAAAAACAAGCTACGGAAGCCATGTTCCGGGCAGAAGACTATTACCGGATGGATTCCGTGCAGCTTGCCCTTTACGGAGACAATGTAAATGCCGGATTCATAAAAATTATTTCCAAGTACCCGGGAACCCGGGCCGCCAGCCTGGCTTTTTTTTATGGGGGCAGCTGCTATCTAAAGCTTGGTGACTACAATAATGCCGTCAAATACCTGAAGGATTTCAACACTCCGGCCCTGCAGGTTCAGGCAAAAGCCTACGGATTACTCGGTGACGCTTATTCTGAATTAAATAAAAAAGAAGAAGCCGTCGCCGCATACAAAAAAGCAGGAACTACTTTCGATAAGGATGATATAATTTCTCCTGAATATCTTTTCCGCGCAGGATTTCTTTATGAAAGCATGGGCAGGAACAAAGAGGCGGTTGAGATGTATCAACTCGTAAAAGATAAATATCCTGCCTCACAAAGAGGTTTTGATATCGATCGTTACCTCGCAAGACTTGGAGCAGTTAAATAATACACATGTCATCTTCCGGGAAAACAAAAACATCCGCTCCAAAAATCAAAAAAGCATCCGTGGTTTTGGTGAGAACGGAATGGAATGCCCCGGTGGTTGAGGTCCTGTATGCGGGTTGTAAAAAAATTCTTTCAGAAGAAAAGGCAGTCCTCGCCGGCGATATCCTTGTTCCGGGCGCATTTGAAATATCTTTTGCAATAAAAAAATATTGGGAGGAAACAAAACATGCTAAATCAAACCGACCTGAAGCATTTATTGCCCTGGGTTGTGTGATCCGCGGAAATACACCGCATTTTGAATATGTGTGCCAGGCTGTAACAGATGGCATCGTTCAGCTCAACCTCAGCCTTCCCGTGCCAGTGATCTTTGGCGTCCTCACCGTAGACAACCTTGAACAGGCCAGGGAAAGAACCGGGGGTTCCCACGGACATAAAGGCGAGGAAGCGGCGCATACAGCGCTGAAAATGATTTCTTTTTGCAGGACCCTCCGTAAAACGTAAATAAGCACCATATTGAAAGTACAGATTTTCATACCCTGCTTTATTGACCAGCTTTATCCCGAAACAGCGTTCAATATGGTAAAGGTGCTGGAGAAAGCCGGCTGCACCGTCGTTTATAATACCGAACAAACCTGTTGCGGTCAACCAGCATTCAATGCAGGCTTCAGGGAAGATGCAAGGGAGGTTTGCATCAAGTTCCTCGGGGATTTTTCAGGAACCGATTATATTGTATCACCCAGTGCTTCCTGTGCCGGCTTTGTAAAAAATTATTATCCCATCTTATTCCTTGATTCCGCTCACAATAAAGAAGTAAAACAAATCGCAAAACGCATTTACGAATTCTCGGACTTTCTGGTTAATGTATTGAAGGTGGATCAATTCCCATCAGAACTTTATGGAAGGGCAACTTATCATGATTCCTGCGCTGCCCTGCGGGAATGTAAAATAAAAATGGAGCCCAGAAAGTTGCTATCAAATGTTAGAGGACTTGATCTGGTTGAAATGAATGATGTGGAGACTTGTTGCGGATTCGGAGGGACCTTTGCTGTTAAATTTGAATCCATTTCGCTTGCGATGGCTGATCAGAAAGTGCATCATGCCCTGGAGACCGGCGCAGAGTTTATGATTTCAACGGATATGTCATGCCTGATGCACCTGGATGGGTATATACGGCACAAAGATCTTCCCATCAAAACCATGCATCTTGCAGACGTCTTAGCCCATGGCTGGTAAAAAAAAGACCATCCCCCATGCCAGAAGGCAGGCAGATGGTCTGACCTTAAAACAACCTGTCGCAAACATTTAAGCCGGTAATAAGCGACTCTTCTTAATTATACGTAAGGTTTTGAAAAAGGATGTTTCTGGTTACCTGAAGAATGCATATTATTTGTTAAAGCAGGCACCAGGTAAGACCGGCCACCCTTGGAAGATCCTATTTAGGCATCAGAACATGGTCGACCACATGAATTACGCCGTTACTTTGATGAACATCCCTGATCGTCACAATGGCTATGTTTCCTTTTTCATCCTTGAGCATTATTTTATTGCCCTTCATCATAACCCACAAAGTGTCCCCTTCTACAGTCTTCAATGCAGCTGTCCCTTTTCCTTTCACTATCAGGGCTGCTAATTCTTTGGAATCCAGGTTGCCGGCAACAACGTGATAGGTGAGGATGCTGCTGAGCATAGCCTTGTTTTCGGGTTTAAGCAGGTTGCTTACGGTTCCGGCCGGCAACTTGTCAAAGGCCACGTTTGTGGGCGCAAAAACAGTAAACGGACCCGGACCTTCCAGGGTTTCTACAAGTCCGGCTGCTTTTACCGCCGCAACCAGTGTGGTATGGTCTTTGGAATTCATGGCATTTTCAACGATGTTCTTAGCAGGATACATAAGTGCACCGCCAACAGTGACAGGCTTTTGCGCAAAGGAGGCCACCGCGGAAAAAATGCCGGCGAAACTTAGAACCAAAAATTTAAAATTTTTCATAAAAAGAAATTATTTGATTGTTATTTTAATGAAATACTGATTCAGATACGCGGGCACCCGCAATTCAGATTTTTTATTTTGAGAAAAATTTACAAACTGCAGGCTTACAGGTATTCTTTGCCAGCCTATCTTTGGAACCGTAAATAAGGTCGATTTTTTTCTTATCTCATCTTTATGGCTTACTGGCTCATCAAATCCGAACCGGAAGTTTACGGTTGGGATCAACTGGTAAAAGACAAACAAACCCGCTGGGACGGCATTCGTAATTATGCCGCCAGGAACCACCTCCGGTCGATGAAAAAAGGGGATCAAATCTTTTTTTATCACAGCAATAAAGGCACGGAAATAGTCGGCATTGCCACCGTCTCCAGAGAACATTATCAGGATCCCAGCACGACAGAAACAGCATGGCTTGCCGTTGATATAAAACCCATGAAGAAATTGAAGACGCCCGTAAGCCTCGACCAGATCAAAAAAGAGAAAAAACTATCCCAGATGGCGCTTGTCAGGATTGGTCGTTTATCAGTACAACCGGTTACAGAAGAAGAATGGTACCTCGTTATGAAAATGGGGGGTATGGAATAATGATTACCATTCAAATCAAAAGGATCTCCGCCTTCCTAATCGTTTTTCTTGTTATCGTCAGGATTTCACCAGCTCAACCCAATAGCGAACTGAAGGAACTAAAGACTTTTGTCAGGAAGGGAGAATCTAACCTTTTTGATTCATCTCTCCGGCAAATCACCTATATGCCCGCTGATAATCTGCACTATCTCTATCCTTTGTATCAGTTATTTGGTTCCGAAAATGAATTCAGGGAAAAATTATCGGGATCCGTTTATTATGACATACTAAGCCAGGTTGTGGCCCGCGCCGGGGATTACGCCGGAGCGCTGGAGTATGAACAGATGGCCGACACTACGGAGGTTTCGGAAGTGGATAGAAGACAGATCTTCAAAAGCATACAGGGATTAAAGAATATCAAACATTCGGATGCCCGGAGATATATCGGTTTTATCGCACCTCATTACCAGGTCATCATGCTGAATCAGGCTTATGGCAAACCCGAGCACTGTGCGTTTGCAATTTCCCTCCTGGATGAATTATACAAAAAAGGATTCCGCTATCTCGCAATGGAAATGTTGAATCCCGGGCCGGATCAGGAACTGGGTAAGCTTACGTATAAAACAGGCCTTGCTGCCACTGAGCCGGTAACGGGCGAAATGGTTCGGATTGCACTGGACATCGGTTTTAAACTCGTTGCATATGATGACCCGGCCGCTGCCCGGCATACAGCTCGCGAAAGGGATTCCATTGACGCAGCCAATATATATCAGGTTTTAAAAGAAGACAGCACAGCGAAGATTTTTGTATACGCAAGCTATGGACATATAGCAGAGAAAAGCACCTCGGATGAATTTGTACCCATGGGTATGGCTTTTAAAAAAATATCCGGTATTGATCCGCTAACGATAGACCAGACGGACATGTGCGAGCAAAGTAATTTCAGCTACGGAAAGGTCTTTTATGAAACCTATCTGCAAAAATATTCTATCAGCACCCCGTCCATCGCTCTTACCGATGATGAACCGGTTAGCGTAACAGGAAGTGTTCTTTATGACCTTACAGTAATTCATCCCAAAACCATCTACAGGGATTTCCGACCAACCTGGCTTAATCTGGAGAACAGAAAACAGCCCGTGTATATAAAATCGGCAGACAAGAGAACTTTCCTGGTACAGGCATATTACCAGTATGAATCCTTCAACAGCAGGCCAGGGCAGGTGGTCCCTGCTGATCAGACTTATCTTCAAACCAGCAAAGGAAATTATTTACTATACCTGCGGCGTGGAAAATACATCGTAATATTCCGGGACATGCAGTATAAAACACTGTACACGCAGCACGTTGAGGTTAACTAACGGTTTCGTGAAACCGAATTTCAAGGCTTTCCAGTTCTTTCAGCACCGGCCGATAGATTTCAGGCCTTACCGGAATATGCAACCCACGCAGCGGAATCTTATTTTCAAGGATTAGTCTGGCTGCAATACCAAGGGGAAGACCCACGGTTTTGGCCATCGCTGTCTGCGTGCTGTTTTCGCCCTTAACCGAAAGGCTGCTTTTCAATGAATACTTTTTTTGGCGGAGGGTATAAACCAACTCATGGACCATAATGATCAGGTCTTTGTCCTGCTCCTTCATTTTCCATTTTGATTCGATGAGGAACTGGAGCACATCAGCAGAAGTAAGAGAATCTGCGGGCAACGGAACATCTTCAAACAGACCGAGAAAATCAAACAACGGTTTATTGAAATCGTTGATATAATGCCTGATAGACCTGCTCCATTCATTGATTGTCTTTACGGATCGGGCAATCGGCTGAACCTCGTCCGTTAACTTTGCCGCCACAATATCCTTCCAGGCCCTGCAAAAATCAGGATGTCGAAGCGTGGTCCTTAAAAAAGTGTGCGCTTCCTCGAGACCGTACACGGAAATGTATTCCAAAGAATCCCTGTTGGGATACCAGGCATAACTTCCACCCAGTCCGTCAATTACAGTCCCTGAATATTCAAAAAGATGTTGATAGGGCACACGTCGGATCTGATTATTTTCTTTGAAGACTGCCCCTGTCGCTCCGGCGCGAACAACGTTACGTGGATTCCAGCTGATTTTATAATGCCAGGGATTGTCGTCGCTCTCCGGTGCAACCAATCCTCCGGTATGAGATCTGAATGAAGATATTTTTCCGCCCTCGGCCCGGATGCGGTCAACGATTGACATAGCGCTCATATGATCAATACCCGGATCAAGACCCATTTCGCCCAAAAATAATAACCCTCTATTCTCTATTTCCTGTTGAAGTAACTTGATATTTTCATCTATGTAAGAAGCAGTTAAAAGATTTTTTGATTTGTTCAGGCAACTCCGGGCAACCAATACATGAAGGCCTGGTGGCAGGAGGGAGATCACGAGGTCGGCTTTTTCAATGAGGGGATCGAGTTCAACATTGTTTTGTGCGTTTGCCTGAACAAATCGTACACAGGTCTGGCCTGCTAATTTTCTCTTCAGTGCTTCGGGGTTATTATCTGCAACATAAAGTGCCCATTGATTCTCCAGGCAGATTCGGGAAAGGTACTCAATCAGGCAGGTGGCCGACTTTCCCGCTCCGAAAAGCACGATATTTTTCATAGTCAATGTTAAACCATTTCCTCCAAAAAAAAACAGCCCAACCCGGGGGTTGGACTGTTTTTGATCTTCACCATCCTTTCTGCAATAATTTATTCGGCTAACTTAATTTCTCCGAGATCAACGCGCTGTCCTTCTGAGACCATTACATTTTTTTCAACCGATCCCAAATTCGGTGCTTTCATCGCAAATATCACTTTCCAAACTCCGGGCTGAACGCGCATTCCGAAATGTCCGTCATTGCTGACTGCCTTCACGGAATCATTTCCCTGTACGGCCACAACGGATTGCGTAAAATTAGTCGGATAAACACTACCCTCGATCGATCCGCTATGAATTACCCGTTCAGCATGAATACCAATTATAACAATGATGATTATGCAGAGCTCCAATAATCCCCTTCTCATCCTGATTAAATTAAACTGTTTCTGATAAATCTGAGATTTTTCAAAAATATTTCTATGCCAGTAGTAGGAGTTACACAGGATGTGATTACGCATAATACTTTTCAACTTTTATGCCAAGGAAAAATTGTGGGGAAAAAAACACTGTAACAAATGGTTAAGCTCTGCTAATTCGAGTAAGACATATCAATTTGCTGCGCATCAGCAATCGTCAGGCGATATGTAATTCTTACACCACGGGGACTTTTAGGAGCTTCGACGGTAACAGTTGTACCCGATGCCAGATTGCGAAAACTGAGGTTTTCCGTTTTGAAGACCTTTTTATTATGGAGAATATAATCAACGGCCACAACAACGAGGTCCATAGTTACACCTGACCGGTTGGTGATCATCAAGGGCACTTCTGAAATGCCACCCAATACACCCACCTTGTATTTCCCGGCTGTAACGATAAGATAATCTGAAGGATTTGCTCTTATTTTTGCAGCAAGCGAACTGTTTTCATTATCAGTTACCCGCCGGTTTGCACCAGAATCAGAAACTTTTCCAATGGGTGTCCCGCCAGCTGCTACTGGTTGCGAAACCTTTTTGGTAATGGATACAGGTCCGGATTTCTTTTTCTTAATTATGCCGGATGGAATAATCGGTTCCGTAAGGCTGCCAGGTTCCTCCCTATTAAGTTGTCCGTTTTTACCATCTCGCGCCACTGATCCGGACTTCACCGGATTTGTCGGGAGCAGTATTGGTGATCTCCGGGCCGGAGGTTGGGTCTGGGTAGAAATTTCATTTGCTGAGTAAAAAATTCTACGATTTGAGATAATAAATCCTGTGACCAAACCCGCAATGAACATGAGGGCAATGCTGATGATGAGCAGACTCCTGCCGGAAGAAGATTTAGGCCTCTCCGTGATCTTATAACCTTCGGGCTGTCTGATGGGTTCTTCCCAATTCAATTCAAGAGCGTCTCTTCTCTGCGGGGCCGATCCAATCCCGGAAGGTCTTTTTTCGGATGCAGGAAGGTTAATGTAAACAGATTCCTGGTTAGGCAAAATGATACGGATGGGATTTACCAGGGATTCTTTTTTGGAAGTCTCCGTACCGGGCTTCTTAAAAAAACGATCGTATGGCTGTTCCGGAACGACCGGTGCAAAGGAAGAAAATTCAGTTATTTCGCCTGGGTACCGCCAGGCTGCGCTTTTTCCTTCAATCCATACCAGATCGTAGGATTTGAGGGACAAGCGTTTGATCTCTTCTAAAGTAAAAGGTCCCGATTGTTTATTGTTGCGCAACAATAAATAAGTACTCATATTCCAGCTTGAAAGAGGTTAAGGGCACCGATCAAAGCCCACTCAAAAGTATTAACTTTTTTTGTGAAGGCAACGTTATAACCCCTATGAAACTCGGTTTCTTAGTAGTAAAAAGGGTGAAAGCGGATGCCTTTTTCCTTACTCCATTCCAGGGCTGGAGCAGGTATTTTGGAAACCCGGGTCAGGTAGGCTGCCGTATTAAAAAGCGCCGAAGAGGAAGGTATCCTGAAAAGATCTGCTTCAGGCGAAAAATAAAACTGCCTATACCTTGGAAAGTAAGGTATTTTAACCCCGTTTACGGAATCCGGGTTCGTTCTCGCGCCGATCATACCCTCTGCACCGTACCCCAGGTTCATATTAAGCCAGTAAGGAAAATCTGTTTTGGCTGGAAGAAAGGAAGCCAGATTGAAAGAAAGCCAGTAGGTCTGACCATTATAATCCTTAATCATTCTCGAAATCAGGTTTCTTCCCAGCTCGGACGGATAATACTGGGCATAAATTGTAGTATGGAAAGAGAACTTCAGCGATATACGTTGCTGATTCCAGGCTTTTTGCTGGGAAGCAAACAAGGCTGTACCAATTAAATTGGCGATCATGTCGCCTTTTGAAAAGCCCCATTTTGAAGAAAATCCGTCTAATACCTCGATAATGGACATATAGCTGATGGCAGTAATCGATCCGATTGCAATGGAAGCATCATTTTTCACCCCGCACCAGCGCATCAGGTCAAATTGTATCGAGCCAATATTATAAGCTGTTGTAGCGTGTCCTGCTTTATCCATCTGTAGCCACTCACCATTATCATTAAAAAAATGAAACCGGCTCCTCGGATGTTTGCGGTACCATAAAAAATACAGACCTGCAGAGATGGCAACGCCACTGGCCAACTCCGTCAAGATTACGGTTCGCATCCTTCCTGAATTATATTCAGATGCCGGAGGTAAAAAGGCAGTTTGTGCCCACCCGTTCAGAAATTCACAAATAAAAACCATCAAAAAAGTGATACGCAAAAGCGCGCTCCTCAAGATGCATTTGTTAGCGAAATATATCTTCAATCAGCAATGAATTTTAGCGGGTACCAAGGGAAAGGAGATTTTGTTTCGTACAAAAATCAATACCTTAGGTTCAAATTTAAAACAAGTTTTATGGATGCAGCCATTCTGGCCAAAGTGAATAGCTGGTTAGTTGGAAATTATGATGAAAATACAAAAGCAGACATCGTCCGGATGCAGAAAGAAAACCCGGAAGAGCTTACAGAAAGTTTTTACCAGAACCTGGAATTCGGAACGGGGGGTTTGCGCGGAATCATGGGGGTAGGTACGAACCGGATCAATAAGTACACAATAGGCATGGCGACTCAGGGATACTCAAATTACCTGAAACGGTCCTTTCCAATACACATGGTGAAAGTGGCGATAGCACATGACAGTCGCAATAACAGCCGTTTTTTTGCCGAAACAGCCGCCAAGATATTTGCAGCTAATGGAATAAAGGTTTTTCTTTTTCAATCCCTCCGGCCAACGCCTGAACTCAGTTTTACGATACGCTTCCTGGGCTGTCAGGGTGGTGTGGTTTGTACGGCTTCACACAATCCAAAGGAATATAATGGTTACAAAGCTTATTGGAATGACGGGGGGCAGCTGGTGCCTCCGCATGATCATAATGTAATTACCGAAGTGGAAAAAATTGCTTCGGTGGACGAGGTCAAGTGGACGGGTGGGGAATCACATATCACGATGATTGGAAAAGAAATCGACGAAGCTTATATCAGTATGGTCAAGAATCTTTCTGTATATCCGGAAATCATAGAACGGCAGCACAACCTGTGCATCGTGTATACGCCGATCCATGGAACCGGGATTAAGCTGGTTCCCGATGTATTGCAACGCTTTGGATTCAGCAACGTGCACGTCGTTGACGAGCAGGCCGAACCCGACGGTAATTTCCCGACTGTCGGATATCCTAACCCCGAAGAAAAAGAGACGATGGGCCTGGGTTTGAAAAAGGCCCGGGAAATAGATGCTGATATATTATTAGGGACCGATCCGGACGCGGATCGAGTCGGGATCGGCGTAAAGAATGATAAGGGAGAATGGGTTCTTATGAATGGCAATCAAACTGCGGTACTTGCATTTAATTATCTGATCGAAGCCCGGAAGGAGAAGGGGATTGCACAGCCAAATGACATGGTAGTCAAAACGATTGTAACCACGGACATGATCGACGAAATCGCAAAGCAAAGCAATATCCGTTGTTACAACGTGCTTACGGGATTTAAGTGGATTGCTGAATTGATTAAAGAAAAGGAAAAAACAGAAAATTATGTGATTGGCGGAGAGGAAAGCTATGGATTGATGATCGGTTCAAAACTCCGCGACAAGGATGCCGTAAGCGCGGTGGCCATCTTATGTGAAATGGCCGCTTACGAAAAAAATAAAGGCAAGACATTATACGAGAAATTAATTGACCTCTACCTGCAATTCGGATTTTATAAAGAATCCCTGATCTCCATAATTAAAAAAGGAATGGATGGGCAGAAACAAATCGCCGATATGATGAGTGCTTACCGCAATAACCCTCCGTCAACCATTAATGGCTCCGCCGTAATTCAGCTGTTCGATTACGAGACCAGTCAGGAAACCAATATGAAAACGGGCGAAACCAGGAAAATAGAATTGCCTGCAAGCAATGTGCTCCAGTTCATTCTGGAAGACGGCAGCAAAATTTCCGCGCGTCCATCGGGAACGGAACCCAAGATTAAATTTTATTTCAGTGTAAACGATACATTGAAAAACATATCTTCCTTTCATGCCATGGATGATTTGTTGCAAAAAAGAATTGATGGTATCATCAGCGATATGAAGCTCAAATAACTCTCCCCGGTAATAGCACGATTTTATTCTATCAGAACATAATTCAAAATGAAAATTCGATTCCTTTGCCTTCTGGAGTTATCCTTCTCCGTTGCGGGGTATTCCCAGATCAGGCTTGCAAGAGTATTTGGTGATCACATGGTGATCCAGCGCAGTCAGCCCGTCCCCGTATGGGGATGGTCTGCACCAAACGAAAAGATAACCGTAATGGTCAACAAACAAGTTAAGGAAACAAGAACGGACAAGAACGGTAAATGGCTTGTCACACTTGATCCACAGCCGGCAGGAGGACCATATGAATTAAAAGTCTTGGGTAAAGACAGCCTGGTTTTGCATGATGTGCTTGTGGGCGAGGTTTGGATCTGCTCCGGACAATCCAATATGGAATTCAGACTAAGCGAGGCCATGCATGCCGACGCAGAAATTCAAACGGCGGACTATCCTGAAATCCGGCAAATCAAGGTTCCCCATTTCACTAGCGTGACTCCAAAGGAAGATATCTCCTCCGGCGAATGGAAGGTTTGCACTCCGGCGACTGGAGGTGAATTTACTGCTGTCGGATATTTTTTTGCGCGGGAGATCCAAAAGCGATTACATGTTCCCGTAGGATTGATAAATTCATCCTGGGGAGGAACCATGGTTGAAACCTGGACAAGCCGGGGAGCATTTGAGAGAAGCCCTGAATTCAAAACCATGATCGCGAAACTTCCGCCTACTGATCTGGAGCTCCTTGCCAGGCAACGCAAACAAGCTCTGGATGACCGGGTCAGAACGCTTGAGAAATTAATCCGCGACAGCCTGCCGGAAAGCGATTGGAAAAACCCTGACTATAGCAGTGAAGTATGGCCGAAAATGCATTTACCCGGACTCTGGGAGTCCCAGAACCTGGGCCTGGAATTACTGGATGGGGTGGTATGGTTCAGGAAAGAAATTTCCCTGGATTCTGCCGAAGCCTCAAAACCTGTAATCCTTCACCTGAGCAAAATAGATGATAATGATAACAGCTATGTAAATGGAATACTGGTTGGGGCTACGAAATCCTATAATGCTGACAGGCACTATCTGATTGCTCCCGGTATTTTTAAGACTGGCAATAACGTGATTGCAGTGCGCGTGGAAGATACCGGTGGGGTTGGGGGTATTTACGGAGATTCCACAGCAATGAGCCTGACCACGGGTGATCAGCATATCCCGCTTTCGGGCTTCTGGAGTTTTAGGGTAGCCAAAATAGAAAGCGATCCCCAGGGTATTCATCCGAATGATTATCCGACGCTTCTTTACAATGGCATGATCAATCCCCTGATACCTTTCGGAATTAAGGGCGTATTGTGGTATCAGGGAGAAGCAAACGCGGACCGTGCATATCAGTACCATATAGCTTTCCCATTAATGATCAACGATTGGAGGCAGCGGTGGGGAGAAGGAAATTTTGCCTTCTATTTTGTACAACTCGCCAGCTTTAACTCGGCAAATGGTGATAGCGAACATGGCAGCTCCTGGGCTGAACTGCGCGAGGCACAGACACGAACGCTCAGCCTCCCCAATACGGGCATGGCCGTGACCGTTGATATTGGTGAATCAAACGACATTCATCCGAAAGACAAACAGGATGTTGGGAAAAGACTCGCTGCTATTGCCCTGAATAATATATATGGTCAGACCATGCAATATAGTGGACCGGTTTACGAATCCCTTGCGGTAACAGGAAATAAAGTTATACTAACGTTCACGCATACCGGAAGCGGGCTGATGACAAAAGATAAATATGGCTATATCCGGGGTTTCGAAGTTGCGGGGAGCGACCAGCATTTTCATTACGCGAAAGCCTCCATCATAGGAAACAAGGTGGCTGTAAGCTCAGATGCCGTGAGTGAACCCCTTGAGGTCCGCTATGGCTGGGCAGACGATGTCGGCGATGCCAATCTCTATAACCAGGAGGGATTCCCTGCAGTTCCCTTCCGGACCGACCAATGGAAAGGGCTGACAGATGAAAAGAGGTTTGAGATTGGGAAATAATGAAGAGGTTGACCAACCATCAACCCACCTACGCTTCGCTTCGGGGGACGAGGCCATCTACCTTTTCAGATATTTTTCCCGTCTTTTTATTTTTAATGATCACTTTTTTCGCTCCATAGTGGGTCACTTCCTCCTTTACAAGATAATTATCGGCATCGTATTCCACGAGATGACTTTCTTTACCCAAGCCGGTCCGGCCCCTCCAGATATCCAGTTGCACGGGTTCCCACAATTTTGTTTTTGCTGACTTGTAAGCCGCATCCAGGATCGTATTAACCACATAACCATCGTAGAAAGTTTCTTTCGGTGCCTTTCCTTTCTCCAATGAATTGAACATATCCGTAAACATGTGGTTGTATCCAAGATCGTTGAGTTCATCACCTACCGGAAACAACCAGCCCGTATTTGATTCAGATTTTTCCGAAACGTAATCCGCTCCTTTCCCGGTCGTGAACATTTCCAGGCCCGTTCTTAGAAAATTATTGATCCAGATGGTTCCCTCTGTGCCCATTACTTCATCCCGCAAATCCAGGCCGCCGCGAAAGGTCCAGCTTACTTCAAACTGGCCGATCGCACCATTCTCATATTTTACCAGGCCTATGGCATGGTCCTCCGCTTCGATAGGCTTTACCTGTGTATCGGCCCAGCACATTACTTCCACCGGCCTTATGTCTTTACCAATAAAACTCCTTCCGATTTCCACGCAATGGCAGCCGAGGTCGAGGATGCAGCCGCCACCTGCCTGTTCAAGATCCCAAAACCAGTCGCTGTGAGGACCGGGATGCGTTTCCCTGGACTTGGACCACAGTATTCTGCCGAGCGCACCATTCTTTACGCTTTGATATGCCTTTAGAAATTTCGGAGTATAAACGAGATCTTCCAGGTATCCATTGAAAATACCGGCTTTCTCAACTGCTTCCAGCATCCGCTTAGCTTCGGCGGCATTCCTTCCGAGAGGCTTGGTGCTGATAACGGCTTTCTTGTATTTGCAACAAAGCATTACGGCTGCTTCGTGGAGATTGTTCGGAAGAGAAATACAAACCACGTCCACTTCAGGGTGGGCGACCGCCTGTTCCATATCTGTTGTCCAGTTGGGGCAACCATAGTCGGAAGCAAATTTCTTTGCACTCTCTTCGCGCCTGGAATAAATATGTACAATACGGTCCTGGCTTCGCTGTCCCTGCAAAGAATCGGCATAAAACCTGCCGATGAATCCTGAACCTAACATCGCAATTCTCGTCATGACTTCTTATTTAAATGATGATTAAAAGAGAATCATTAGCCGCTGATCGCTGCAGCAGCCCGCTTCTCGCGGAAAAATAAAATAAAATATATTAATACCCCCAGGGCAATGTATGCGGGAACATACCAGATCTTCAGCCAATCGTGACCAGGACCTGCTTTATAATTATCCACCACAAAACCGGAAAACCAGGTACCGATAAACATGCCCACGCCATATGTTGCAAAAGTAAAAAGACCCTGCGCCGCATTCTTGATTCCTGCACCGGCCTTATTCTCGGTATACATATATCCGGTAACGAAAAAGAAATCGTAACAAACACCATGGAGAATGATGCCAGCATACAGCATCCAGAGATTGCTGCCCAGGTTACCGTAGGCAAAGCATAGATACCTTAACATCCAGGCCGTCATACCCATCATCAACATTTTCTTTACCCCGATCCGGTTAAAAAGAAAGGGGATGGCCAGAATAAACAATCCTTCTGAAAACTGACCGAGGATCATTTTCGAAGCAGCATTTTTCATCCCAATCTCGTTTAAAAAATCATTGGCGAATCCGTAGTAAAATGAAAGCGGTATGCAAACCAGGATGGCTGCGATAAAAAACACCAGGTAAGACTTGCTCTTAAACAGAACAAATGCGTCTGTTCCCAGGGCTTTTGTCGCGGTTACTTCAGTTGACTTCGCTTTCGGCGGCGTATTGGGAAGAAAAAAACTGATCAGTCCGAGCAGGGCCGAAGCGCCCGAGGCAAGATAAAAAGTATTAAGCAGCGTAGTGCCCGACTTTTCCCATTGCATCCCGCCGATAAGCAAGCCAGCGACAATCCATCCGAGGGTTCCGAAAACCCGTATCCACGGAAATTGCCGGCCGGGGTCGACCATTTGGTAAAAGGCAATACTGTTGGATAAGGCAATGGTGGGCATGTATAAAAGGGAATAGACCAGGATGATCCAGTAAAATGGTGAATTCACAGAAACGGTTGTAGCGGAAAATAGGAGGATAGCTCCCGCCAGATGAAGAACGCCCATGATTCGCTGGGCGGCAAAAAACCTGTCTGCAATCAATCCGATAAAAAATGGAGAGATCATAGTAGCAATAGCCAGGGCACTGTAGGCAGCCCCGATCTGTATGCCGGTAGCATGCAGGTTCGTACCCATATAGGTACTCATGGTCACGTACCAGGATCCCCATACAAAATATTCCAGGAACATCATCAGGCAAAGGAGAAAAGCGGTGACAGGCTTCATGAAATATAAATTAATAAAGGATGATACTATCGAAGTGAAAAGTTACTAATGAAAAGACGCATTGTAAAAAATTCTTCATTTATCTTGCAGTGTATGCGTGTGTTATCCGATTCTTACCGCCATAAGGGTCTAAGAAAACAGCTGGTAGCGTTGATCAGGAGGAAGGGAATCACAGATGAGCGGGTGCTGGCCGCCATCATGGAAATTCCGCGCCATTTTTTTATTGATTCTGCGTTTGACCAGATTGCCTATGAGGACCGTGCTTTCCCTATTGCTGAGGGCCAAACAATCTCACAGCCATATACGGTTGCCTATCAGACCCAGCTTCTCGAACTAAAACCAAATGAAAAAGTGCTGGAAGTAGGTACGGGAAGTACTTATCAGGCATGTGTACTGGCCGAATTGGGTGCCCAGGTATATACAATTGAAAGGCAAAAGAATATTTTTGAAAACAATAAGCAGTTCAGTTATCCTAAGAAATATCCGTCCATCCGTTTTTTTTATGGAGATGGCTATGAAGGGCTTCCGACTTTTGCTCCTTTCGACAAGATTATCGTTACAGCTGCTGCACCGGAAATCCCACAAAAATTGTTGGATCAGTTAAGACCCGGAGGGAAAATGGTAATACCGGTAGGAGACGGCAAAGTTCAAAGCATGGTTCGGGTCAATAAGAATCCCGACGGTTCAGTAACGGAAGAATCATTTGACGATTTTTCATTTGTTCCGATGATCCAGGGAAAAAATAATTAATCCATTGCATGACACCTGAGAGAATTCAACGGTTTACACAGGTTCTGGATAAACGCCAGAACGACCTGACCGTAGTACTGGAAAATGTTTCTGACCCGCATAATATTTCTGCCGTCATGCGAACCTGTGATGCTATCGGAATAAAGGAAATCAGTGTATTGAATACGCGTATCGGACCCCATAAGAAATGGGGGATCAAAAGCAGCAGCAGTGCAGCCAAATGGTTGACCATACAGCAGTATTCCGACCCCATTGAATGTTTCAGGATACTGCGTAAAAAATATGAATTAATATTAACTACACATCTTTCTTCAGATGCCATGTCTATGTATGATATTGATTTCACACGACCGGTCGCCCTGATATTTGGAAATGAACATGATGGCGTCAGTGAAGAAATCCGTCAATTGGCAGATGGGAATTTCGCCATACCCCAGGTTGGGATGATAAGATCGTTGAATATTTCCGTCGCCTGCGCGGTTACACTTTATGAGGCATTCCGGCGCAAGCATTCAGCCCGGCATTATGATACGGTAAAATTGGCGCCGGAAGAGTATGATAAGTTATTGAAAGAATGGGAGGAAAAGTAAAAATTAAAAATTAAAAAGTAAAAATTGAAGCGTAAAAGTAAAAAGTCTATTTTGATTACTTAAAGTGATTTTTAAGAGTGCTCTTTTTTTTAATTTTTACTTTTTAATTTTTACTTTTTAATGCTCGTTTCAAAGAATGTATGCTTACGTTCAACTCGTATCCAATCAGCAGGATCATAGAATTGATATATATTACCATCATAAGGATAAGGATCGTTCCGATAGAACCATATACCTTATTATAGGTTCCGAATTTATTGACCCAAAAAGAAAATGCAAAAGTGACAAAAATCATCAGCATTGTCGCAAGTAGGGTTCCCGGGGAATAAAACCTCCATTTTTCCTTCAATGCAGGTGCAAGGCGATAGATGAAAGCAATCGCAAAATAAAAAAGTGGCACGATCACGAACCAGCGTAAGGTTTTAAACACGCCCCGCATGGAATGGTTCCGGATGTTTAATTCCCTAAATAATAACCGAAGCAGCTCATCCTGGGTAACGAGAATTATAACGGATCCGATCACCAGCAGGAAAACTACGAGGGTCAACCGCATGGCTATTATCTGGTTTTGAAGAAAATTCCTCTTTGTATATTGGACCAGGGATTTGTTGAAAGAACGCATGAGGCCCAGCATAGCATTCGAAGAATAATAAAGCGCCACAATCAGTCCGATGGACAGTAATCCCCCGCGTGGTTTGTTGAGAAAATCATTCAGAAAATCACTGACCAGTTGATAGGTGTTCTGATTTGGGGTGATCTCCCGCGTAAGTATGAGTAATTGTTTCGTTAGCTTCCTGGAAACGGGCAAATAGGGGATGAGGGTGCATATAAAAATAGTCGCTGCAGGAATAGCCATTAGAAAACTGAAAGCGATGGATCTGGCACGGTCATTTAATCCTACTTTTCTTACCTGGCTGTTAAAAAAAACCACGACCTCATAAAGCGACACGCCTTCAAAGCCCGGAGGAAATATTTTATTGGCCTTGTCGGCGACCCACCTTGACAAGCCATTGTTCCTTATGATTTTTTCAAGATTTGTCATTGATTGCCTTTGGCTTGTTCGCTGATACGCATTTGTTCGTCAAGTGCTTTTTGGTATTCCCGCGCATTCTGCAGGTGCTCGGCAAAAGTTTCGGCAAAATTAGAATAGCCGGAAAAATCCGGCCTGGCAACAAAATACAAATACCGGGTAGAAGGAGCATTCAGAACAGCTTCGATTGTTTCCCTGGACGGTGTGCAGATCGGCCCCGGAGGAAGACCAAGATTCATATAGGTATTGTAGGGCGATGGTACCGTCAGGTATTTTGAATAAACTCTTTTCAATTCAAAATTTCGCAAGGCAAATTTTACAGTCGGGTCAGCAGCCAGTTTCATTCCTGCAGCCAGCCGGTTTAGATAAACACTGGCTATTTTAGGCTTATCTTCTTTACGTGTGGTTTCTTCCTCAACGATTGAGGCCAGAATATAGGCTGAAATGGGATTGAGATGATGTGCTTCCGCGAGATGGATTCGTCCGGGAGTCCAGAATTCTCGTGAGGTTATCTCCATTTTCCTGAAGATCCGGGATGGCGTAGTGTTCCAGAAATATGTATAGGTATCGGGAAATACGGCGGTCATTACCGTATTGCTGTCCAGCGCATAGGCCTTCAGCGTATCCTCATTGTCCAGGTAATCCATGAATGAAGTAGAATCACATTCCAGCTTGCGTCCAACCATACCCGCCAGATCCGATTTGGTCCGCAACTTGGTGATGACCAGGTTCACCGGAACCTGATGCCCGTTCCGCAACATTTTCAGAAGATTGAACAAGCTTATTCCTGATTCGATTTCATACTTACCAGCTTTTATTTTTTCCGGATAGCCGGATCGTCTCGCCACCCAATCAAATACTGTAGGATGACTGAATACATGGTCCTCCCTAAGACCGGAGAACATAGCTTCATAGTTCATACCCGTTCGGATATATAAATCGTATTTCCCTGCACTAAAAGCAGTAGAAGGCCCAAATAATAAATAGCCTGCTATGGCAGCTGCAATAAGAATAGCGGTTAGGAAAATGAGGAATAGCTTTTTCACTGTATTTGGATTAGGCATCAAAATAAACAAAAAACCCTGTCATTGGAATGGCAGGGCTATCAATATCGTTTATTGTGCATGGTTTATTTTCCAGCAGGCATCTGGGGCAGGTTTCCGGAGGGGACCGAAGTAGGCGTTGCCTTTACATCTCTAACCCGGTTTGTACCGGCTTTGGGAATAAACAAGGTAGAAAAAATACAAAATAGGGCTACCACTATAGCGAGTAGCCAGGTTCCCTTTTCCAACACGTTATTGGTTTGCTTAACACCCATGAACTGATTACTGAAACCGGCAACGTTTCCTGCCAGGCCGCCGCCTTTCGGATTTTGAATAAGGATGATAAGCCCTAGTAAAATACAGGCCAGTAACAACAGGATAACAAAAAAGATCATGATAAAGAGGCTTTTAGTTGCTCGATTCTGGACGCAAAATAAGCGCTTTTAGGGGGATAAATCAAACTTAATTTCTGATAAAGGGCAATCGCATTCTCATACATTCCCTGCTTGGCCAGCACCTCAGCCATGGTCTCAGTAAGAATGTCCCTCTCCTCAATTGAGCTTGCTGCAAACCGGCGGATGCGTTCGGCTTCACGCTCATCGGTTTTTTCAATTACAGTCTGCCCGGGAAGTCTTTTCATAACTTTAAGCCAATTGGTAAAACTTTTCAGCTGCCTTCCAAATTGATCTGTGGGATGATCTTCAAGGATCAGGTTAATTCCCTGCGAAGCAAAATAATCGATCATGTGATAAGGCTCGAAAACAATCGACTCTGCTTTCTTTGCATCAAATACAGGCTGGTTGATGGCATGCTCAGGAGGTTCGTTGATGGTTGACGGTTGATAGTAGATGGGAGATTCCGTATTTGTTTCTTCAGGTTCAGGAGGTTCGTTGATGGTTGACGGTTGATAGTTGATGGGAGATTCCGTAATCGTTTCTTCAGGTTCAGGAGGTTCGTTGATGGTTGATGGTTGATAGTAGATAGGAGATTCTGTATTTGTTTCTTCAGCCTCAGGAGGTTCGTTGATGGATGATGGTTGATAGTTGATGGGAGATTCTGTATTTGTTTCTTCAGCCTCAGGAGGTTCGTTGATAGTTGATGGTTGATAGTAGATGGAGAACTCTGTTTCTTCGGATTTTTGATTTATTGCTTGTGCGGGTTCGCCAGTTTCATATTTTTCATTGATAATAACAGTTTCCACCGGGACCTCGTATTCTTCGTTGATAGTTGATGGTTGATCGTTGATGGAAGATTCCGATTCTGCATATTCTTCATTAATTATTTCTGCAGTTGGTGGCTCTTCATATTTTTCATTAACCGTAAGTGTTTCCTCCGGCGCCTGGTATTCTTCGTTGATAGTTGACGGTTGATCGTTGATGGGAGATTCCGATTCTGCATATTCTTCATTAATTGTTTCTGCAGTTGGGGGCTCTTCGTATTTTTCATTAACCGTAATTGTTTCCTCCGGCACCTGGTATTCTTCGTTGATGGTTGATGGTTGATGGCTGATGGGGGGCTCAATTATTGCTTCTTCGGGGGACTCGTATTCTTGGTTGATGGTTGATGGTTGATAGTTGATGGCAGGCTCCGTGATCGCCTCTTCCGGAGACTCGTACTCTTCGTGAAGGCTAGGGGAAGCCTGCACTTTTTCAAAGGCTGAATGGTGATCAGTGATCAGAAAACTTTCAGAGGTAACAGGCAATTCCGGATCTTCCTCAAGAAGGGATTGCAACCAGACGGGATTATTAAAATATAAAGCGGTTTTCATGGCTTGCTTGAGGTAAGCCTGATCATTTTCCAGTTTTAATTTTTTGGAGAGCAGGAAATGCGCCGCATTAAATGATGGAAATTCATTTATTACCGAATGGATCTCCTCCAGGGAAATTTCATCCAGATTTTGTTTTCCGAATATGGAATCTAACAGGAATGACATTCCGCTTGTCATCTGAAATTGAATTACCAATTAGAAAAAAGACGGTTAAAAATATCATCCGTCATATTGCTAACAATCATCGGTGTTAAGGTTGATTGGGCATCGTTCAGGGTCATCGAGGCAGCAAAATCAAAATTCCGGCTCACGTCCGCTTCAAAATCAGGCGTTCCCAGTTTCTGATCATTGAGACGGTTCTTCAGCGAAATGTGTACGCTGACGGATAGCCGGTTCGTAGATGCAGTCTGGTTGGATACGCCTGAAGTGCTCACTGAATAATCTGAAATATATGCCGTCACGTCGTAGTCCGCATCATCTGACTGCACCTGCGTGAGTTTTGTTTCATTGTTCACTTTCTGCTTCAGTTTATCGGTGAGCTGCGGACTCAATGTCGGATCCACGATCCTTGCCCTGTTCTCAATAAATCCGATGCGGATTGTCTTTACCTGGGGCGGGATGGAGACATCTTTAAATGAATATATTTTGCAGGAATTCGAAACAAGGCCAATCGTAACAAACAAGGTTGCCTGTAGAATGCCAGAAAAAAAATTCCCGCGAAAGTTAATCGCTGATATCATATTCCTTCAGTTTTCTGTAAAGAGTCCGTTCGCTGATGCCCAGGTCAGAAGAAGCGTCCTTTCGTTTTCCTTTATGCTTTTTGAGTGCCTTTACAATTAATTCCTTTTCCTTATCCATAATGCTCAGCGATTCTTCCACTTCCTCATGCTGATGAATATTGTTGTTGTTTCCATTATTATGAATCACGACCGGCTGCGCACTATATTGGTTGGAAGGAACTCCGGCTGCATAATGTTCCTGTGGATTTAGTTCCTTCATTTCATGCATAAAAGCATTATGGGTATCTGCACCCAGAGCAGGATTCTTGAGTATTTCCAGGAACATCTTTTTCAGTTCAGTCACATCTTTTTTCATATCAAAAAAAAGCTTGTAAAGGATTTCTCTTTCATTAGAAAAATCATTCGGCGCATATCCGTTGGCCGCCGGCACTACCATCGGAAGCCGGTTACCTGCATTTTCCGGAATGAATCTCCTGAGTTGTGACACGGTGATCAGCTTGTCTTCCGAAAGTACCGAAATCTGCTCTGCAATATTCTTTAACTCCCGTACATTACCTGGCCAACTATAGTTGATTAACAGATTTTTTGCGTCCTCATCCAGTTGAACGGGAGAAGTCTTATAGCGCTCGGCAAAATCCACTGCAAATTTTCTGAACAAGAGAGGGATATCATCCTTACGATCACGCAGGGAAGGCACCCGTATCGGTACGGTACTTAACCGGTAGTAGAGATCTTCCCTGAATCTCCCACGGTCGGTCAGCTGAAGCAGGTCCTTATTCGTTGCAGCAATCACCCGGACATCTGTTTTCTGAACCTTCGACGAGCCAACCCGGATAAATTCTCCTGCTTCAAGCACGCGGAGCAGTCTGGCTTGAGTGCCCAGCGGTAGTTCGCCAACTTCATCCAGGAAAATGGTCCCTCCGTTCACTGTTTCAAAATAACCCTTGCGCGAATCCACCGCTCCGGTAAAAGACCCTTTTTCGTGTCCAAACAATTCCGAGTCAATAGTTCCTTCAGGGATGGCACCACAATTCACTGCAATAAAAGGATTGTGCTTGCGCGCCGATAGGGAATGGATGATTTGGGAAAATGCTTCTTTGCCGACGCCACTTTCGCCAAAAATTAGGACCGTCAGGTCGGTATTCGCCACCTGGGTGGCAACGGTTAACGCATAGTTCAACTCAGGGGCGTTACCAATGATACCAAACCTGTTTTTTATTGCCTGAAGTTCCATGTTGTTCAAATAATGATTACTGCCTGTAACTGAAATCCGTCAACAGATCCCTTATTCAGGCTTTCGAAATCGCTTCACCGATCAGCGTTGCTCCGGTGCTATGCTCAATCCTCACAAGGGCATAATCACCCTTTCCGAGGGAATTACCCTGTTTAGTAAAAACCACCACTTTATTTTGATCGTTACGTCCCATCCAGGCAGCCGCACTTTTTTTTGAATCCCCTTCGATCAGTACCTTGGAGATACTGCCAATATCTTTCAGGTTGCTCGACCGCGACATCCTGTTCTGAAACTTCACGATTTCATCCAGTCTTCTTTTTTTCTCTGTCTCAGGAATATCATCAGCGTACCTTCTCGCGGCAAGTGTACCGGGGCGCTCACTGTAAAAATACATGTAACTCATATCGAATCTTGCCTCCTGCATGAGGGATAGTGTTTCCTGATGATCATCCTCCGTCTCCGTACAAAACCCTGAAATTATATCTGAGCTGATCCCGCAATCCGGAACGATTTCGCGGATCCTCCTGATCCTGGCCAGATACCATTCCCGGGTGTAGGTCCTGTTCATGAGCTGTAGTATCCGGTTAGATCCGCTTTGCACCGGAAGATGCACGTAATTACAGATATTTTCGTGCCCGTCAATGACGAACAATACTTCATCCGTAATGTCTTTCGGATGGGAAGTGGAAAACCTGACCCTCAATTCCGGTGAAATGCAGGCAACCTGTTCCAGAAGCATTGCAAATGTAACATCTCCTCCTTTTTCTGAATACCAGTGATAACTATCTACATTTTGACCGAGTAGGGTGACTTCCCGATACCCTTCCTCAAACAAGCCGGAACACTCACGAATAACGGAGCCCGCATCGCGACTTCTCTCCCTGCCCCGCGTAAAAGGCACTACACAAAAGGAACACATATTGTTGCAGCCCCGCATGATGCTTACGAAAGCATTAACGCCGTTACTATTGATCCTCACGGGCGAGATATCTGCGTAGGTTTCTTCCCGGCTGAGCAGGACGTTAACGGATTTTTGACCTTCTTCTGCAGCCTCAATCAATACCGGTAACGTCCGGTATCCGTCAGGCCCAACCACCAGATCAACCAGCTTTTCCTCTTCTAAGAGTTTTGCTTTCAGTCTTTCTGCCATACAACCCAATACCCCGATGAGCATTCCGGAATTCAATCTCTTTGCCTGCCGGAAAATGTGTAGCCTGCTGCGTATGGTCTGCTCTGCTTTTTCACGGATTGAACAGGTATTAATGAGAACAATATCGGCCTCCCGGAAGTCGGCCGTAGCGATAAATCCGCTTCCTCCCAGAATGGAAGCCACGATTTCGCTGTCGGCGAAATTCATGGCGCAGCCGTAGCTTTCTATATAAAACTTTCTGGCGGATGAACCGGGAATGGCTGAACCCTGTACATAGGCGCTGCCCTGTATTTTTTCATCGTGCATTCTAAAGGTTAATACTTCCATGATCGGTTCATCCCGTGCGGACTGCAAAAATAAATAAAAGAAAGGAGAAATGACAGGATGACAGGAGAGAGGGATGTGGAGCGGAAGACGGGACTCGAACCCGCTACCTACAGCTTGGGAAGCTGTCGCTCTACCAGGTGAGCTACTTCCGCTTTTGAACCGGATGCCAATCCAGCGATTGGCGCTAAGTTAAGCATAAGAGGAATAAAAAAAGTCCGGGTTGGGTCATCATGCAACCAATCCTTTATTCTGTCTAACAAGTAACCAGCTTATTAAAATAGTCGTATTTACCATTTATGGACAGATAATTATTCAATTATGAAATTAATTGCCAAAGGCTGGGTTTTTCGCCAATGACAAAGCTGTAAATTCGTCTTCACATATCCAAAACCTGATTTCATGAAAAGAAATCTCCTTCCGGTTTCCATTGGCCTTTTTTATTGTCTCATTACATCCTGTAAGAAAGACAACAATACATCATCAAATAATCTGGTGGGAAACTGGATATTTACATCCATGACTGCACAAACAGAAAGTGATAACCAATATACGGATGGAGGGATTGTGTACAAGACCGTTACCATTTCACAGTATACAACCTTAAATAATAAAGGGACCGTTGTTATTACGCCTTCAGCGATGGCCGGTGATAGTATTGCTTATGCTGTTTCCACCAACGCTACGGCTATTAACTACCAGAATGGAACACTGATGGATTCCACGGTATATCCCTTGATTTTTTCTGTTCCGCCAAGCAGTGTTACAGCTTCTTATAATCAGGTCGGAACGGATTCTTTGTCTTTTCCGGGAGGAGGACCTTTCGGGGTTCCGGGTTCATCTTCCGCATCCGGTGCAAAATATAGTCTAAGCGGAAATACACTCCATTTGATCACCACGATCGTGAAAGACTCAACCAATTCTTCTTATGGGATTCCCATAACAGTTCATCTTGCAGCAACTTTGAATTCAGTACTTACAAAACAGTAAGCTGCATTAATCTGCCAATTGCTTAAACACAATCCGGTTTTTCAACCAGCTTTCTTTTAGTGGAATGATCCAGTTATTAGCTAGATCGGCTTTTGTTTGAATGGTATTATTAAAATAAAGCGTGTCCGGGTCTAAGAATCCATTTTCCAGTGCATATATTAATTGTGTGTAAGGCAGCAACTGGATTTTATCCTTGACGACGAATGCCAGAGACTGGCGGTCAAATAAGTTTACCTGAAAACGGGATTCCATGGATTTTATTAATCTTACCGAAGCATCCGTGCTGCACCCACCGACAGAGATTGCTGTTTCGTCGGCCATTAATACAATAAATTGTCCGAAGAATACAGTGGCAAATCCTTTTACCGGTTCTCCATGCGATTGCCAGTTATCTGCAAATAATTTTAATTCCTCTTCCAGTAAAAGCACTTCTGAAAGAGTAAACAAACGGTTGGATTGATAAATCCACACGCGGGAACTCTCGTGCAACTCCCCTGGCAACAGATCTCGGTAATTGAGGTTCATTGTGCAAAAATAATTCTTTTTGGGCTGAAATCATAACGTGGTTGACTGTTGACAGTTGACTGATTTTTAGTTCAGATACCGAAATTGGTTGCAACAACGAATTGAACGAACTGATGGAATTCTAATTCCAGGCATATTTCGGGTTTGACATAAAAGTCCGTCAACTGTCAACAGTCAACCGTCAACGGAAAGAACGGGTATCAAATAACAATAACTTCTCCTCCCTGGATCTGAAGCTGAATTCGCAGATGATTGATTTCTTTCTTTTTCAGTTGAATACCCTTCTTTAGATTTAGAAGGAGCGGCTTAAGATTTTTTTGTTTCTGCTGGATAAGTATACTGTTTTCATTTTCCATAGCGCGCAGCCCATACAATTTCGAATTTATTTCTTCATTGAGCGCGGCCTGGAGTTCCGTAGTTTTTAATTTGCTGATCCCTGCTAGCGCATTCAGCTGATCTTGCAAAACCAAATAGGGCTTGACTGTATCGGTTGCAGACTGATAATAAAAACTTGCCAAGGGAACATAAGGCGCGCTTTCCTGGTCAACCCCAACCGGAGGCGTTGGATCGGCTGCCTTTTCAAAGGAGTAATTCCGAACCTCATTTCGGTCTGCGAAGTGCAGCTGAATATTGGCTCTTTCCTCATCCGATTGCATAGCAAGCGCAGGTTCCTTTGTTTTTATTTCCGTCTTTTGATGTCTTACTTTGATGGAATGTTTGGTCAGCTTCAAAACGAGAACAGTGGATTCAGTAAACCTGCGCCTGGTCTCGACCGTTTCCGGGATTTTTTTTATTTGTCCTTCAGTTATAGAGGATTTTTCACTCACCGCCAGATATCCGGTGGTTCCTGTTGCAGCGAGCCGCTCCTTAGGTTGAATGATCTCCCCCGGTGCTGGAAATTGGGAAACGGAACTGACCGTAAATATGAATAGACCCGCAATCAGACTAAAATAAAAGAAAGGAGAAAATGGGTTTTTGTTTGATGCAGGTTGTCCGACAACACGACGGATCCGGTTCATTAATAAACGCGGATTATGGCCATTTGCCGCCATTGAAAAAGAATGGGGAAGCTGCCGGAATTTTTCCAGCGCAAACAGGGCCTCCGCGTATACCTGCGGCGCGTAATCCCATAGTAAAACCCCGTCATCACAAGCATGTTCCCTTTCCTGAGCCACTGCTTTAAAAAAGAGCCGGGCGAATGGATTAAAAAAGAAAATTGTGTGAAACAAGGTCATCAGCATATTGATCAGGTAATCATGGCGGCGAATATGTTGAAGCTCGTGCAAAAGGATGGTTTCCACCTGGTCCACCGAAAGCTGATTTAAAAGCGCTAAGGGTAATAACACCAGTGGCTTTAAAAATCCGACGGTCTGTGCAGTATCCACCCAATCCGTCAGCATGACTTTTATTTTTTTCCGGATGCCCATGGCCGGCGAAACTTTGTTTGCAAAGCATTGTAAGGGTTCCGAAAAGGTCGTGCCTGATCTCCGTTTTCTTACCTCGAGTTGAAAAAATTCCAGGATATACCGGGAGCACCTGAGTACCAGAACGATCAGATAAATTATCGTAAGTGCATATAGAAGGGCGGATAAAATAGATGAACCGGTAGAAGAAAAGAATATACGGGGTGACCAATGAATAAATCCTTGCGGGTGAAGCAGTCCCATGATCAGAGAAAAGATGAACCAAACAAATCCCAGTCCGCTAAGAAGCAGTGCCAGATTGTGGCGGGCTGCCGCAGAAAAGCGCTTATGGTTACGCGTCATTAACAGGTAGGCCAGCCACAGAATTCCCATCTGCCAAATACTGTTCAGCAGAGACCAGCCTAGTGCGATCAGGCTGCCGGCATTCAGCAATCGAAACATGTTATTGTTTTTTCAGGTTATTGAGCAGTTGTTGAATCTCTTCCAACTCCTCCGGAGACGCTTTGTGATTACCCAGGGCGTGAAGAACAAGTTCCGTCGGAGATCCTCGAAAAAGTGTCGTGATCATCTTTCCGAGAAGATGCTTTTGTGTTTTCTCACGACTCACTTCAGGATGATAAATATGCGTTTTCATTGAATCATCCCTGCCTACCAAACCCTTTTCATGCATGATCTGCATGAGCTTCAGCGTCGTCGTATAACCTGCTTCCTTGGTTTTGGAGAGTTCTTCATGAACTTCCCGGACACTGGCCGTATTCCTTTCCCACAAGATCCGAAGGATCTCCAACTCGCTTTCTGTTGGTTTGATATACTTTGTGGTTACCATGGCACTATTTTTAGTAGAGCAATATACGATTTCGTTCGTAAAAGAATATGATTTTAACACAAAACTTACATTTGTAAACCACAGGCCCTGGCCCGATTATTTTATTATTTAAAGTTCCATATGGCAAATCAGCACGGTACCGGATATTATGCGGAAAAATATAAGATCCCTGAGGGCAAACCGGTTTCCCTTAGGGACTTGCCGACAGACGACGAGGATAAGACAGTGAATAAAGCGGAAGGGGAGATCCTTCTGAAATCTGATATTCTTAAACTCGAGGTACTGCAGCAAAAATTGTATATCAGTAACAGGTATAGTATTTTAATTGTCCTCCAGGCCATGGATGCCGGCGGAAAGGATAGTGTGATTAAACACGTGATGAGCGGTTTGAATCCACAGGGCGTGAACGTAACCTCCTTTAAAGTGCCTACGCATCAGGAACTGCAACATGATTTTTTATGGCGGCATTATATCGCCCTGCCTGCAAGGGGAATGTTTGGGATTTTTAATCGATCCCATTATGAAAATGTACTGGTCACGCGCGTTCATCCGGAATATGTGCTCAACGAGCAATTGCCCGGCATAGAAAAGCTCGAGGATATCGATAAATCATTTTGGGACATGAGGTTTAAAGAGATCAATCATTTTGAAAAGACACTTGTTGAAAACGGTACCGTAATCCTTAAATTCCACCTGCACGTTTCAAAAAAAGAACAAAAAAAACGCTTCCTCGAGCGGATTGATGACTCTGTCAAGAATTGGAAGTTTTCCTCAGCTGATCTGAAAGAAAGAACTTTATGGAAGGACTACCGTAAAGCATATGAGGAAATGATGGAACAGACTTCCCGGGAAATTGCTCCCTGGTTTACCGTACCGGCAGACGACAAATGGTTTACCCGGCTGGTAATAGCAAATATCATCGTAAATGAACTGAGTAAGCTGGATCTTCAATACCCTGTCTTGAACCCACAACAAAAAATTGAATTGGCGAAAGCAAAAGAAGATTTGCAGAACGAGGGCTAAGCTGTTCGAAACATTCAAATCATTTCGAAGGCCCGTTATTTTGAGTATATTATTTTGAATGACCGTTTAATGTCTTCAGGAGAAAAACCATATTCTTGTCTAATTTTTTCGGTGCGCCTGCATCTTCGTCGCGGGTATGGTGTATTTGCGCGAGGGTAGGAGCTATTACCAGGGAAACGATTGACATCAGCTTGATTAGGATATTCATAGAAGGACCTGATGTATCCTTGAACGGATCACCTACGGTATCGCCGGTAACCGAAGCCTTATGAGGTTCCGACTTTTTATAATACATTTCTCCGTTGATCTCAACGCCTTTTTCAAAGGATTTCTTGGCGTTGTCCCAGGCGCCTCCGGCATTATTCTGAAACATACCCATTAAAACGCCGCACACTGTTGCACCGGCAAGAAATCCGCCAAGGGCTTCCGGCCCCAGTACAAAACCGATGATAAGTGGAGAAACAATGGCAATTGCTCCGGGCAGCATCATTTTCTTAATGGATGCATCCGTGCTGATGGCAACGCATTTATCGTATTCAGGTTTTCCCGTACCCTCCATGATCCCGGGTATTGTGCGGAACTGTCTCCGCACTTCTTCCACCATGGCCATTGCAGCCTGTCCCACGGCACGAATTGCAAGAGAAGAGAAGATGAATGGAATCATGCCGCCAACAAAAAGACTTGCCAGGACCTTGGCTTTATAAATATCAATTCCAGAAATGCCAGCCACCCCAACAAATGCTGCAAACAGAGCCAGCGAGGTCAGTGCAGCAGAAGCGATCGCAAAACCCTTACCGGTTGCTGCGGTTGTATTTCCAACTGCATCCAGCACATCCGTTTTTTCCCTGACTTCTTTCGGAAGTTCGCTCATTTCGGCAATTCCGCCTGCATTATCGGCAATGGGTCCGAATGCATCAATGGCCAGTTGCATGGCCGTTGTTGCCATCATCCCTGCTGCAGCTATTGCAACGCCGTAAAGTCCTGCGCAGGCGAATGAACCCCAGATTCCACCTGCAAGCACGAGAACAGGGAGACAGGTGGACTCCATTCCGATTGCGAGACCGGCGATCACATTGGTGGCATGACCTGTGGAGGACTGACGGATTATGGAAAGAACCGGCCTTCTGCCAATGGCTGTATAATATTCTGTTATCAGGCTCATGCATGTGCCGACAACCAATCCAACGCCGATGGCGCCGAGCACGCCCCACTTCGTGAAATCGATTCCGCGAAGGGTCATCGTGTCTGGAAGGATAAAATAAACCAACGCAACAGATGCAAAAGCCGTCATTATAATCGAGCCCCAATTTCCCATGTTCAACGCTTTCTGCACGCTAACCGTACTCACATCGGCGGATTCACTGATCCGGACAAACAAGGTGGCAATAATTGAAAAAAGAATTCCTACGCCGGCGATCATCATCGGCAGCAGGATAGGAGCCATACCGCCAAAAGCATCGTCTGAAACGGTCTCCTGTCCAAGCACCATCGTTGCTAATACAGTAGCAACATAAGATCCGAAAAGGTCGGCTCCCATTCCGGCAACATCACCGACATTATCACCAACATTGTCCGCAATAGTTGCTGGATTCCTTGGATCGTCTTCCGGAATTCCGGCTTCTACCTTACCCACCAGGTCCGCGCCCACGTCAGCTGCCTTGGTATAAATACCACCACCCACCCGGGCAAAAAGGGCGATGGATTCTGCACCCAAAGAAAATCCTGTAAGCACCTCAATTGTACGGAGCATCTCTTCTGAATTCACTTCAGCATCCGGTGCAAAAACAGCTTTCAGTATAATGAAAAGCCCTCCGAGTCCCAGGACGGCGAGACCAGCCACACCCAAACCCATCACAGATCCACCTGTGAAGGAAACCTTCAGGGCCTTGCTCAGACTGGTTCGGGCAGCATGAGCAGTACGCACATTTGCCTTGGTGGCAACGCGCATCCCGATGTATCCGGCGGTTGCACTTAGCACGGCTCCGAGAATAAATGAAATGGAAATCGCCCAGTGGGAGTGTGGGTTGGTGCTTGCCATGAATCCGAGCAAAAGGGCCATGATGACGACAAAATAACCGAGAATGCGCCATTCCGCTTTCAGAAAGGCCATTGCACCTTCAGCGATATGCCTGCTGATCTCCCTCATCCGGTCCGTCCCATCTTCCTGCTTCGCTACCCACCTGAATTTGACAAAAGTGTACAGCAAACCAATAATTCCCATAAGCGGCACCAGATAGATCAGCTTGTCCATGATTAATTAATCGAGATTTTAAGGGAGGCAAAAATAGTGGAAAACAGTTAAAATAAGGATAAATGACCGGCTTATATTGCGCGGTATTCGTATAAAGATCAGGATATTATTCCCTTTTTTCTAAAAATAATCATAGCTTTGCGCTCCATTTTTAATGGCAGGTCAATCCCGGCAGCGGGAAATCCTGATTGCCCAAATGGCCCCCTAAGTGTTTTGCCAGTGCAAATCCGCCAGCAGGGTATCATATAAAACCTCATCACAAGATGCCAAAGGTTAAAACAAATTCGAGTGCCAAGAAAAGATTTAAGATCACGGGCACCGGAGAAATCACTTACCAGAAAGCTTTCAAAAGGCATATTCTCACCAAGAAATCCAAGAAACGCAAAAGACTGATGAAAAAGAAAGGATCTGTCAGTGCGGCCAACCGGGATTTTGTGAAACGACTGCTGAGATTGAAATAGTATCGTCTTCGGTAAGCTCCTGCAAGACAGGAAATTTTCAAATTATCTAATTTTCAAATTTTCAAATTTCTCACATATGCCACGTTCAGTAAATGCGGTTGCCTCCAGAGCCCGCAGAAAACGGATCCTCAAACAAGCGAAAGGCTTCTACGGAAAGCGCAAGAATGTATATACCGTAGCCAAGAATGTGTTGGAAAAGGGGCTCACGTACCGGTATGTCGGCCGCAAATTAAAAAAGCGGGAATACCGCTCCTTATGGATCGCCCGCATCAACGCAGCAGTCCGGGCAGAGGGACTAACCTATTCGCGTTTTATCCACCTGCTGAATGAAAAAGGCGTGGAGCTCGACAGGAAAGTGCTGGCGGATATAGCCATGAATGAACCCGAAGCGTTCAAGCAGTTGATCGATTCTGTAAAATAAAAGTCTCTTTTCCGATATTTCCCTGGTTTCTTAAGAGTTCGTGACTTACTTTTAAGAAACCTCTTTTATTTTGGGATTATCTTCAAAAAATTACATTTGTACCTATATTTTCTTCACTTCTAAAACTTCAGACTATCATCAACCCGAATGAATCAATGAATAACACGTATGCCGACCTGGTGAAACAGACTTTCAATTTTCCCCAGGAAGGCTTCGAGGTCAAGGAAAATTATCTTGAATTCAACGGGGTGGATATTAAAGCCCTGATCGACAAATACGGCACTCCGCTAAAGCTTTCCTATCTGCCCAAGATCGGAATGCAGATCAAAAAGGCAAAAAAAATGTTTGCCACGGCTATGTCACGTCACCGATATGAAGGCAAGTATTTTTATTGCTATTGCACCAAGAGCTCTCATTTTTCTTTCATTGTAGAAGAAGCGCTGAATCATGACATCCATCTGGAGACATCCTATGCCTATGACATAGATATCGTAAAAAAACTTTATGCCAGAAAAAAGATCTCCAAAGAAACCTACATTCTCTGCAACGGGTTTAAACAAAAATCATATACCAGCCGTATCGCTTCATTGCTGAACACAGGTTTTAAGAATGTTGTTCCTATCCTGGATAATAAGGAAGAATTGCAGCAGTATAAAAAATCTGTGAAACTCCCATTTAAACTTGGCATTCGGGTGGCCGCGGAAGAAGAACCGAACTTTCCTTTCTACACTTCAAGACTTGGATTCAGGCCCCGCGACGTTCTCGAATTTTATGTTGATAAGATCGAAGGGAACGAGGACCGGTTTCAGTTGAAAATGCTGCATATTTTCCTGAATAAAGGGATCAAGGATGATATCTATTACTGGAGCGAACTGAATAAGGTGATCAATCTCTATTGCCAGTTAAAAAAAATATGTCCGGAGCTGGATTCCATTAATATTGGCGGAGGCTTCCCGATCAAGCATTCATTAGGATTTGAATATGATTACCAGTTTATGATCAATGAGATTGTAGGGAATATAAAAAAAGCCTGCAAGCGAAACCATGTACCCATGCCCCATATCTTCACTGAATTCGGAAGCTATACCGTGGGGGAGAGTATGGCGCATATTTACAGCGTGGTCGGACAGAAAATGCAAAACGACCGGGAAATCTGGTACATGATAGATTCTTCTTTCATAACTACTTTACCAGATACCTGGGGCATCGGAGAGCGGTTCCTTATGCTTCCAATTAACAAGTGGGAAGTGGAATACCAGCGCGTGGTTTTGGGAGGAATAACGTGTGACAGCCATGATTACTATGATTCGGAGGAACATATCAATGAAGTTTTCCTGCCGAAACTAAACAATGGAGAACCTTTGTACCTCGGATTTTTTCATACGGGCGCTTATCAGGATCAGATCAGCGGCTATGGCGGAATCAAGCACTGCCTGATTCCATCCCCAAAGCATGTCCTGATGGGCTATGATAAAAACGGGAAGCTGGTTGACTGGCTATATTCGAAGGAGCAGACGGCTCAGAGCATGTTGAAAATTCTCGGCTACAAATAGAAGACAAGCACCTATTGTCTTTTAAGCTTATATTTTTTGCTGACCTTTTTGCTGTTAAAATATTCATTCAACTGTTCCTCGGTAATGTTGTTATTTTCATCGATCGGTACATCAATCAGCTGGATCTGGATCTGGGTCATTTCATCCTTAAGCTTATTGATTTTCTTTACGATATCGGGATCTTTTTCACCAGTCAGTGAGTTTAGACGTAGCTGGTATTCGAGCCGCTTGATGGAAGACCGGACCAGGGAAGCCGAGTTTTGCTCGGCTGTTTTCGTTGGTGCTACGGCTTCTTTTACAGGAACCAATGCAACGCCCGCACTCGGAAGGATCTTTCCTGTATTTTGTGCTGCCTCGCTGCTTGCCGAGGAAAATACGGTTCCTCCGAGCGCTGAGGTTGCCGTGGTCAAATCAAAAGTGGTTCGGGTCCCGTTGGTGCTTTTTACCCGTCTATCCAGCTGGACGAACGCATATTTAAGCTGAAGGATATAGGTTGACGTGCTTTTTACCGTTCGTTGGTATTCTTGGAGCATTACCGGATAATTAAGCGCATCCCTGACATATATTCTTACTACAGCCGTGTCCTTGGCAAAAAACTTATTAACTCCAATGAAATTAAGCAACACCAGACGTTGCTTGGTACTGTCTGAAGGTTTGATAAAATCGAAGGAAGGGCTCCAGATAAAATCATCATCGCATTTCTTTACGATGCTGTAGTTTCCCAAAGGCACATTAGAAAAAAAAGTAATGGATTCCACGGGGAAACTACCCGTTTCACATTCTACTTTGAAACTGACCGTATCCCCTTCATCTATATATAGCGTGCTGTTAACCGTCGGTTTAATATGGGATGGAATGATATCCGTTGTAAAAAAAAGAATGGTAAAGGAGGTATCAACCCGCTCCCTTGGATCATGCAGATTCTGAACACCTACAATAACCTTGTAGGCATAATCATATTTTAGTTTTCCGGAAAGAAAATAGGATTTATCCGCCTTGAAAGAAAGAAGGCCATTATCCTTGTTGATTTTCAACCCGAGGGGAGAGTTTCTCAAATACCAGAAGTAATGGGAGGGGTTTTTATTCGTCTCCAGATTATAATTCATGGTAGAATCCACGTGCAGTGTGATGTAAGGATTCAGATTTCGTATCCGCAAAACTGTGTCTTCAGCTTCACGCAGGGAGTCGAGTACTGTTTTGCGAAGCGAGTCGAGTACAGTTGGCAAGCGGGTCACAGGAGTCTGGCAAAAGCCGGGAATATTGAGTATCATCCCAAATAAGAAAATCCCAATATATTTTCTGCGTTTGGCTTTATTCATGGATAATTAGGGAGACATTTTAATGCCCGAAATTAGCTAAGCATGCCAACAATACAAAGATATAAATGCAAAATCCCTTCCACGACTGGAAGGGATTTATCAAAACAAACTGCAAAAAGCGTTATAACGGATGCCGTTAGTCAATATTAATCTGACGAGCTCCTTGTTTTACTTCTTCTTTTTTGGGAAGGAGAAGTTTTAACAAACCGTTCTCATATTTCGCCTGAACTCCATTGGTATCAATGGTATTGTCAATGGAAAAACTGCGCTTAAAACTCTTGTAAGAAAATTCCCTGCGTATAGTTTTGTAATTTTCGGCAGCAGGAGTTTCTTCTTTCTTTTCGAAACTGATGGTCAGCAGTCCATGCTCAACCTGAATCTTGAAGTCTTCCCTTGAACGACCCGGAACGTTTAATTCCAGATGATAACCATCAGGTGATTCGTGAATATTGGTTTCCGGAAACTGAAACGCATCCTGGCCAAATGATCTGGCCACTCCTGGAAATTCATTCAAAAAGTCTCCGAATAAATTTCCAAAAGGTCTGTTGTTAACTTTAACGAGTGTCATAATTTTATCCTTTTAGATTTATAAATAAATTGTATACACGGAATTGACAAAGGGCATACCATGCCTCTGTTTTAGGTATTTCGGCGACAATATGTCCTGAGTTATTGAAAATAGATGCCATTATTTCTTACCTTGAGCAGGAGAAGACGCCAGATCCTGCTTATTTGAATGAACTTTTTAGCTAACTTTGCGTTGTTCTAAAAAACTAAGTAATGTATCCTGCTGACATAGTCATCCCGATGAAAGAAGAGCTGACCGAAAATGGATTCAGCGAATTAAAAACCTCCGAAGAAGTGATCAACCAGCTGGATCAGAAGGGAACAACCCTGGTCATGATTAATTCCGTTTGCGGTTGTTCTGCAGGAACTGCCAGGCCCGGGGTTTTAATGGCCGTGGCCAATTCTAACAAGAAGCCAGCGCATTTAACTACCAGCTTTGCCGGTTTTGATATTGATGCCGTAAAAGCGATCCGTGAGCGTTTGTTGCCTTATCCGCCTTCGTCTCCTTCAGTGGCGCTTTTTAAGGATGGCCACCTGGTTCATATGATTGAGCGCCATCATATTGAAGGTCGTTCGGCACAGATGATCGCGCATAATCTGATCGCTGCTTTTAATGAATATTGCTAAGTTTCGCCGCATAAAATAAAGTATACTATCGTTAAAGGCAGTATCCTTTATTTATGAAATCCAATAGAAAACTCCCCCCAAAAGCCATTCCTGTTCCCCGCAAGCCTGAGATCCCCAACGCTGCTTCTGTCGCTATCGGAAGAAAGGTCCTGGAGATCAAAAGAATATCCGGCGAAGGTGAAATGACCGAAATCAACCTGGCCCTGTTCCGACATTTGAAATAAGCCAATGGGGGATACGGCACGCTGCATAAACTGATTACTTAAACATGGAATTTAATAAGCTGACCAAGTCAAAAGCTAATTTGTTATATTTGACATAAAAAATATCTTATAAGAAAACTTCCTTTTTCTTCGTTTTGCCGTACGCGATCCAATTTTGAAATACTTATTTTCCTTCAATAATTGGATCGCGTACGGCAAAACAATAATTATTCCTTTTTTTATAAGACTATGTTATGTCACTTAGCTTAGCCACGTACATGCGCGGATTTTTTAAGTTTATTGGAAAAAAATCCAGCGAAGGGCAGGAAGGTGCAAAGGGCAGCCGGGCTGAGGGAATTGAAAAAACTAAAGGGGAAAATTTCGGAAAAGAAGTAATAATCCCTCTAGATCGTCTTAAAATGTGGTATGATAATCAATTATCCCATAGTTGAGCCAATATTGCATTTAATTTATTAGTCATTCTATCCCTCAATTCAGTATTACTACAAACTGCACGTACCCCGGCATTCTTATCATCAATATACCTAACTTCAATACCTCCTTTGGCAGCTAAAACATCTTTTTCGATATCTGCCATATATTTTTCTACCAACTTTTCAAACATTTGCTTTACATGTTCAGGGGTGTTACCAGAATAAACAATGGTGATACTCATAAATGTTTTCCGAATGTACTCAAATCAGAGAAGCTCAGCCAGTTTTTTCTTTTCCCTTGCAGAAGGGCCTTGTGCGGCTATTTGACATAATATAAATTATAAGAAAAATGATATTTTTACGGTAAGCTTTTTATCGAAAATTTACGATTTTCAGAGAAAATCAATAGATTCGCATTCGTCAATGGTCTTTTGCAAAATCTACGTGCAATTACCCAAACACTCAATTGCTTGTTTGCCATGACAGAAGAAGAATTCAAATTCCTGGAAGTGCTTTATAACCGGGGCTCGATCCCGGAGCAGTCCTATATAAATTATGTTCATGGAATGCTTCGCGGAAATACACTGACCGAAGACGAAGCCCCTGAAAGTATTTTCTCCCGCTTTCAGAATTTCGGGTTCATAGATAGCAATCACAGGGGAATTTTCCAGATAACTCCATTGGGAAAGGAAAAATTTGAAGAACTGGCAGAACGGAAAGAAATCAACCGCAGCCTGGCTAACCTTTCTACCAAAAAAACGAAAAAACTTCATCTCAGCCGCCGCGTCTGGCTGGCAATGATCATCCTGCTCGTCGTAATGAGCGTACTTGCAAGCGCCATCATCAATCGCTGGGATGCCATGATGGATCTTTTGCACCACCTCTGGCATTGAAGAGCCGGAAACTATCTGTGCTATCTCTCCATTCGATTTCCGCCCACTTAGGGATACGGGATTTTTGACTTATTTTCACGGCAAATAGTCCTTTTGAAACTCACGTCAGGATCTTCATTCTGGATTCATTCTGTTTTTTTTACCCTGCTCAACCGGTTTTCCCTTATCGCTTTTGGCGTAATCGGTTATATTATCCTGGCTAAAAAAGTATTTCCTACAGCCAATGAAATGGGTGTATGGGCGTTGTTTTTGGGCATTATCGCTTTGATAGAGACGATTAAACAGGGTCTGCTCAGGAATCCAATGATCAAATTTCTCAGTGAACCTGAGTACGTCAATAACCGGAACAAGATCCAGTCCGCCTCCCTCATTACCAATATTCTTTTTTCCCTGCTGACGATTCTTTTGATTTTCTTTGGCGGCCATCTTTTTGTAAAATGGCTCAACACACCGCAGCTTTATCCACTCATTCAATTGGGAACCCTCCTAATACTCCTGCTTATTCCCTTCAATCATTTTGAAGTGCTTCTTCAGGCCCATTTCAAATTCCGTCATATTTTTTTCGGATATTTTTGCAGACAGGGAGTTTTTCTTGCGTGCGTAATTATTTTACTGATTTACCATAAGCCATTTCTCACGCTGATCAACCTCGTGAAATTGCAGATCCTGGCGCTTGCATGCGGAACAGTTGTACTCCTTTATTTTGCCCGCGGATATTTTTACCGCAAATTTGATACGGAAAAAAAAACGATGCTGCGGATGTTCCATTTCGGCAAATACATATTTGGCACGAATGTGTTTTCGGCGTTTGGCCGCTCAGCCGATCAGTTCATTACGGCAGGTCTGATCTCAGCGGACGTAGTGGCTTATTATAATGTAGTTTCCAGGATCAACAATATGATGGACGTGCCTTCGATTGCTGTCGCCGACGTTCTCTTTCCAAAAAATGTGGAAGCCATGGCCAGCAGCGGAGAAGAAAAAGTCAGATATTACTTTGAACGAACGGTCGGCACCATCATCAGCATCCTTGCACCCATTAGCCTGATCATCTTTATTGCCCCCCATCTCTTTATCGCGATCCTCGCCGGCAGCAAATATTACGCGGCGGTTCCCATATTACAGACGGTTATTTTATTCAGTTTTCTGCGTCCTTTTTCTTATCAGTTCGGGGCCACGATGGACGCCATTGGCAAACCCAAAATAAATTTCTGGGTGAACCTGCTAAGTATGTGTCTCAATTATAGCTGTATGTATATTGGTTTGCGCCTTACAGGCTGGATGGGCGCTGCTTACGGAGCCGTCGTTTCCTCCGTTCTTTCTTTCTGTATCATGTTTGTCGTATTGAATAAAACCATTGGCGTTAATCTGGGAGAAACATTCCGATATGTTGGCTTTGCCTATCGGGAAATGTTATCCATCATAAAAAAACTGCTGGGCAGGAATGATGGCGCCCTGCCATAAATGTATCCGGGAATATTTAATATAGCAGCCGCGTCTTGATGGTATTTTTCACATCCTTTAATAACCTGGTCGCCTGCGCTGATAATTTTTTGTCCACATCCAGCACCACATACCCAATACTATCATTCGTTTTCAGGTATTGGGAAAGAATATTAATATGATGATCAGACAAACGGGTATTGATTTCGGACAATACGCCGGGCACATTGTCGTGGATGTGCAGGATCCGGTGGGAATCCGGATGCTGCGGCAGACTGAGCTCCGGAATAGTATGTGAACCCGTAGTGATTCCCATTTCCAGGTATTGATATAGTTTGTTGCTGACATCTTCACCAATATTTTCCTGCGCCTCTTCCGTTGAACCGCCGATATGCGGCGTTAGCAATACATTTGGCTGGTTCTGCAATGGCGTGATGAACCGGTCACCATTCTTTTCCGGCTCATGAGGATATACATCCACTGCCGCGCCCGAAACATTCCCTTCTTCGATTGCTTTGGCGAGCGCTTCCAGATCAACAACCTCCCCCCTTGCATAATTCAACAGGATAGCACCTTTTTTGATTTGTTTGATCAGGCTCTTATTCATCATCATACGGGTCTGTTCTGTATCCGGCACATGAAGGGTAATGATATCAGCCTCGGCAACGAGTTCCTTCAGCGATTTCCTGGCCTCTGCATTTCCGAGCGGCAGTTTGGTGACAATATCATAGAAAATCACTTTCATGCCCATGGATTCAGCAAGCACGCTCACCTGGGTCCCGATATTTCCATAGCCAATAATACCCATGGTTTTCCCCCGGAGCTCATAACTTCCCTTGGATTCTTTCATCCAGACCCCGGAATGGGCCGCCCTGCTTTTATCCGGTATCCTCCGGATAAGCATAACGGATGCGCCGATCACAAGTTCTGCCACAGACCGGGTATTGGAATAAGGCGCATTAAAAACAGCTACCCCATGTTTGGTTGCGCTCTTCAAATCAACCTGGTTTACCCCAATGCAAAAGCATCCGATGGCCTGCAATTTATTTGCTGCTTCCAGGACCCTCGGCGTTATCTGTGTTTTGGACCTTATGCCCAACAGATGCACATCCTTTATTTCATGGATCAATTCCTCCTCAGATAATGCCCGGGTAAGCTTTTTAACATCACTATAACCAGCTCCTGAAAAGTGCTTCACAGCCGCATCGCTGATGTTTTCGAGAAACAAGATTCTGATCTTTTCCTTGGGATAGCTGGTAATTTTTTTGTCGGCCATAATCTATGAGCACGTTTTTACGTTATTTCTACGAAACGAGGTGCAAAATTCCCATTAAAAACGGAAACGGAAAAACAAAACTCGTTTCAATGGGCTTAAATGGCATAATATTTTAATTTTGCGCCCACGAAACAATTAAACATATACCTGTTGAAAACCCTTTGTTGCTCCCTGGTGGCTGCCTCTTTCCTGGTTTGTTGCGGGCAAATGCCTTCTTCGAACCAGCCGGTGAAAAACCAGGACACACTGCTTCTGGCAGCGAAACATCCTGCCCCAAAAGAGCTTCCGATGGGCGAATACCATCACTTCAACAATGCCGCGCGGCATTTTTTCGATTCCCTGTTCCTTCATGGTTTTAATGGCGGTTTGCTCGTTGCCCGGGATGGAGAGATAGTCTACGAAAGGTACAGCGGTTTTAGAGTTCCCAGGGCAAGGAAGGACTCCGTGAATGCCCATACCGCTTTTCAACTGGCTTCAGTTTCCAAAACATTTACGGCTATGGCCGTTTTAAAGCTTTGGGAGGAAGGGAAACTGGACATACACGATGATATTTCCAAATATCTTCCTGGATTTCAGCCCGGCATCAGCATCAAGAACCTGCTTAGCCAGCGCAGCGGCCTCCTGAATTACGTGCATTTCATGGATCAATCCGGTTGGGACAAAAGAAAATTCCTGACCAATGCAGATTTGCTTCAATACATAATTCAGCACAGGGCCCAGGTTCAGCATGCGCCGCCTGGCCGTCATTTTGAATATTCAAATACTAATTTTGCTTTTCTGGCGCTGATCGTTGAAAAAGCCTCGGGAGAATCGTATGCGGAGTTCATTACAAAAACTTTTTTTGAACCACTCCGGATGAAAGACAGTTACGTTTTTTCAATTCTGGATACCCCAAGGGCCACCCGGTCATTCAGGATAAGCGGCCGACCCTACCCGCTTGAATACCTGGACGTGATTTATGGCGACAAAAATGTTTTCAGCACACCGGAAGATCTTTTGAAATGGGACGCTGCACTCCGGGGCGGGATATTATTTAAACAGGCAACGCTGGACAGTGCCTATACGCCTTACAGCCTGGAAAAACCCGGCCGCCGCAATTATGGATTGGGCTGGAGAATGATCGTCTACCCCTCAGGCAAAAAATTGATCTATCACAATGGATGGTGGCATGGAAACAGAACGGTTTTTATACGTATGATGGAAGAAAATGCAACCATCATCGCGCTCTGCAACAATGATAACAGAAGGGTCTATTCCTGCAAAAAACTCTGTGATGTTTTTGGAAACTATCAGCAGGAGCATGAGAGTCCGGACGATCAGGAAAGTGATCCGGAGGGACGTGGAGGAGAAAAGCGCTAAGCCTCCCGGGCTGCAATGATGCGCGACTAATTCCTATCTTCATAGTAATGAAAGATGTTGCCTCTTTTGTAAAAGGGTTCAATGAGCATTATTCCCTGGTCAATCTTGATACAGCCACTTCCATTTACAAACCCCGGGATCCTTTTTCCAACAAAGGAAATTTCGGACACGCCCTGTTGCTCTCCGGTAGCTTCGGAAAGATCGGTGCAGCAGTCCTGTCTGCCAGGGCCTGTTTAACCAGCGGCGCAGGATTAATTACAGCCCATTTGCCCGCCTGCGGTTATGCCATCATGCAAACTGCTTTGCCGGAAGCCATGGTGACGGTTGACCGGGATCCCAATCAGTTGACGGAACTTCCTAAAGAATTAAAACCTTATAACGTGATTGGGGCCGGACCAGGTATTGGAACCAGTGAGGCTACGAAGGGTATGATTAAAAAACTGATGAAATCCTTTTCTCATCCACTTGTCCTTGATGCGGATGCTCTTAATATTATCAGCAGGGATAAAAAACTTCTCAGTAAAATTCCAGCAAATTCAATTATAACGCCACATCCAAAGGAATTCGACAGGTTATTCGGACCATCCGCAGAAAATGTCCAGCGGTTTGCACTTGCAAAAACCAATGCCGTGAAATACAAGCTTATTATTGTTCTGAAAGGTCATTACACGGGAATATTTTGTCCGGACGGAAGCATTTGTTTCAACACTACCGGAAATGCAGGCATGGCAAAAGGAGGAACCGGGGACGTGCTTACCGGAATGGTAACCGCTATGCTGGCACAGTCTTACGCACCGCCCGATGCAGCAAAGCTGGCCGTTTTTCTGCACGGACTTGCCGGCGATATAGCGGCCGCAGAATCTGCCGAGGAATCCATGCTGGCTTCGGATTTGATTGGATGCATTGGAAAGGCGTTTGTTCGATTGAAAAAGGATACCGAAAAGCGGTTGACGGTTGCCAGTTGACCCTTACTTCATGTTCCTAATAATATAAGGGACCATTTCGAAATCAGTAGACTTATCCAGAAAATGATCGGCGCCCATGGTCTTGCATAATTTTCTGTAATAAGCGCCGGACTTATTGGTGAGCATGATCACAATGGTTGCTGGGTTTTGCGACTTGGCCATCTCTAGTAAATCTATTCCCGAGCCATCGGAAAGATTGATGTCAAGAACAACCACATCCGGAACAAGACGCGTAAGGATTTCCCTGGCCTCAAAAACGGTTCCGCAACAAAATAAAGAATGGATTTTCAAGTCTTCCAACATAGAGATCAGGCGCTCTATGATAAGCGGTGAATCATCAACAAGAAGTATTTTTTTGGAAATCACCTCTAAAGGATTAGGGGATTCAATTTACTGTTATCCCGGAGAAGCAAATATCGTAAATCCAATAATTTTCCTGTAGCCATTTGGTTGAAGGCCTGTAGTAAAAATACTACAACTTTATATTAGTTTTTGTTCGATGGCATAAAGTGTTAGTTCTGCATTGGTTTTGAGATTCATCTTCATCATAATGCGGGATCTGTAAGTGCTGATGGTAGTTACGCTTAAGGATAACCGTGATGCAATTTCAGAAACGGCCATTCCCCCCGCAATGAGTTTCAATACCTCAAATTCCCGGTCAGACAGGTATTCGTGGGATAATTTATCCATATCATGATCCAGTGAATTAGCCAGCTTTTCTGCGATCGTTGGCGTAATATATTTCTTCCCCTGCATAACCCGGTTAACAGCAGCGACCAACTGCTCAGGAGCAGAATCCTTGTTCAGGTATCCGGAGGCGCCTGATTTTAATACCCGGATAGCATACAGATCTTCCGAATGAACGCTCAGGATGAGTACCGGTAATTTGGGATAATGCTGCTTGATCTCCTGTAATACTTCCAGGCCGCTTCTTCCAGGCATGGATATATCCGAAATAATCACATCCCATGATTCGGCAAAAACAAGTTTTAGCAACCCTTCCGCATCTGTCACTTCTTCTATTAGCGCAGAAGGAAATGCTTCCAGCAGAATTTGTTTGAGTCCTTTTCGTACCACAGTATGATCGTCAGCTATGAGAAACCGGTGCATTCTATTGATTTAAATCAGCCAATAATATTGAAAGGAATGGTTACTAAAACCGATGTGCCTTCTCCCCTCTTGCTATGAACTTTAAATTTTCCACCCATCATTAATGCCCGCTCCTTCATACCAAGCAGTCCAAGCGTTTTTCTCCCCCCGGGCAGCTCCATTTCAAATCCTTTTCCATTGTCATCAATTCTCAACAATAAGTTCTCCGCTTCCTGGTTCAGGGCAATTTCAATTTTTGACGCGTAGGCATGGCGCGCTATGTTAGTCAGGGATTCCTGGCAAATTCTGAAAAGGCCGATAGAAATACCGGCCGGAAAAATAGTTTTTTTCACATCAGTGATAAAATGAGTTGGAATTGAAAATCGTTTTTGAAATTCTTCCGCTTGCCATTCGATAGCCGGAACAAGTCCGAGGTCGTCCAGGATCCCCGGACGAAGTTCAGTGGCAATCCGGCGTACGCTTTTAATGGTATTGTCCAATAGAACGAGCGCGTTGTCAATCCTTTCTTTGGTAAATTCATCCTCGAACTTCATTTTTTTTGAAAGCCAGGAAAAATCCATTTTTAAGCCTGTGAGCTGCTGGCCAAGTTCATCATGAATTTCCCTCGCAATCCATGCGCGTTCTTCTTCTCTTATGTCTTGCAGATGGGAAGCAAGTTCCCGGATCTCGTCATAAGATTTTTTAAGTTCTTCCTCCGTGTTGATCTGCTCAGTAATATCATTTGAAAGTACGAGCCTTATGGGTTTTCCTTCAGATTCAAAATCGTAGATACTCATTTCCACATGAATCAATTCATTTCCTTTTTTTCTATGGATCCAATGGCCTCCGTTGGTTGCGGCATGGATCTGCTGGCGGGTATCATTCACAAAGCGGGCTTCTTCTTCCTCTGGCCGGATTTTCTTCGCATCGAGTTCCATGAATTCCTTCCTGCTGTATCCATAATGATTCAGGGCAGCAATATTCACGTCAATGATTGCAAAGGTCTCGAGCGACATCATCCACATGGGCATCGGATTGCTCTCGAATAACATTTTATATTTTTTTTCAGACTGGACTACCACCCGGACATTTTCTTTCACTTCCCTTTCCAGCCATTCATTTGCCTCTTTAAGATGATCCTCCTTCCGTTTCCTTTCGGTGATATCCCTGCATACCATGACGAAGCCATTCATTTCGCCATTTTCATTATGGGTCTGGCTCACAGACGCCAGAATGGTTAGCTCATCATTACTACTGTTTACGTGCAGCGCTTCACCCGTCCAGTATCCCTGATTCTTCAATTGATCACGGAGAGCGGACCTGGCTTCCTCAGACATGCGGATAGATAAAACTTCTTCGAGGGGTCGGCCCAATATTTCTTCCTCTTTGAAGCCATACAAATTTTCAGCGGCTTTATTCCATGTTTTTAATTCATAGTCTGTTCCTATGGAGATAACCGCATCACTGGTATCCTCCAGTAAACGGGCCAGGCTGGCATTTTGATCCTGCGCTTGTTTTTGCTCAGTAATATCCCTGGTAATTTTTGCAAAACCCTTTAAGTGTTTATCCTTGCTGTAGATTGGAGTGAAAATGACATTGGCCATAAATCTGGACCCATCTTTACGAACCCTCCAGCCAGTGCATTCATAATGGCCAAGGGCCAAAGCCGATTTTAAATTCTTTGCAGGTAAGCCTTCCTGCTGATCTTCCGCTGAATAAAATATATCAATATTCTTACCCAATATTTCTGTTTCTTCATACCCCTTAATACGTTGGGCGCCTTTGTTCCAGCTAATAATCGTCCCATCAGGATCGATCATGAAAATGGCATAATCCCCTATTCCGTCCAACAGCAGATCAACCCGCGATTCCCCGGCGAACCATTTAACAGGTTTGAGGGAATTTGGAAAAAACCTGCTGTACAGGACCCTGCTGACAAGAAATCCTGCAAAAAATATCAGTACAAGGAGTATAATGGAGCCGGCTTTACCACTTTGAAAGAACACCCAATTGTGCATACCTCAATGATAGATCATATACAATTTAATCAATTTTCAGAGTAAAGGCAAATCAGTCCGGGCAAGGAGCAACCGGGAAATTGAAGATATAAGGGTAAACACTTAGTAGGAAAAAGGCCGGATCGGGGATCCCGGAATCAGGGGAAAATCAATATTATCAGAAGCTATATTTCACATAGCCGTTCTTCGAATTAAGGACATTCACCAGCGATACAGAGTTTCTAACCTGGAGCTTTCTAAGGATATTGTGGCGGTGAACTTCAACGGTCTTTATGGATATACTTAGTCTGCCAGCGATATCTTTTGAGCGGAGTCCCTGGCGGATGCACTGGGAGATCTGGATCTCTTTGTTGGTAAGAGATCCCATACTGTTGTCGGTGAGGGTTACGATATTTGAAGAATCCATAACCGGCAGCGCGTGAACATCAAATCCCTGTTTCAGGATTTCTTCACATACATACAAATCGCCTGAGTGAACAGCCAATATGGCTTCGTACATTTCTTCGCGACCGGAATTTTTCGTGATATATCCTTTCGCGCCGGCAGCAAACATTTTCTTTACAAAAAGCAATTCGGAGTAGAATGAGAGGCCAATCACTTTGGTTTCCGGCGAAACAATTGCGAGGCGCGCAGTTGCCTCGAATCCATTTAGCGGCATCATATTAATATCCATCAGGACTATCTCCGGATTTTTGATTGCTGCAATTTCGACAGCTTCGGATGAATCGCTGCAGGATGCAACAACTGTAAATCGGCTGTCAGTATTCAGGATGAAAGTCCAGGTTTCCCGGATCAGTTTATGATCTTCCGCGATGAGGATTCGAATTTTTTCCATTGCTTTGGGTTAAACATGAGGTATTGAATGCAAGATAATAGAGAAAGAATGGACTTGAAATAGAACAAAACACGTATTTGAACAGTAAAAATTCCTTTTCCGTTGTAGAATATGAACTACAGACAAAAACAATAAATCAAAAAAATATTATCCATGTTATTCGACAGTTTGCAGATCCGGACCATTCAGTTGAAAAACCGCATCGTCATTTCTCCCATGTGCCAATATTCTTCTGTAGACGGCTTTGCCAACGACTGGCACCTGATACATCTGGGTTCCCGCGCTACAGGCGGTGCTGCTCTGGTGATGCAGGAGGCTACTGCGGTGAGTCCTGAGGGCCGCATTACCCTGGATGATATGGGTCTTTGGAAGGATGAGCAGGTGGAACCCCTAATCAGAATAAACGGGTTTCTGCAATCTCATGGTGCAATAGCAGGAATACAACTCGCCCATGCTGGTCGAAAAGCCAGCAGTGTATCACCCTGGAAAGGAGGAAAAGAGTTACCTATGAAAGATGGCGGATGGGTTACGCGCGCACCATCTGCAATTCCGTTCAGGGATACCGATCAGACACCGCATCCGCTCACCGTTTCCGAACTCAAACAGGTGGCAACAGATTTTCGGAAGGCTGCCCGCAGAGCCCTCACTGCTGGATTTCAGGTATTGGAAATCCATGCTGCTCATGGGTATCTGCTTCATGAATTTTTGTCTCCACTGAGTAATAAAAGGACGGATGAATATGGGGAAAGCTTTGAAAACCGGATCAGGTTACTCACAGAAGTCGTGGATTCCATTCGGGAAATTTGGCCTTCTGAATTGCCTTTGTTTGTGAGAATTTCCGCAACGGACTGGGCTGAAGGTGGCTGGAATCCGGATGAATCCGTAAGATTGAGTTCTATATTAAAACAAAAAGGGGTTGACCTGATTGATGTATCATCCGGAGGACTGGTTCCGAACGTAAAAATTCCTTTGGCCCCCGGTTATCAGACGCCCTTTGCAGAAAGGATAAGGAAAGAAGCAGCAATATTTACCGGTGCAGTAGGATTGATAACAAAGTCCGGACAGGCAGATGAAATCCTCCGTTCCGGAAAAGCAGACCTGATCCTGATTGCAAGGGAGTCCCTGCGAAATCCGAATTTTCCCTTAACCGCAGCCAGGGAACTGGGCGCGGAAATTAAATGGCCGCCCCAATACGAACGCGCTAAATAAAAAAGGTCCCGGGAGAGCCCGGGACCAGATAAGATTGGCCATTGATTTTTCAAAGTAGGGATTTTAACTATGGATTTGGGACGGTTTTGGACACGGTTTCACGGTTTTTCATAAGGATCAATGAATTTTCAATGGCCAGGTCTTCATCGGGTTTAGATAAGGAATTCAAAAGGTTAGCAACGATAAGCGTAAAGGTTTCAGAGGTTTAGTTTTCATGGACCGGATTTTCTGAGATCTTCACAGGTTTAGTAAAATACCAGGCAACTTTTCAAAATCATAGGCTTTGTCAATAAAATAATCTGCGCCGCGATCAAGACAAAGTTTCCGGTAATAGCTGCCGTCTTCGTTAGTGATTATAATTACTTTGGTTTGAAGTTGCTTATCACGAATATGAGTTAGCAGACTAAGGCCGCTTTTGGACGGTAGGTTG
>Ga0182024_10002101_pt1 | contig 50044 bp, 30 predicted proteins | sample P32metaG_FD_120480 | JGI IMG/M metagenome (GOLD analysis project Ga0182024, IMG submission 120480) | Permafrost microbial communities from Stordalen Mire, Sweden - P3-2 metaG (Illumina Assembly) | ecosystem: Environmental > Terrestrial > Soil > Wetlands > Permafrost | place: Sweden: Stordalen...
CCTGCTAGCTCGGTCCACTCCAAATCACGTTCTGGAACATATTCAGCGACACATTCTGGAAGATATTCCAGCGGCTCGACGAGCATGAGCGCGGAGGGCAGACGCTCGCCCGACGAGGTGGGGCGCTCGGCGGGGCTTGCGATCCGGCAGCAACTTGCGCGAAGGCAGACGGGACGTAGCGGCGCAGGGGCTCGGGAGTGGCAGGCACGCTACGGACGGCGGTCAAGAACGGGACCTAGGCTGGAGCGAACTGCGTTGCGGTATCAAAAGCGCGGCGCGACACGACGCTCCGAGTTAAGTGAGGCGGCGGAGGACAACCCCGCTCCAGACGCAAGCACTGCGGAGACTGATGAACCCGTAGAAAGTGCGGATGTGGATGCAACGCCGAGCGAGCGCGCGATCGCGGCTCAGGGCGCAGGGAAGAATGCAGTCGACGCGGTTGATGCGGAATCTGCCCGCCCACCGGTCGAAGCAGCACGCGACGCGGCACACCGGGTGGATTCAGCGAGTGCGGAGAGGAATGACGAGGTAGCTTCGCTGAGCCTTCGGGTGGGCAGGATGCCGGCACCGCTTCGCGGTTCACTTGCGTCATTGGAGCGGCAAAACGATAGGTCGGACGCAGAGGGACTGGAGCGGATTGAGGACGAAGCGGATTTGGCCGCGCGCATCGCCGAAAAGCTGCTGGTTCCGTTGCCGGTGTCGATTGCGCTGACCGTGAATCCGGACCTCGAAGAGAATCACCGCTATTGCCGGCCATGGACGGCGAAGTTTCTGGCAGACCTGGCGCGGACGCATGAGGCGGCGTTTCATCGGTCGATTGAAGTGAGCTCGGCGGTGCGGACGGTGGCGTACCAAAAGCGGCTGATGGAGACGAACGGGAATGCGGCTCCGGCTGAAGGCGACCTGGTGAGCCCGCACCTGACCGGCGCAACTATCGATATTGCGAAGAAGGGCCTTAGCCGAGACGAGATTGCGTGGATGCGGCGGCGGCTGGCGGACTTGCAGACGGCGGGGAAGATCGATGTGGAAGAAGAATTCAAGCAGTCGTGCTTCCACATTACGGTTTACAAAAATTATGTGCCTGTGAGGAAGCCAGGCGAGGCGACGCCGGTGAAGGCAATTGCGGACGGTAGCCGTCCCCAGCCGGCCGAGCAGCTCCACGAGGCGCAGGGAGAATAGGGCTCGGTCATCCTTCCGAATTCAATTGGAACCAACTGTAGCGGGCCAGTCTGAAAAACTCTCCCTCGGGGGTTAAGGCCCTCATTCATTCGGCGCGATATACGGCACGACTGAAGTCGTGCCGTTTCAAAGCACATCTAAGCTGAGCTACTCCCGGAACAATTCACCCCACCTGAAAATTCATTCGATTGCGGATACCCGCGCAAGGTACAATCGCGGGCGCAGGGTTGTGCTGACATTTCGGAATCTTATTTGGGAGGCGAAATCATGAGCGATCAAATTGAAGCAGTGGCCACGGGAGAGACTGAAGGTCCCGGACTGAGCCAATGGCAGCGGGTGACGAATACATTCACGGCTCCTTCGAAGACGTTTGTAGACATCAAGCGCGGGAACAAGAGCTGGTGGCTGCCACTGATTATCGGGGCCATTTTCACGTACATTTTTTTCTTCGCGGTGGTGACAAAGGTCGGCATGCAGCAGGTAGTGGACAATCAGGTTCGGTTGGACCCGAAATCGCAGGAACGGATGGCGAACGCAACGCCGGAGCAGCGCGCGACGGGCAATAAGATCGCAGTCGGGATCACCCAAGGCATCTTCGCCGCGGGGCCCGTGGTCGGGATGATCTTTGTGGTGATCCTTTCGGCGGGTTTGATGGCCACGATTAATTTTGGATTCGGCGGGAGGGCGAAGTTCGGCAGCGTTTTTGCAGTGTTTTACTACGCCTGGCTGCCGCAAATTATCAAACCAATTCTGGGGACGATTGTCATTTATTCAGGAATGGCGCCGGAATCATTCAACATCAAGAATTATGCGCCGACGAACCTCGGTGCGTTTCTGGATCCTGTAGACACGAACAAGGCGTTGTACACGCTGGCGACTTCGCTGGATGCTGTGACGATCTGGACACTCGTGTTGCTTGGTATCGGCGTCGCGACGGTTGCGGGAACGAAGCGCAGTTCCGGCTACATTGCAGTGTTTGGATGGTGGGCGTTGTTCACGTTGGTTGGAGTGGGTTTTGCGGCGATGACGAGTTGAGCGAATGAGGGTACGTTCTATCCCACCCTAGCGGCAAGAACAAATACGCCGCGAGGGTGGGGCACCCGGCACCCGCGATGATGGGATGAGTTCGGCCTGGATTTGAGGGCTGAATTACGAGCCGGACGATACACTAGACCTACAAGCAATGACCCTCCGCCTTTTTAATACCCTGACGGGACAAATTGATCCGCTGGAGCCTGCCGATGGCAAGGCGCTGCGGATGTACGCGTGCGGGCCGACGGTTTACGACTACGGCCACATCGGGAATTTCCGCACGTTTTTGCAGGTGGATGTTCTGCGCCGCTTTCTGCTGCTGAGCGGAATGCGAGTCCGCCACGTGATGAATATTACAGACGTGGACGACAAGATCATTCGCAACTCGACCGAGGCCGGGATTCCGATTGGCGAGTACACGACGCGGTATGTGGATGCGTTTTTCGAAGATATGGAGGCGCTGAGGATCGAGCGGCCGGAGCAGATTGCGCGAGCGACTGAGAATATTCCGCAGATGGTGAAGCTGGTGGAGAAGCTGGCGGAGGCGGGAGCGGCGTACAAGACTGAGGATGGGTCGTGGTATTTCCGACTGGCGGCGTTTCCGGAATACGGCAAGTTGAGCAAGAAAGATTTGAGCGGAATGGAAGACGGCGCGCGCGTGGACGTGGACGAATACGAGAAGGATTCGGCACGCGACTTCGCACTGTGGAAGGCGGCCAAGCCGGGCGAGACGTCGTGGGAGACGGCGATTGGGAACGGGCGGCCGGGCTGGCACATTGAGTGCTCTGCGATGGCGATGGAGTTCCTCGGTGAGAGCCTGGATTTGCACGCGGGCGGCGAAGACCTGATGTTTCCGCACCACGAAAACGAGATTGCGCAGAGCGAGACTGCGACACACAAACAGTTCGCGCGGCATTGGATGCATGTGCGGTTTCTCCTGGTGGACGGGCGGAAGATGTCGAAAAGCGAGGGCAATTTTTATACGCCGCGCGATTTGTTGCTGAAAGGCTTTAAGGCTTCGGCCATACGGCTGGCGCTGATTGCGGTGCCGTATCGCCGGCAGTTCAACTTCACTTTCGATAGCCTCGTGGACGCGACCAATGCAATCGAGCGGCTGCGGACGTTCAAGGCGCGGCTGACGGAAGGGAAGTTCGACGTTGGCGAGAATTCAGCGATGCAGGAGGGGGCAAAGAAGGCGCGGGCTGACTTTATGGCCGCGCTGGACGATGATCTGAATACCGCCGACGCATTGGCGCCGGTTTTTGAGCTGGTGCGTGCCGCGAACACAGCCATTGACCAGGGGCAGTTTTTCTCGGGGGATCGCGACGCGATTCTGCCGGTGCTGAAGGATTTCGACGCGGTGTTTGACGTGATCGAAGATCGTGACGCCGAGGTGACGCGACGCGCGCTTGATTGGGCGCAGGAGAGCGGCAGAATGGCGGAGGTTTCGCCGGAACTGCTGGCCGCGCGGTCGCTGACGGATGAGGCGATCGAAGCGCTGGTGACGGAGCGGACAGCAGCCAAGAAGGCGCGCAACTTTGCACGCGCCGACCAGATTCGCAACGAGCTGGCGGAGAAGGGCGTGGTGATTGAGGACTCGAAGGACGGGGTGCGATGGAAGCGGAAATAAAGCGAATCGCGTAAACTAGAAGGCGACCGCCTTTCACCGAGGTTTCCAATGGAATTTGAGATTGTTTTCGATCGAGAAGATGATGGCCGCTGGATTGCGGAGATCGAGAGTCTGCCCGGGGTGCTTGCGTACGGGATCACCCAGTTGGAAGCTCAATCGAAAGTAGAGGCGCTGGCGCTGCGCGTAGTGGCCGACCGGATTGAGGTCGAACAGAGTGCTCCAGAACAAGTTCGCTTTGCTGTTGCCTGAGGCTGAGTAACCATTGCTGCCGGCAAGCGCTCTAGTTGTAATCCCGAGACGAATTCTAAAGCTCTGCACCTGCTAAACAACTTCAACTAACCCTATTGCGCAATCCCATGGGAATATGATGGTTTGTGGATATGGGGAAGTTTCCGGCATCGAGCGCCAAGAAGGTCTATCGTGCATTGCTGCGGATTGGCTGGCGGGAGAAACCTCGAATCAGCAAGGGCGGTTGTCACAAGCAACTGGAAAACTCCAGCTATCCGTATGAATTCACCTGGGCTTTTCACGAGAGCCAGGAGATCGGGCCCAAAATGCTCTCAAAAATTGCGAAGCAAACCGGCCTGAAGCCGGAAGACCTGTAAGACTGCGGTGGATTCCGCAAGTTCAAAATGAAAAGGCGCAAACTTATGGACGCGAGCGATGTTCAGGACTTCAAGGACAATTTGGAGCAGGGCGGGAAAGAAGAGCCGATGCGGCCAGTCGCTTTTACCATGAGCGTGCTGGCGGTGCTGTTGGCGGTGACAACGGTGCTGGGCGGGCGCACGCATGAAGACGCGGTGCTTAACCAGAACAAGGCGACGGACCAGTGGAATGAGTACCAGGCGCAAAAGATTCGCGCCTACGATACACAACTGGAGTCCGATTTGATGACAGTGGTTACGCTCGACAACAAAGATGCTGCCGCCAAGATCGCCAAAGGCTATGCGGACCACGAGAAGAAGTGGGCGACTGAGTTGAGCCAGGATCAGGCGGCCGCGCAGGCGCTGCAAACCAGCGTGGACCAGGGAGAAGCGAAGGCAGACCGCTTCGATCTCGGCGAGGTGCTGCTGGAGATTGGCCTGGTGATTGTGTCGATCACTCTACTGACTCATAGCCGCGTCTACTGGCACCTGGGGCTGGTAGTTTCGGCTCTGGGAGTGGCGGCGGGGGCTTCGGCGTTCTTTCTGAAGTAGCGCTGGATTGTGCGAGCTGTCGTTCGGTGCGGGCTGGGTTGTGGTAGACAGACCGGCAGACTAGAGACCTCTCGAAACCGGCTTTCCTTGCTGCGTGGTATCCTCAGGTTTAAAGCTGAGAGTACATGCAGACGCGCATCCACATTGAGTTTCAGGCGGCGCCGGCTACAAAGCGGTGGTCGCGGTCGCGCGCGCGTTGCATCTGCCCGCGGAAGCACTTGCGCGTGCTGCCCACCCGCACTCGACCTAGCCTCTTCGGCGGCGATTAGTAACCCTCCGCCGAAGTTCCTCGCCTGTGATCGACCGATATCCGGTCCCCAGAAATGAGCGATTCCGATTACGGGATCCGCGGCCGCGCCGCATTCGAAGCGGAATGCGCGAAGCGATGAAGCACAAGGCCGCCGCAACCGAACCTGCCGAGGAGAATGTGCGATGAGTGAAAATGCGATCGATAAGCAAAAGATGCACGCGCAGTTTGGACCAAAACTGGTTTGTGCGCTGCCAGGACCGAAGACGCGGGCTGTTGTTGAAGCCGACCATCGACTAATTTCGCCGAGCTACACGCGCTCCTATCCGCTGGTCGCCAAGCGGGGGCGGGGAGTTCGCATCGAAGATCCGGATGGGAACGAGTTCCTCGACTTTGCGGCGGGAATCGCCGTGGTTTCGACGGGCCATTGCCATCCCGAAGTGGTGACCGCGATTCAAAAGCAGGCGGCAGAACTGATTCATATTTCGGGCACGGATTTCTACGATGAGCACCTGACCGATCTTGCCGAGCGGTTGTCGGCGGTAGCGCCGATGCGGGGGCCGCATAAGTTCTTCTACGGCAATTCCGGGGCCGAGGCGATTGAGTGCGCGCTGAAGGTGGCGCGTTATCACACGGGACGCCAGCACATCATTTCGTTTTTTGGAGCATTTCACGGGCGCACTATGGGAGCGCTTTCGCTGACTGGCTCAAAGCCGCAGCAGAAGCGCCGCTTTTCGCCGCTGATGCCGGGCGTGACGCACATCCCTTATCCGTATGTGTATCGCGGATGCACGGGAGGGCCAAAGGAGCAGGAGGCATTCAGCCTGGGTTGCGCACGATATATCGAAGAGAAGCTATTCAAGACGATTTTGCCGGCCGAAGAAGTGGCGGCAATCTTTGTTGAGCCGATTCAGGGTGAAGGCGGATTTGTGCCTGCGCCGGCAAATTTTCTGCGCGAGCTGAGAGCCATTTGCGACCGGAACGGTATTTTATTGGTCGCGGACGAGGTGCAGTGCGGTTGCGGTCGCACGGGCAAGTGGTGGGCCATCGAAGAGTCAGGTGTAGAGCCGGACATTGTGTGCATCGCCAAGGGCATTGCGAGCGGAATGCCGCTGGGAATCTGCATGACGCGCGCGGAGATCATGGACTGGAAGCCGGGGTCGCACGCGTCGACATTTGGCGGGAATCCAATATCGATTGCGGCTGCGCTGGCAACGATGAAGATTATTGAGCGTGAGGCAATGGCAAACGCGGCGAGCGTGGGAGAGTTCATGCTGGAGCGGCTTCGCGGCTGGACGAAGAGTCATCCGGCGGTAGGCGAGGTGCGCGGCCGCGGGCTGATGATCGGCATCGAGATCGTGAAGGACAAGGCAACGCGCGAGCCGGCCGTGGAACTGCGCAACCGCATTGAGACGCTGGCGTTCGAGCATGGCTTGGTGATGCTCGGCTGCGGCGAAACTTCGCTGCGGCTTTCGCCTCCGCTGATCGTGACCAAAGAGGAAGCTACGGTAGCGCTCGACATTCTGGAGGAAGTGCTGACCAGCGCGGAGAAAGAAATTGAGCACAGCGTGGTGTCGGCCGTCACGGCGTAAACGAGGCTGCGGGGAAGAGAATTGCGCTGGAACTCGATGCAGGCGGCGATATTGGTTTTTCGGCGTGGCCTGCGGGGTGAATCGTGGGATGGGTGGCGCAGATTCGGAATGAGCTTCTGGACCGGACAATCGCGGGCCTCGATTCGATAGCAGCGCGTCGAGGGCGAGCTTCGGAGCGGCCTGGGGATCACGACCGGGACCAGGCAGCGCACTTACTCACAGGAATCGAAGGCGAAGATGCGGCCCGTTCCTACATGCAGTGCAAGGACTATATTGTGGTGGCCCAGCGATGGTCGAGCGGAAATTTGCCGGGCGATCTGGATTTGATTGCATGGCAGGGCCCGCTGCTTTGCTTCGTCGAAGTGAAGACGCGCACGGCGCATGATATGGCGCCCGCCGAAGTCGCGATCGACGCACACAAACGCAATGTGCTGCGACGCCTCGCACGCCAATACGTGCGCCAGCTGCCTGGAGAAACCTCACCGGAAGTGCGCTTCGACGTTGTCAGCGTGTATCTGGTGCCGGGAACGGCCCCGGAATTTGCTCACTTCGAAAATGCGTTTGGCTGGCGCGAGAAATAGGGCGAGTAGACACGGCGGCGCCCGTTATCTGCCGGCCGGAGTTGAGTGAAGCGCAGTTGGACTTCGGTTCGCCGGCGTGTCAGATCCGGACACAATCACCTGTGGAAGGAAGGGCGGAAATTGTGCCGCGCAAGTTTTGAGCGTCGGACGAGATTCTCCTTTGAAACATGTTCGAGTAGAACTCCACAATCCCGGAGATTGGCACTTTTCGATTACGGTAAAACATAGAAATAAATCGGTTTTCTATGCTGCTAAGTCATGGCGTATCAGGCAATTACCCGCTAAAACGCTTTTGTTTGAGCCTCGGAGGAAACAATGGATCGATGAAGTGTTTAATAAATCGCTTTTTTTGCGGGGGTAATCAACTTTTCGATTGACAAGGATTCTTGAGGATGTCTATAGTTCGTGTCGCATATGAGTAGCTGTGTGTTCAGCGGCGAAAGTCTGCGGTGATCGGCTCGACAAGTGTTGTGAGAGCTAAGACCTTTAGGAGGAAACAAGTGATGATTCGACAGAGTCTTTTGAGGGGGAGCCAAAAGTGGATAGCGGTTCTGCCGCTATTTGTGTTGGCGCTCTTGGTATTCGGTTTGCCGAGGAGCCTGCATGCGCAGGTCACCGCGACGCTTACCGGAACAGTAGAAGACCAGTCAGGCGGCGTGGTACCTGGAGCCCAGGTAACGCTGACCAACGAGGCGACGAAATTCGCCACAGTGAATACGAGCAACTCAGTCGGACTCTACGCATTTCCGTCACTGACTCCCGGTACGTATGACATCAGGGCGTCAGCAAAGGGATTCAAGGCTGCGGAAGTCACCGACATCGTATTGAACGCGGGCGATGTGAAGACGATTCCCGCATTGAGCCTCACAGTGGGCGCAGAAACACAGACGGTTACGATCTCCGCAACGTCGGAGATGATCCCCGTGGAGAACGGCCAGAGGCAAGACGTCCTGAGCCGTGCCGATATCGACAACATGGCCCTTGAAGGCCGCGACACGACAGAATTGATGGAAGCGTTGCCGGGCGCCGTAACTGCGTCGGGTGGCCTTACCAACACTTCACCTTCGTACGGCGACTTGAACGTCACGGTTGACCAAGCTGCTGTGGGCAGCGGCGTGTACCTGAGCGGCTCAATTTACCGCGGCGGCACGTCGATCGAGGTTGACGGCGCACAAACCATCGACATTGGCGACATGGCATCGTCGCTGGTGGTCATTAACCCCGACATGACGGAGCAGGTCAGCGTATCGACCTCGAACATGAGCGCCGACCAGGCGTTTGGCCCGGTGGTGGTCAGCACGATCAGCCGTTCTGGCGGCTCGAACTATCACGGTGGAGCTTATTTCGACGCGCGCAACAACGTGTTGAATGCGAACGGGTGGCAGCAGAAACAGGCGCATACTGCGCTCGGACCGCAGAGCTACTACTATCCTGGTGGCAATTTCGGCGGCCCGGTTCCAGGGACGCACAAGAAGCTCCTGTTCTGGGGCGGCTACGAGAAGTGGCTGCAGAACCAGGGCAACGCAAACATCTTGTCGTCTTATATTCCCTCGCCGGAGATGATGGCGGGCGACTTCTCGACCGACAACACCGATAACTTGGCGCTGTGCCCGAATGGATTTTTCCAGGGCGCGCCCCCATCGGGCTATGGCGGCGGTGGGTGGTGCAGCGACCTGGGCGGAACGGTGCTGGCGAATGCGTCTAACGCGCCGGGCTCGCAGTACTCGGCCCCGCTTCCGACCCCGACACAGACCGGAACATTCGCTGGCGTCCCCACGGATGCGGGGCAGAAGTTTCCCGCGGGATTCCTCGATCCGGGATCCGCGGCCCTGGCCAAGATCTGGCCTAAGATATACACCAGCCCTGGCACGCCGAACCCTGCGGCCGGCTATATCACTCCCTCCAAGTCTGTTTGTAACGGTTGCAACTACTATAAGGCGATCGTGAACGTCGACAATGGGTGGATCTGGCGTACGCGCATCGATTACTTATTGGGCGACAACACGAAGATCTATGGCAGCTACGAGCAGGCATTCAGCTCGGGACTGGCCAGCGGCAATGGCGCCCACCTTTACTGGACACCGGGCAACTCAATTCCTTTCCCAGGCGGCGGCGAGATCGAGAATAACTACGGCAAGGTGATGGCCGGCCACATTGTGCACACCTTCAATGCCACAACGACCAACGACTTCTTAGCGGCGTGGGCGTTCGGAAGCTACCCGTTCACAACCCCGAATCCTGGTGCTGCGACGAGGACTACCCTTGGATATCCTGCCTCCTACGGCAAGGTGTTCAAAACGCCGTCCGCGAACATTCCTGCTTACAACAGCAATGGATTTATCCCGGATTTCTCGCAGGCCTCGATCTTCGAGAACCCTGTGGGGCATTACGAGGTGAAGAAGGAAGCGCCGCAATTCGGCGATACTCTCACCAAGGTCTGGGGAGCGCACACCATCAAGATCGGTGGATTTACACAGACCACGGATAACGTGCAGAGCTCGTTCGGCTACAACGAAGACGGCAGCATGAGCTTCAGTGCCGGCCAGAACAACGAGCTCCTAAGCACCAACGCCGTGGGCAAACCGGTTACCGGCTCAACGATTGGTTCGCCATTCAACCCAGCCGCGCAGTTCGTCAGCGGCATGTTGAGCGGCTACGGCGAGAATGCGAATGCGCCGATCGGCGATGTAGCCCAACAGTCAACGGCGGGCTTCATTGACGACACGTGGAAGGCGACGCGTCGCCTGACGCTGGAACTCGGTATCCGCATGGAGCACGTGGGCCACTGGTATGACCGTGACCACGTTGGATTGGCGGTCTTCTACCCGGGTCGCGTATTGCAGGATTACTTCACCGGCAAGTACGCTCCTGGATACTACTGGCACGCGATCGACGCGGGCGTACCGCTGAGCGGGCAACCCAACCGCTTTGTGTATCCCGATGCTCGATTCGGGCTTTCGTACGATCTGCTCGGGCACGGAGATACTGTGATCCGCGGCGGATGGGGCGTGTACCGCTACGTGACTCAGGTCAACACGGTGGCCAACGGTTCGGCGCAGGGAACTGCGGACGATGTTCCGACCTATGGCCAGCCGGGTGGGACTATTCTGCAAATGCAGAATATCGCCAAGCAGGCACCGGGTGCATGCCCATCGGCAGCTGTTCCTCCGCCGTGCGGCGCACAGGGTGGACAGACCGGCCTGGACGCAAGCGACTACGGGCAGCCGATGACGATTGCCTATAACCTGACCGTCGACCAAAGGCTACCCTGGAACTCGCAGCTCGATGTAGCGTACGTAGGAAGCCAGAGCAGTCAGCTGGTGGATGCCGGCGAAGACATTGCGCCCAGCAACTACAACGAGTTGGCCAACGTGAACAAGATGCCCAAAGGCGCCTTGTTCGCTCCAGATCCGATCACCGGCGTGCTTTCGACCAATCCGGAGAACGTTTCGTTTAATCCCGCCGGAGCCGGCAAGGTGGCGACGGGCAACAGCTATTCCGATTACCACCCGCTGGGCATTGCGTACGGCACCAACGGAACCGACGTGTTCGAAAACACTGCCCTTGCAAACTACAATGGCCTCCAGGTGGCATGGGTCAAGACCACGGGACGTTTGACGTTCAACTTGAACGGCACGTGGTCAAAGATGCTGGGGACAACCCTCCAGCAGGATCCATACAACGAAAGCGGCAACTACGGGCCCACGCAAGAGGACCGGCCGTTCGTCTTCAACGAGAGCTATGCCTACAACAGCGGCACGCTCCATACCGGGAACAACGTGTTGAATGCGATAGGTGGCGGCTGGACGATCACCGGAATCTCGACCTGGCAGAAGGGCGGTTACATCCCGGCTGTCGGCTCGGTGAACTTCGGCCTGGGTGAGCAGTACACCGGTTTGCCGGCGACCGCGACGGCTAACGGCATCACCAACAGCATCGGAGACAAGACATACTTCGGAACGGATGAAGGCATTCCGATCCGGCCGGTGTTGACCTGCAACCCAACCCAGAACCTGGGGACTCACCAGGTCCTGAATGGCGCCTGCTTTAGCGCTCCGGCAGTCGGAACGCAGGGCGGAAAGGCCTGGCCGTATATGAGCGCGACACCGTTGTTCAACAACGACCTGGCAGTGTACCGGACGTTTCACATCTACGAGAAACAGCAGGTGCAGTTCAGGGTCAGCGCATTTGACTGGCTGAACCATTCCTTGCTGACGTTCAACGGCGGTACTCCAACCACGGTGAACTACAACGTGGATTACGCCAGCAAGACCATCACGCCGAACTTTAACGGGCCAGGCGCTCCTGTGTTCGGTGTGATGACTGTAAGGTCGGCACTACCGTACGCCAGGGTGATGGAGCTGGACGTGAAGTACTCGTTCTAACCGCAACTCTGCATCACAGCGGGAGGGGGCTTAACTGCCCCCTCCCGCTTTTTCTTTGCCGCCAAATGCCGGTGATCGCCTGAGGGCGATTGTGGTAATGCGGGTCACCATTGCCGGTGGCGAGGCGACACATTCGCGCACATATTTTCAGTAGCCTGCTGTGACAAAATAATGATGTTCGCGCCGCTCCGGTGCATATTTGAATGCCACGCCAGCGTGCCAGGTTAGCTATGCTCAAAGTAGCCATTTCCGGCGTTCTAGTCGCGATGTGTTTTGCCGTGGGCGCTGCAAGGGGAGCTGGGCAAGACATGCAAACGGGCCCACAAACAGGCATGCAAGCGGGCCCGCAAACAGGCCCGCAAGCAGACGCGCAAACGAGCGGCCCGGCGCTGCAGAGCCTTTACGCCGCTGCTCAGAGGTCCCAGAAGAATGGCGATCTTAGCGGAGCCGCGGGAGACTATCGAACCTTCCTGTCTGAAGCGCTGAGACAAGTGGCGAACAGTCACGCCCAAATTGGCGACTACGGCAGGGCTACCGCATTGCTTGATGAAGCATTGACGCTGAATCCGGATTCGCTTTCTCTCAAGAAAGAGTACGCCGGTGCAGCGCTAGAGGCAGGCGACCTGAAGCGCGCGGAGTCGCTGGCAAGAGGACTTCTGAACGACTATCCCGCCGCACCCAAAGATCTTGCCCAGGTCCACCAGATTCTAGGGCGCACGCTGCACGGGATGAATCGGGACCAAGAAGCCCGGAAAGAACTGGAAACCGCTGCCGCGCTCGATCCCAACTTTCAAAATGAATATAATCTGGCCCTCGTCTGCCTGGACCTCGACGACGACAAATGCGCGGTGCAGATCTTCGATGGGATCGAGGCCTCCGCCGGAGACAGCCCCGCGCTCCATATGATGTTTGGCCGGGCGTACGGGAATTCGGACTTCACGCCACGGGCTGTTGCGGAGTTCAAGAAAGTGATCGAGGAAGATCCGCACTACCCGAATGCGCACTATTGCGTGGCTGCGGCGCTGCTGGCGGCAGGCGAGGACGAGAAGACGTTGCAGGAGGCCGAGGAGGAACTCAAGGAAGAGTTGGCAATTTCTCCGAACGATTTTTTGACTTATGCGGCACTGGGCAAGATTGAAGTGAGTTATCACAGGTATCCCGAGGCTGACAGGTACCTCAGACGAGCCATCGTCCTGAATCCGAAGAATCCTGATGCATTTCTCTACCAGGGACAAATGTACTTCGATACGAACCGGCTGACGGAGGCGGAAGCCGATCTTCGGCTGGTGATTAAACTCACGACGGATCCTTCGCGGAATCACTATCAAATTCAGAAGGCGCATTTTCTGCTGGGCAGGATTCTGATGCAGCAGCATCACGAAGACGAAGCGCATGCGGAGATGAAGATTGCGCAAGCCTTGACGGAAAACTCGCTGAAAAAAGACAGGGGCAATCTCTCAGGGATGCTCGACAATAAGCCAGCTGGCGATGGACCTGCGGACCCGCAAGTGGACGCGGCGGCCATGTCGCCGGCCGCTGGTCATACAGCGGATCCTGTCGGTGCGGCAGATCCGATTGCCGCGGCCAAGCAGAAGTCGTTCGAAAAGGAGCTTACGCCAGCCATCGCAGACAGCTACAACAATTTGGGCGCGATCATGGCATCGGAACAGAACTACGCGGATGCGCTGAAATATTTTGAGCAAGCGAAAGCGTGGAGCCCCACGATGGAAGGGCTTGATTACAACATAGGGCGCGCTGCATTCACGGCGGCTAAGTTTTCTGAAGCAATCCCGCCACTTTCGCGCTATCTTCGGTTGCACCCGGAGGATTCAGGCATCCGTGGGGCGCTGGCAATGAGCGAATTTATGACACAGAATTACAGGGGCTGCATCGACCAGCTCAAAGGAGCGGGAGAAGGAGTTACATCGATCCCGCAAATGCAGTATATCTACGCGGAATCTCTGGTGAAGACCGGCGAAGTTTCGACAGGAAAAGAGCGCCTTGTAGGACTGGAGAAGGCGCACCCGGAGATTGCGGAAGTGCATCGGTCGTTGGGCGAGGTATGGGAACTTCAGGGCGACTGTCGGAAGGCCATCACGGAGTTGAATGAAGCCAACCAGCTAAACGCGACCGATCCGGAGACACATTTCCAACTGGACAAGGCCGAGTTGAAATGCGGCAGCATTGTGGGCGCCGGAGCGTCAACAAGGCAACAGAGTCCTAGTCAATAAGCGAATCAGTCGAGCTTAGTGAGTCGCCGGAGCCGGAGGCAGTTTGAGCCGGGGACGAATTTGATCCGCTGGTACGATTCCGCGGCCCTCAAGAATTGAATAGAACTGATCGGAAGCGAGAGGGCCGATGTGATCGACGGCTCCGGAAGGCCAGTGAATTTCAACGCTATCGATTTTGGTGGCCGAGCCGAGACCGAAGTGCAAGCGCAGGTCGTTCTGCGAAAGATAACTTCCGCCGCTGTGAACTTCATCAGTTTGCGTCATTCCGCCGGCGACAACTTTGACGCGGGCGTTGAGCGCGAGGCGGTTGCTTTTGGTTCCAGCGAGCTCGAAGCTGACCCAATGACGTCCTGGAATGCCATGATTTTTCAATAACATAGGACTGCCGTCGAGGTTGTTGATCACAACGTCCATATTGCCGTCGTTGAAGAGATCTCCGATCGCGAGGCCTCGCGAAACCTGCTTTTCTTCGAGAGCGGGGCCGGCTTGATCGCTTGCATCGCAGAAGCTACCATCTCCCCGATTCATACTGAGAACTTTTGGCTGGAGATAACCAGGATCGGAAGGAATCAAATCCACTTGCGGATAGACATGACCATTCACGGTAAGCAGATCGAGCCAGCCATCGTTATCGAGATCGACAAATGCGGTTCCCCATTTGACCCAGGGCAATGCAGCCATGGCGACACCCGACGGATAAGACACTTCGGTGAAATTCCAGTTGCCGTCGTTGCGGTATAAGTCAGAATTTTCGTCCTCAAAATTCGTAACGTAGAGCGAAGGGCGGCCGGTGTGGTTGTAGTCGCCGACGGCTATACCCATGGATGCCTGCTCGGAGCCGTTGTTGCTGAGGGCGGTTCCGGACTCAAAACCGATCTCTTCAAACTTTCCATTGCCCAGATTGCGGTAGAGGAATTTCGGGGTTGAGTCATTGGTGAGGTAGATATCGGGGCGGCCGGTATTGTTTAAGTCGGACCAGATAACTCCGAGGCCATAGTAGCCGTTTGGATCACTGACACCGGCCTGCTTCGAGACATTGGTGAAGGTTCCGTCCCCATTGTTGTGGAAGAGGGAGTCGCCGCCGCCTTTCAATCCGCGGGGGCCGCACTGAACGGCGACGCCGCGGTACATGCAATAGGCCGAGCTGCCGAACTGCGGCAGATCGTCGAGATGGAAGTCGACGTAATTTGCGACCATGAGATCGACGTATCCATCGCCGTCGTAATCTCCGAAGGACGCGCCGGCAGACCAGCGGCCATCGGCGACGCCGGCTTTAGCTGTGACGTCGGTGAATGTGCCGTCGCCGTTGTTGTGATAGAGAATGTTGCCGCCGAGGCAAGTTATGTAGAGGTCGGGCCAGCCATCATTGTCGTAGTCGCCTACCGCGCCGCCCATCGCGAGGCAAGGTTTGGTTAATCCGGATTTTTGGGTTACGTCAGTAAATGTGCCGTCGCGGTTGTTGTGATAGAGAACGCCGAGGCTCGTCTGCCCTGCCTGCGCCATTTCGACGGTTGGCGCGTTGGTGAAGTAGATATCGGGCCAGCCATCGCGGTCATAGTCAAAGATGACCACGCCGCCGGTCATCGACTCGAAGATGAATTTCTTGTCTTTGGATGAATTGTGGCTAAAAGTGATCCCGGCTTTTGCGGTAACATCCTCCAACTGCGGAATAGGGCGCTTGGTGCATTTTGCGGATTTGGCGCCGGGTGGAGGCGGAGCCGGGACGGGGTGGCCCAGGCTCTGAGAATGAATTTGGCAGATTGCGAAGAACGGGAGAGCCAGCAACACTGTCGAGACTCTGGAAGACGAGGCTCGCATCGAAATTAGAACAAAGGCCCTCAAAAATGACTGAATCGCCATGCCTGAATTTTACTCGACGGCTTCCGCGATGTTATCGCGGTTGAGGGGGATTTGAGAGCGCAGAACGCGCGCCGATGAGTCAGATGGGCGCGGTTTTCCCGGTGGATAGAGATCGATGAACTGAGCTGTAATGGTGCGACTTAGACGATTAAGCCGCCCGTGGATGAGCTATACTCCAAGTGCAGTAGGGACAGTAGGAAACAGGAGGATTACGATGCGTTTTCAGGCGATAACTCGAGTACTGGCGGGCGCAACGATATTGACGGCACTGGGAGCGTCGGGCTGGGTGGCGGCGCAGTCCGGAGTGAATACCGTGCTGAAGCCGGCCGACCTGGAGAAGCTGTTTCCGGCCACCGTGTATTACGTGGGGCAGAGCGCGCCAGCGCAATTGCGCAATTCAGGCGGCGTGAAGTTCGGAGACGGCCATTTCGTGCTGGCGAGCCTGGTGGACACGAGCGGGTACTCGACGGGCGTAGCGGCGAAGTACCAGGGATACCTGATTACAGAGGTTCCGATCAAAATTGAAGGGAAGCATCTACCTGCGGGCGCGTATGGATTTGGCTTCCTTGACGGCGATCGTTTCCTTGTGACCGATTTGGGCGGCGGCGACGTGCTTACGGCGCACTCGGCAAAGGACAGCGAAATGCCCCGGCCTCGTCCCCTGGAAGTGACCGATGATCCAGCAGGCGGCTACCGCCTTTATGCCGGGCGGAGCTACGTGCAGTTCGGCCGGTAAGGCGAATGGCTGTGGGCTTGCGACAGCCAGAATTTCACGACCAACAAAGCTTGCGGGCCTCTGCGAGCAGAATTTTATTCCGACAGATCATCTGGTTTGCGGCGGCGGCCTTGCTTGTGGGCACGGCGTGGCATGCCGCGGCGCTTGAACCCACCACATCTCTGGCGAGCTATGGCAGGCAGGCATGGGCTATGGAGAATGGCCTGCCTCAAAATACTGTTCAGGCATTGGCGCAGACCAAGGATGGGTTTCTGTGGCTGGCTACAGAGGCCGGCCTGGTGCGCTTTGACGGCGTTGAATTCCAGACCTACGACCGCAATTCAAATCCGGCATTGCCGGGCAACGACATTCCCTGCCTGCTTGCAACTGCGGATGGGGCGTTGTGGATTGGGACGAATGCGGGGCTGGCGCGGTGGAAGGACGGGGCCGAGAAGACATTCACGACGCAGGATGGGCTGCCGGCGAACGGAATTCTAGCGCTGGAAGAGAATTCCGACGGGCAACTGCTGGTTTCGGCGGATGGTGGGGCGGCGGAACTGAGCGGTGACCGATTCGTGGCCGTGACGGTGGAAGAGTTTCTTGCGGCTCGTGGGCGCAAGCCCCCGGTTGGATCAAAGGCCGCGTTGCCTAAGGATGCGATCGAGTATTCCGCACCGATGAGCGGAAATCAGTTCGCGGTAGGCAGCAAGAGCGCGGTGCTCGTGTTTCGCAACGATGCCATACTCGCGCGACTGACCATCGGCGCGGAGATTCCGGGGAGCCGAATACAAACGCTCTTTGCCGACCGGGAGGGCGCGCTGTGGATTGGAACGAATGCAGGGTTGGTGCGGTGGGTGAATGGCAAGGTCGAACGATTCCCTGAAACCGATCCGCTGGCGAGTGCGTCAATTCTGGCGCTGATGGAAGACAGTGAGGGCGATCTTTGGATTGGGACGGAGACGGGCGGGATGGATGTGTTGCGCGATCAGCGCTTCCGCACGATTGATGCGAGAGATGGGTTGAACTCCGACGGCATTACCACTGTTGTGGAGGACGCAGACGGCACACTGTGGGCCGGAACGCAGGAAGACGGGCTGAATACTCTGAGCCGTTACGAAGGCACAGATAGCTGGCGAGTGGCGCGCAGCCTCTCGGTAAAAAACGGGCTGGCAAGCAATGTGATTCTTTCGCTGGCCGCGGCACCGAACAACGATTTGTGGGTGGGCACGCCGGATGGGCTAAGCCGGATTCGCGGGGACCAGGTAGAGACGTATTCATCGGCCGATGGACTGCCGGATGACTTCATCCGTTCGCTGCTGATCGACGCTGACGGGTCGCTCTGGATTGGCACACGACGCGGATTGACTCACTGGACAATTGGGAAGAGCGGGCCGGGCTCCCGCGGAGCGATGAAGACCTACACACACGCGGACGGGCTCGGCAGCGACCTGGTGGGCGCAATGGCTCGCGACAGAAATGGCGATCTGTGGATAGCGACATTGGTTGGGCTGTCACGGCTGCGCGGAAACACGATCTCAAACTTCACAACTGCAAACGGCCTTTCGAGCAATGTGGTGACGGCGCTGCTGGTTCGTGCCGATGGGACCTTGCTGATTGGCACGCAGGACCACGGATGGGATGTTTGGGATGGAAGCAAATTCTCCCGGGCGACGCAAAATGGCCTGGAGCAGGCGACGATTCACGCGATTCTGGACGAAGGCAGTGGGCATCTTTGGTTTGCGACTGACGATGGCATTGCGCGCGGCGACTGCAATGAGGCGGGCGGAACAGGCGCCACGATGAGCTGTTCGCGGTGGATGGAGTTTGGGACCGCAGATGGGCTGCACAGCCGGGAGACGGCGACGAACAGCCATCCTTCGGCGTGGCGATCGCGCGATGGGCGTTTGTGGTTTGCCACTGCCAAGGGGCTGGTGGGTGTGGCCCCGGCGCATTTTCCTGTAAACACGCTTCCTCCTCCTGTTGTTCTGGAGAGGCTTCAAGTGGACGATGCGACGCAGCCACTTCTTGCGGGAGGCTCCGGGTTGCGAGTTGCGGCGGGTCGCGTTCATTTTGAGTTCGACTATGCCGCGTTGAGTTTTGTGGCGCCGCAGAAGGTGCGCTACCGTTATATGCTCGAGGGATTTGACCACGGCTGGACCGAGGCCGGAACTCGACGGGCAGCGTATTACACGAATATTCCGCCGGGGAAGTACACATTCCGCGTACAGGCAGCAAACAACGACGGCCTTTGGAACACGACAGGCGCGGCGCTTGGTTTCGAGCTGCGGCCGCATTTCTATCAGACGATTTGGTTTTATGTTTTGCTGCTGGCGGCAGTCGCGGCCCTGGTCGTGCTGCTGATAAGGTTGCGGCTGCGCCGCGCAGAGCGCGAATTCAAAGCGGTGCTGGGGGAACGCAGCCGAATCGCGCGCGAGATCCACGATACGCTGGCCCAGGGATATGTAGGTGTCTCGGTGCAACTGGAAGTTCTTGCGGAGCTGTTGCGCCAGCGCAAGATTGAGGATGCGGCCAAACAACTGGACCAGACGCGCGACCACGTGCGCCATGGTTTGGCAGACGCGCGGCAGTCGATTTGGGCTCTGCGGTCGCCGGATGCTAGCGAGACTACGCTGCCGGTGAAGCTGCGGCGCATTGCGGAAGCGGCTGGCAGCGAAGGGCTGACGGCGCGCTTCAGTCTGTTTGGGGCTTATCGTCCGCTGCCAGCGGAGGCGGAACGCGAAGTCATGCGCGTGGCGCAGGAAGCGATCCATAATGTGAAGAAGCACGCCGAAGCGAGCCAGATATGGGTTCAACTGGAGTATGGACCGGAGACGGTCGCGCTTGAAGTGCGGGACGACGGGCGGGGAGGCGCTTTGGAGCGGAAAGCTGAGGCGTCGCACGGGCATTTTGGACTGACTGGAATGAGAGAGCGCGCAGAGGCCATAGGAGGGACGCTGGAAGTGAGCAGCGCGCCAGGGGAGGGGACTACGATACGGTTGAGTGTACCGGCGCGTGGTGAAGCGCGCGGGCAGACAGAAGAACGGGCAGAAGAACGAGCAGGAGAAAAACTGTGACTACGGAATCGATCCGTGTGCTGGTTGTGGAAGACCACAACGTGGTTCGCCAGGGGTTGGTGGCGTTACTGAATGTGGCGGAAGGACTGGAAGTAGTGGCCGAGGCCGCGGATGGCGTGGAGGCCATTGCGCAATATCGCAAGCACCAGCCGGACATTACATTGATCGATCTGCGACTGCCAAGACTGAGCGGAGTGGACGTGATCGATCGCGTCCGCATGGAGACGCCTCAGGCACGATTCATTGTGCTGACAACCTATGACGGGGATGAAGACATCTATCGCGCGCTGAAGGCAGGCGCGCGGGCGTACCTGCTGAAGGGAATGACGAGCGAGGAGCTGATCAGCTCGATTCGCACGGTTCATTCGGGGAAATCGCATATTCCTCCGGCGATTGCCGAGAGGCTGGCGGAACGCATGGGCGCGCAGGATTTGACTCCGCGCGAGTTCGATGTGCTGGAGCAGATCGTGCACGGCAAGAGCAATCGGGAGATTGCCGCCGAGCTGGAGGTTTCAGAGGCGACCGTGAAGACGCACATAAACAGTCTTCTGAGCAAATTGGGCGTGACCGACCGGACGCAGGCTGCGACAGCGGCGCTGCAACGGGGAATCATTCCGATGGAATCATTGAAAAGGCCGAAATCCTGACGATGAAAACCTTGAGATGTGCGATGATCTGCGGAGTTTTTCTGTCGCTGGCGGCGTTGCAGTCGCTGGCGCAAAAGGCGGTGTGGCGACAGGCCACGGCGTCGGAACTGGCGTCGGTACTGCCATCGCGGGCTCCGGTAGAAAACGAGCACATCGAGACAGAGATGCGCACCGCATCCGGAATTGTGGATGAACGCGGGCGCTTTATTGCGGGAGTGGTGCTGATTACGGCGGGCTATTCAGCGGAAGGCAAATACTCGCACTACCTGATCGTGCAGGCGCCGGTGGAAATTGGAGGCGTAACGCTGAAGCCGGGCGAGTATGCCTTTGGATGGAGCCGCGAGGAAGGCGGAGACGCGCTGAGCGTGCACTTTAACCACGCGGCTTCGGGCGCTTTGGTGGGGACGACGGATGCTCACAGAATTGCGGGGTCAAGCCGAGTAGAGAGCCTGCGCATCTGGCCTCCGGGTGAAAAGGGGCTGATCCAAATTGGGCGGTTCGGAATTCCGTACAAAATGGGCGAGGAGTAGCTGCAAAACGCGAGGCTGCTGAGGGTGCGCGATCCACCTTTCGGTCTATACTCGCTTCGATCTTGACCCGTATACTTGCTGCCATGTTCGAGCAATTGCGCACTGCTACTCTCTGCGGACTTTTGGCGGGAGGGATTCCCGCGTTTGTTTCCGCACAAGCCACAAATTCTGCCGGCCCATCCTCACAGCAACAGACTCAGACAGCACCGATTGCCGCTCAGGCACCGGCCTCGGAAGGCACAGGGGGCGGGGTGAGCAGTGGCCCGCCACTTCCGGCCCAGTTCGACGAGCAGCACCGGCCGATCACCGCGGGCGGATTCGTGGCGACGGGGCCGGTGATCTTCGAGGACGTATCGGAGAAAGCGGGGCTGACCCATTGGACGCACAAGATGGGCAGCAAAGAGAAGAAGTACATCGTCGAGACCAACGGGTCGGGTATTGGCCTGATCGACTACGACAACGACGGATGGCTCGATATTTATGTTGTGAACGGGTCGACCTTCGATGCGCTGGACGGGAAAGAGACGCCGCCGCATGCGGCGCTGTTCCACAACAATCACGATGGGACGTTTACGGATGTGGCGGCCAAGGCGGGCGTGTCCAACGACCGCTGGGGTTTTGGCGTGGCTATTGCGGACTACGACAACGACGGCTGGCCTGATATTTACGTGACCAACTGGGGCAAGAACCGGCTGTATCACAATAATCACGATGGAACGTTTACCGATGTTGCGGAGAAGGCGGGCGTGCAGGTTGGGGGCTGGTCGACCGGCGCAACTTGGGGCGACTACGATGGCGACGGACGCCTGGATTTATTTGTGCCCGGGTATGTCCATTTCGACCGTAGCGATTTGCCTTCGGGCGGAGCGAACGGCGTGTCGGATACGTTCTGCACCTTCCGCGGCGTGCAAGTGAACTGCGGGCCAAGAGGGCTGAACGGCGAACCGGACCACCTGTTCCACAACAATGGCGACGGAACGTTTACCGACGTAAGCGCGAAGGCGGGCGTGGCCGACACACCGGCTTACTACGGCTTGAGCTCGCTTTTTGTCGACGTGAATAACGACGGCAAGGTCGATTTGCTGGTAGCCGACGACTCAACGCCGAACTACCTCTACATCAACAAAGGGGACGGGACTTTTGAGGACGACAGCTACTCGTCGGGCTATGCGCTGAATGAGGCCGGGCGCGAGACCGCGTCAATGGGCATTGCGGCGGGCGATTTTGAGAACAACGGCAAGGAAGACGTCTTCAACACAACTTTCTCCGACGATTACAAGCCGCTCTATCGCAACGACGGCGACGGAAACATGACGGACGTGAGTTACCAGATGGGTATCGCCGACGTTTCTGTGCCATTTCTCGGATGGGGCGACGCATTCCTGGATTACGACAACGACGGCTGGAAGGACCTGATGATGTCGGACGGGCACGTATATCCGCAGGTAGATCAGCACCCATGGGGAACGAGTTGGGCGCAGCGGCCGATGCTCTTCCACAACATCGGCGGGAAGAAGTTCGAGACAGTGCCGGCCGTGGTGGGAACAGGGCTGGCTGACGTGATCGGCGGCCGCGGAATGGTCGAGGGCGATCTGTTCAACGACGGAAAGCTGGATGTGGTGATCAATGTGATGGACGGGCATCCGGTGCTTTTGCGGAATGTGTCTCCCGACAATAATCACTGGCTGGAGATGAAGTTGGTGGGCGGCCCGAAGAGCCCGCGCGATGCGGTGGGCGCGACGGTGTACGTGACGGCCAACGGCATGAAGCAGCGCGAGGATGTGCTGAGCGGCGGCGGGTACGCCTCAACGAACGATCCTAGGCCGCATTTCGGGCTGGGCCAGGCGACCAAGGTTGACGACATTGAGGTGCATTGGCCGAGCGGCAAGGTGGAGCACTTCAGCGTGCCAGGAGTGGATCGGATTGTGACGATCACTGAAGGCACGGGGAAATAGCGAGAGAGGTTTCCGGCTAAGGAAACCTCTCTTTTGAATGCCGCAACGAAAGAAGAAAACAACCGAAGCCGTGCCGTGGAGCCCGATGAGCCCTAGAACGCGAGGCGAGCGCTGAGCTGGATCTCGCGTCCTGGCGTTGTGACCTCAGTGATGCTGCCGAAGTTGGCCGTGTTCACGAAGCGGTTTGGGGTCCCAAGGTTCGTGTGGTTGAAGGCGTTGAAGAATTCGGCACGAGCCTCAAATCTGGTTTTCTCGGTCACACTGAAAACGCGGTCGAGCGCGAGGTCCATGGTTTGCATTCCGGGCCCATACACCGTGTTGCGACCGACATTGCCAAAGGTGTAGGCGGGCGGCGCGACGAAGGCGGTGGGGTTGAACCATGTGTTCGCGTTCCGAGTGCCCGATGGGAAGATCTTCTGGCCGGTGAGGTTAGCGCGAATGGGGTTTTCTCCGACCACTGTGCCGGCATTGGCTGTATCGCCGAAGACGGAGATGGTCAAGGGGAAGCCGGTCTGGACCTGATAGACGGCCGAGCCGCGCCAGTCTCGGGTTAGATCCTGAACAAAGTGGTTGGCGCCGACGGCGGATGACGCATAAACAGCGCTCACGGAGACGCGCTGGCGGACATCGCAGCCGGGGCCCTTTTCGGATTTCAGGTTGTTGTCGTTCTGCGGGATGGCTGCCTCGAACATCGGCGAGCGGAAGTCGGGCGCGTTATCGAGCTCCTTGGCGAAGGTGTAGTTAGCCAGGAAGCTGAGGCCATGTGCGTAACGGTGCCGCACATTCACGTAGCCGGCGTCATACCAGCTCTGCGCCGAGTTTTCGAGCAGATTGATGGTGCTGATCGCGGTCAGGTGATCTGTGTTAAACGTGGGGCCCACAGCAACGGTGGAAGGCAAAACGGTGTTGGGCACGAAGGCGACCTTGGGGAACGGCCTCCGAGGCTGTATCAGGCCGGGTCCGGGCAGCGCGTTGTTGATGAGATGCGCGCGCTGCAGGTGGAAGCCTCCCGCGCCGAGGTAACCGACTTCAAGCGTGGTCTCAGATCCCAACTGCTTTTCGAGCGAAACGCTCCACTGCTGGATATATTGCGGCGGCGCGTGCAGTTGAAGAGCGGTGAAGCTGGTCACCGTTGTGCCGATCACCGGCGAGGGGAAATTGAGCGAGGTGATCGAGGGAATGTAAGGATCGCTCTGCGAAGTCTGAGGGAAAACAAGCGGCTCGTTGTGGCGCTGATTGCACCAGGTGTTCATATCAACGGGCGTATAGAAGATGCCGTAAGCGATGTGCGCCACAAGGCCCAAACGCGGAAGGCTCTGCGCCAAACCCAGCCGTGGCGCGAACCTCAAACGGTTGGCGTACATGAGGCCGGCCGGATAGCCGTCCTGGCCCCCGATGAAGATTTGGGGCACGCCGTTGTTGATTGCCATATTGCTGTTGGTGTAGTCGATATCTACGAGCGGGCTCATAAACTCATAGCGGCCGCCGTAGGTCAGCGTGGCCGTATTGGTCAGCCGCCAGGCATCCTCACCGAAGCCGGCGGCGTTCCACTGCCGCAACTGCATCTTCGGAGCGCCGGCGGTCTGCGCCTGCCTCACCGAAGGAAGTCCCAGCAGGAAACTGGCGAGGGCCGATCCTGTGGAGCCGTCGTTGAGCGCGTATTGAGTGGTATAGCCGTTGGTGTACTGGTAATAGCCGCGCGATTGCACAAAGGCCCGCATCGGCCAGATGAAACGCTGATACACGCCGCCGAACTTGGCGCTGTGGCGGCCCACCTGCCAGTTCAGCGAGTCGCGGCCTTCAGCCAACGTATCCCACACTTCCATTGGAGTCGCGAGCCAGTTGTCGCCGAAGGGCGTATATCCCTGCACGTTGAAGTACGGCGCGCCATACTGCTCCGGGTAACTGACCAGGCCCGTGATGCCCAGTTGATCGACGATGTCGTTCTTGTAGGCGCTTTCCGTGGTGTGCGTCATGGCCAGACGAGAGAGTCCGAGAGAGGCAATGTTGACTGCGTGCTGTGAAATGACGTGCGTCCAGGCGAGAGCCCCTTGCTGTGCGAAGTTGTCGTGATTGAAGCCGAAGCCGGGCAGGCCCTGCGGCATGAATCCGTATTCGCTTCCCAGGGAGTAGCGGATAAATGCAGTGTCGCCGTTGGCGAAGCTGTGATCGACGCGCGCCGTGCCCTGATCGTCGGTCATGCGCTCCTTGAGTGTCTCCAGATAATTATTGGCGTCGTTGCCTGCTCCGATCACGGTGGGTTGTCCCATCATGGTCATTCCCATCATGCCCATTGTGTTGGGCTGTGGCGTGTACGTATTCAGCATCACCGATGCTGCATGCGTGAGCCGATTCGGCGGAATCACGTTCAGCACTCCGTTATAAGAAAACTGCTGGCGGATATTCTGCGGATTCGATGGGCTCGCGGGCAGGGCTGGATTGTAGTTTGGATTTGGGGTAGTCGTGTTCGGGTCGTAGATGTTCACGCCGCTCTGGCTGAAATCGCCCGAGGCCTCCGCCGCCGTTGGCACCGTATCAATCATGGTGTCATCCTCAACGTGGCGCAGGCCTTCATAGTTCATGAAGAAAAAGGTCTTGCCGCCGCGCTTTACGGGACCGCCCAATGAGCCGCCGAAGTTGTTCTGCACGAGAAAATTCGACATCCCCATCTGATTGAATGAGTGCGCGTCGAAGTCCCCATTGCGCAAGTATTCGTAGACCGCGCCGTGAAAATGGCTCGATCCGGAGCGCGTGACGATATTGATTTGGCCGCCACCGGCGCCACCCATGTCGGCTGAATAACTGCCGGTCTCGACCTGGAACTCCTGCACTGCATCGGGTGAGGGGCTTAGATTCTGGGCGTTGAAGGTCGGGTCGGTGTTGGTAACGCCGTCCAGCAGGAAATAATTCGCGTTGGGGCGGCTGCCGCCGATGCTCACTGCCGAACGCTGACCAGGCCGCCAATAAAGAGCATTCATGTCGCCCGTCGCGGCGCCGTGACTGATGTGAGCTCCAGGCACGGTGAGGACCAGGTCAATCAGCATGCGGCCATTCAGCGGCAGGGAATCGACGGAATGCTGATCCACCACTTCGCCAACGCTCGCGTCCTGCGTTTTGAGCAGTTCGCCAGAAGCCTGAACCGTCACGCTCTGTTTTTCGGAGCCAAGGCTTAATTGCCAGTCGATCGTAGCCTGCTGGCCGACTTCAAGATTTACCGCCTGCGTGGCCTGCTTGAATCCGGGGTTATCCACCGTGAGTGTGTAGGCGCCCGGCTCCAGACCCACGATCTCGTAAAGACCGGAGTCGTTGGACACAGCCTCACGCATGACGCCGGTTTGGCGGGCCTGGATGTGCACTTGCGCGCCCGCAATCGCGCGATGCTGGGGGTCAAGAATCGATCCGCTCACGACGGCGTAGTTGCTCTGAGCGTGAATGGAAAAAGCGGCCGCGAACAGGCAGGCGAGGACGAGAGAAATCTTTCGGATCATTGGCTCTCCTTAGGGTTGCAGACATCCGCCGGATGTGTGCGGGTCGTTTCCGGCCAGACTTCGATTCATTGCGTGCAAGACTCTCGCCTCTAGCGGGCGCGAGGTGCTTGTATATGCATGCAGGCTCAAAATGCATGGACCGGGGAAGAGCGGCGGCTGAGCTGTGCTCAGCACCTAAAAGGCCGCTAACCCCAACCAAAATCAGAAGAAGCACTTGAAACGGGTACAGATCATCATTGATGACAGATGGTCCTTTGTCATCGTCCTATGGGGGGATTGCAACATCATCCGTTAGGTGGAGGGCATTTCTCTCACGTCCTAATGGCGGATGCAAGGTTTCGTCGAAAGCTTATAGAATCGTAGAATCAATAGCGCGATGCTTCGCCGAACTTTCGTCAATCGAATTCCGCGCCTGATCAGCAGTGTGCTGCTGATGAGCGCCATTGCCTTTGGTGTGATGGCGTGGCGGACGCGACCTGCGCTTGCGGTGAACGATCCGGCAGCCGAGCGGTCGCAATACTCGCGGGGCGTCTCCTCGTATTACAACTATCGCTTTGGCGCGGATAGGCCGTTTCTGCCTTCCAACGCAACCACGGATACAGGAGAATTCATCGATCCGAAGAGCTTTCCGACGGCGAAGTACTGCGGGCACTGTCATCAGGCGGCGTATGCGCAATGGCGCCAGACGGCGCACGCGAATTCGTTTCGCGCTCCCTGGTACATCAAGAACGTGAATCTGCTAATCAAGGGAAAAGGGATTGAGTATGCGCGCCACTGCGAAGGCTGCCATAATCCCATCGCCTTGACTTCGGGCGCGATGACGGAGAACTCTCCGGTAAGTCGGAGGTTCGACGGGGACGGGATTACTTGCTCGGTTTGCCATTCGATCCAGAAGGTGGATGAGCGCGGGACTGGAAGTTACGTAATGGGGGTGCCGACCGTGCTGGTCGATGCGGACGGCAAGCCGATCTATGGAGAGGTGACCGACAAAGAGATTCTGGCTCATCTCGATCGCCACTCCAAAGCCGTCATGAAGGATTTCTATCGCACCAGCGAATTTTGTGGCGCTTGCCATAAAGCCGCTTTGCCCAGGATTTTGAATGGGTACAAGTGGCAGCGCGCGATCTTTCTTTCCGACGAATGGCAACAGGCCTCATTTGCGAAACAATCGCCGCTTCCGTTTTACGTAAAGCCGGAGGTGTCGACGTGCCAAACGTGCCACATGCCCGAAGAAGCGGTCACGCAGCAGGATTATGGAACGCAGCAGGGCAAGTTGTTGTCGCATCGCTGGTTGGGCGCGAACACGGTGCTCTCGAAGTACTACGGCTACGATGAGCAATTGCAGAAGACGATTACGTTTCTGCAGACCGGAGTTCTCAACGTCGATCTGTTCGCAATCGAGCGCAATGGCGGCAAGCCGATTGCGCCTCTCGGAGCGGCCCCGGTCGTCATCGCCGCGGGTGACGTTCTGACTGTTTCCGTGGTGATCCAGAACAAGGGAATCGGGCATACACTTGTCCCCGAGCAGCGAGACTTTTACGAGTGCTGGGTTGAGTTCCAGGCCAAGGATGCAGCGGGGAACACGCTGATGGACTCTGGCGCGGTGGGGCCGGACGGTTCTCTCGATCCCACAGCACATAGTTTTACCAATCGGCTGGTGAATGTTCGCGGCACGCTCAACGATCTGCACCAGGTGTGGGAGACGCGCGTTATCCCGTACAACAACACCATTCAGTCTGGCCGCTCGCAGATCGCGCGCTATCAATTCAAAGTACCGGAGAATGCATCAGGGCCGATTTCGATTACTGCGAAGGTGAACTATCGGCGCTTCAACCAGCACTTCATGGACTTCGGCCTGGGCAAGCACTATGAGATGCCGGAAGTGGAGATCACGTCACGGACGCGGACGCTCGCTTTGGGGCCTAATCCTGCGACGCCACCCGATCCCGCGGACAATCCGGTGTGGATGCGCTGGAATAATTATGGAATCGGGCTGCTGGACGCGCAGCAATACGAGGAGAGCGAGCGGGCATTCGAGCAGGTGATCAAATTGCGCCCGGATTATGCCGACGCCTATACGAATGTTGCGATCGCCGACTTTTCATGGCAACGCTATGACGGTTCGCGCAGCAATCTGGAGAAAGCGCTGCAGCTTGCTCCGCATAACGCGCGAGCGCTTTACTATCTTGCGCTCGTGGACCGGATTCAAGGGCATCCTGACGCTGCCGTCGCCGATTTGCTCGACGTGATTACGCAGTTTCCGCGTTCGCGCGACGCGCACCGCGAGCTGGGATTCTCGTTCTATCAGCAGCACAAATACGAAGAGGCGCGGACCGAGTACGAGACGGTGCAATCGATCGATCCGGACGATCTTTCAGCGCATTACATCTTGTCGATCGTCTATCGCCGGCTGGGCATGAAGGCTGAAGCGGCACGCGAGGCAGCTGCCTTTGCAGATCAAAAGGACGATCCGACGGCGAACAGCTATGCGCTGGAATTTCTCAGCAAACATCCCGAGGTGACCTCGGAGAGCGTGCCCTGGCACGTCCATAGTAACGTGACAGCAGAGAGCAACGTGCATGGCGGGACCGGTCAATGAAATTGATCGGGTTGATCGCTGCGTCGATTCTGGCTTTTTCTAGTTTGGCTTTTGCATCGTCCCGCAGCCAGCGGGCGCACGGAGCTCAAGTATTCGCAGCTACCGGTTGCCAGCACTGCCACAGCATCGGGAACGTTGGCGGGCACAGGGGGCCGGATCTTTCGGGCGTGGGCAGGCGGAAGACCAAAGCGGAATTGCAACACCAGATTGTCTATGGCGACAAAGTGATGCCGGCTTTCGGGGACGATCTTGAGCCGGGTGATCTGAAAGATCTGATTGCGTATCTGCGATCATGCCGCCAGAAGCCGGCGAAGACTCCGCAAGTGAACAATTCCAACTAGCTGCCGAGTCCGGCTGATGCCCAAAGGCTTCTCACCAGGCATGAACTGCGATGATCGATGGCGCGCCTGTTTTGGCGTTGATCACGCCGACCTTCAACACGACCTCGATATTGCGATTTCCAAATTTGCTGCCGAGCTGCTGCTGGAGCATCTCAAGGTAATGCGGGCTGGTCGCAAATTGCGCGGCAGCTTCGGTCCCGTTGCGGCCAAGGCCGGCAAGCGCCACTACCCAACCGTCGACATTCGGATCGCGGAACCGAGCAACTATGGCGTAGTCGTCGGCGCTTGAGTAGGGAACTGATTGGTCGCGCTCCCAGCCGAGCGTTGGATTCATCCCGTCCACGATTCTTGCCTGCGGGTCTGGCAGGAAATGGAAGCGCAGAGGCGCCAGCAGGCGGATTGTCCACTGATTGTTGTATGCGCCAATCAGCGCGATCGAATGTTCGCGCAAGTCAGTAAGAGTGGTCCATGGAGCCGCGATCAACGGCGTACTCGCTCCGGAGCGCTCGACGGCTCCGTCAATTTGCGCGATCGCTGAAGCCGTCTGGATGGATACAAACGGATAATCGACGTTTCCGTTCGTTCCCGCCGTGATGACGCCCGAATACTTGTCCTGGGCAAAGACCACGCTACCGGTGCAGAGAATGACCGACCGCTGATCGCGCGTGAGCGGCGCCCAAAAGTCATCCACAACCGAATTGGAATTAACCGGTCGATGCGTCCAGAAGAAACCCGCACCGAACGCGGCCATCACAATCAGCGCCAGGCCCAACAGCCGCAAGATCGTCACTTTCGACTGTCCAACAGGTGGTCTCGCGATAAGTTCCTGCGGCCATGGAAGAGGTAGAGGCCGAACAGTCGATGCAGGCCTTAACGACGTTCTGAATTCCGGCGTTACCGCTGCAAGATCCGCGGGACCGTTGGAACTGAGGAAGTGTTCCGCTTCGTGCCTTGCGCCAGCTCCTTGGTCTTCAAGCCTGTCGTGTTCCCGCAAAAATACCGGAACGTAGGAGCCTGCCGGAAGAGAGATGCGAATGCTGGAGTGGCGGCCTTCTTCGTGATAGAAGAGCTGGAGCCGTTTGCGCACCTCACCGGCCGTGTATCGCACAACGGTGTCCGCGTTGGTGTCGTAAGTGGCAGGCCGATCGAAAACCTCGACGCCGAGCGTCCGCTCCTTTAGCAAGTCTGATTTGCCGGCCAATGTGTTTTCAACGATGTATTTGAGCAGCGCCGGATAGCGCTTGCTGGCGGCAAAATGCGGGCTCGCCAAAACAGCCTGCAACTCGCGGAGAATGGCGTCGCGTTCTTGTTGGGTCTGCGGGTGCCATCCGTCGGTCGCTATGTCAGTTCTGTTCATTCCCATCCAGTTCAGGCATCATACTCGCCTGTTTCGCGGCTTGCAAGAACGTTTGACACAAGAATCATCGCAATGTCAAGTATCTCATTCTAAACAGTAAAGTAGCGTCATCCCGAGCCAAACGGTGAGTCACTTGCCAATAAGACATCGCAAAGCCGAGTATTGGCCCGTTTTGGTAGACGGCGCAAGACGGAGTGCAAACTGCGAGTCGTGCTCGTAGTGTGTGAAGACTCGCCGGACTGTATCAACCGGATTGCGCTATGGGGTACCGGGCATCGACCCGGCAACGACGAAGTTCGCGCTTTTCAAAAAGGCGCGTTGGGGACCACAACCGAACAGATATCGAAATCGAAAACAAGGAAACACTTCGGAGGCAATATGAACATTCGCAGTTTGGCAGGAAGAGCGGGCGCGCGAATCGTTGTAGCGCTCGTCCTGGTGATCATGGGCGTCACCGCCGCGTTTGGACAGCAGATTACCGGCACCCTCGTCGGTACGGTGAAGGATGGACAGGGCGCGGTGATCAACACGGCTACCGTGAAGGCAACGAACGTGGATACAGGGTTTTCCCGGTCGGTGCCGGCTAACGGCTATGGGGAATACCGCATCGATTACCTTCCCGTGGGTAAGTACACGGTGGAAACCACGGCGGCCGGTTTTGAGCGCTCTGTACAAAAGAATGTCGCCCTCGACGTGGACCAGACGCTGACGGTTGATATCACGCTGGCCGTGGGCGCGCAGTCTCAGACCGTTACGGTCACCGAGGCTCCCCCGGCGGTCGATACGTCTGACGCGGTGTTGGGCGTGACGCTCGAGCGGGATGACATCGTCGGGCTGCCTCTGGTCAACCGCAACATCTACTCCGAGGTTTCCCTCACGCCCGGCGTGATGGCCAACAACAACAGTTCCACCGCGAACCCCACGGGCACGCCGACTTTCGCCACTGGACTCTACATCGAGGATGTACAGGTTAACGGTTCCATCGACGGCGGCAGTCCGGAGGTGGCGTTTTACCTGGACGGCGGCAACAACATCACCGGTATGCGCAACTACGGCAACCCGTCGCCGAACCCCGACGCAGTGGAGGAGTTTCGCGTAGAGACCAGCGCATTCGGGGCGCAATACGGCCAATTCTCCGCAGCCGTGGTCTCGGTGATCACAAAGTCGGGGTCAAACCACCTTCATGGCGGGTTGTTTGAATTCAACCGCAACACCGACTTCAACGCCAACTCCTGGATCCCGGCAAAGAACGCCGCGGGCCAGATCATCGTTACGCCTTACCACCGCAACCAATTTGGCGGTAACATCGGCGGCCCGGTAAAGAAGGACAAGGCTTTCTTCTTCTTCAGCTATGGCGGTTTGCGCCAGGTGACCGATACTGTGTTTACCGGCGGCATCACGCCCACGGCAGGCGAGCGCCTTGGCGACTTTACCGCAGACACCTTCACGGTCTACATGCCGAAACCGTCCAACGTCGCGGCAGCCACCTGGTATGTACCCGCAAACCAGGTGGATGGAACGAACAGCAGCCCGAATTGCCTGGTTGCCAAACCGAACTGCATCCCGCAGGCCCTGCTGGACACGACCATTACGAACTTCGACAACGTAAGCAACACAATAGGCTCTTCCATCCCGCTGCCCAACGGCGCTCTCAAGCCGGCGACCGGAGGCGGCGCCTACTCGGGTCTCTTCCCTGTCCCGACAACGGAAAACGAATACCTGGGTAAATATGACCAGAATCTCGGCGCGAAAGACCATGTGACGGTGACCTACTTCTTTTCAAGGAACGTGCTAGGCGCTTCCCCGGGCGGCAACGTCCCGTGGACCATCAATCAGAGCGCCTCGAACGGCTCCAATGCCAACGTCAGCGACGTACACACCTTCAGCCCCAGCACGGCCAATCAGGCCTGGCTTACGTTCACGCGGGCTGCGGGCGGACGCGTCAACCTGCCGTTCCACGGCCCGGCGACGCAGACCCTTGCATCGTACGGCTCGAACTTTCTCATCCAGGGACCGCCGGCGCTGCCAAGCTTCGCACCATCCGGCGCATTTTCCGCTACCACGACCAATGCAGGTCCGTTCACCGGTTCCGACAATTATGAGTTGCGCGACGTGGTCACCGTCACCAAAGGCAAACACAACCTGTTCCTGGGCGGCGAGTTCGCACTGGATAAGACCATGTTCTTCGCCGACCTGTTGAACTTTGGCAGCATCAGCTTTGCCACCTCGGCGCCGACTTCCACAGACAATGTATTTTCAGACTGGGTTACAGGTCAGGCCTCCTCCACTGAGCAGGACTCGCCGTATGTGACGCACCTGAGCACGTGGCACTACGCGGTGTTTGCGCAGGACAACTACCGCATCACACCGCGGTTCACGGCCAACCTTGGAGTCCGGTGGGACATCGATACGCCTCCCGTTGACGCCCATAACCGGACGGAATCGTTTATTCCCGGCCAGCAATCGACCGTGGCTCCACTCGCGCCTAAAGGCATGTTGTTCCCGGGTGACTCGGGCGGCATCGGCCGCGGCATCATTGGCACGAAGTACTATCACGTTTCGCCGCGTCTCGGCTTCGCATGGGACCCGTTCGGTAACGGCAAGACCGCGATTCGCGCCGGAGCGGGCCTCTTCTACGGCACCGTCGCCGGCAACGAGTGGAACCAGCCGGGCAACGCCATTCCGTTCGCCTTACGGCCACAGACCGGCGAGGGTCCTCTTAATTCCATCACCAATTACTATTCCTACCCGGGAGACTTCCCCTCGACCGCGCCGGGAGGCGGCCTGTTCCCGTACCACTACTCGGCCAGCTCGCCCGTATTCATCTCCGGACCCGGCGGCGCCACCGAAACCATCTCCCCGCATTTCAAATACCCCTACGTCTACCAGTTCAACCTTTCAGTGCAGCGGCAGTTGCCCGGCCGCGTAACCCTGACGGCGGCGTATGTAGCCGCACTCTCGCATGACCTGCCGAACTTTGTTGACGTGAACTACTCGCCGTATTCGACCGCCTTCGGCGCGCCAGGCACTTCTGCACAAAGCGTCGCCGACCGGCGTCAGTTCGATCCCTGCGTGGGAGCTTGTCCCTCAGGCGCTGCCGCCATCAACAACGGCACCGGCATTCTGGGAGCCTCGATCACCCAACTGCTGTCGAACCTGACGGCCAGTTACCACTCTCTTCAAATCTCGGCGAGCAAGCAGATCTCGCGTAACTTCAGCGCCAGCGGTTTCTATGTCTGGAGCCATGGGATCGATAGCTTCGAGCCGGATGCGGATGGGCTTTCGTCGCCGCAGGATTCTGGCTACTTTGGCGGTCCCTTCACCGCGGCCAATAACTCTCTGGGCGCCACCGGCGGCGGACTCCAGGAGGAAAAAGGGAATATGAATGCGGACATCCGCAACAACGCCGCGATGTCGGGCTCATGGAATATCGACTACTTCCGAGGCGAGAACCAATTCGTCAAGGAAGTGGTCAACGGCTGGACGATCGCGCCGATTGTGTATCTGCACAGCGGCGGAGTGTTCGAGATAACCACGGGGTCCAACAAGAACGATGACAGCACTGGCCATAGCCGCCCGGATGCCGTCACCGGCGTTAACCCCGTGCTCGACCCCCACCGTTGCCGGGTTTGCGCCAGCAACAGCGTGCTGAGTTCGTGGTTCAACCCCGAGGCTTACACGGCGAACGGGCCTGGCGTGGCTGGTGGCATCGGCCCCGGCGGCGCGGACGGCAACGTGGGCCGCAACAGCCTCTATGGGCCTGGGTTCAGGGATATCGACCTGGGGCTCTTCCGCAACATTACCTTCGAACACGGAGTCGTGTTCCAGCTTCGCGGCGAAGCGACCAATATCTTCAACCTGGTGAGTCTCAACAATCCGACAGCAAGTGGAACGCCGACAACCCCCGGCGGGACTCCTTCGTCGGGCAACTTTGGCAAGATCACCTCGGCTGCCGGAACCCAGCGCATCATCCAGGTGGGCGGGCGGTTGACCTTCTAGGATTGCTGTTGCAGTTTTCCTTGTGCGCCCGCTCAATTTCGAGCGGGCGCAACTTTGTTCAGCCCTTCTTAGCGCATTTATCTACCCCATCCCGGTGTGGAGTTGAGCGGTCCGAGACGGAAATCGAGTCCGTCGAGGCCGGCCGGTCGAGATCAGCCAGCCAAGCTCGCGCGGTAACGAATTCAAGCGAAATCGAGAAGAGGAAAGTCGAGAAACAGAAAACGCCATGAAACGACTGTCGAGAAGAGAATTCTGTTCCAAAACCGCAGCGACTGCAGCGCTGGGCGCAGTCGCATTTGGTGGGTCGCGCAGGCTGATGGCGCAGGCCCCAGCTCTTGAAGTTGAGCTGAAGATCGACTCCGCGACGAGCCTTGCAAAAGTGCCCGAGGATTACATGGGCTTGAGCTACGAGAGCGGGCAACTGGCTTATCCTGACTTTTTTTCACCGCGTAATACGGCACTGATTCAGATGTTTCGCACATTGAGCCCATCGGGCGTGCTGCGCCTGGGCGGCAATCTGAGCGAGTTCACGCTCTGGTCAGATACTGATCCTGCGCCTCCGCCGGATCCGAACGGATTGGTGGGACCCGATCCTGGCCACCGCGAGCCGCGTACGTTTACCATCACGCCGCATTCCATTCGCAACCTGCAGGGATTTCTGAGGGCCACGGGCTGGCGATGCATCTATGGACTCAATCTCGGCGGAGGCACTCTGGACCAGGCGCTTGCCGAAGGCGGATATGTAGCCAGGACACTGGGACGGCAACTGATCGCAGTGCAATTCGGGAACGAGCCTGATCTTTTCAGGCATCGAGATCAGGGGAACAAGCCGTGGACATTCGACGAATACCTCGCCAAGTGGAAGACATTTCGGGCTGCGTTTCATGAGAAGCTGCCGCAGGTCGCGGTGGCGGGGCCGGACACTGCCTTCAAGCAGGACTGGGTGAAGCAGTTTCTCGAGGCTGTTCCGAAGGAAATTGTGCTTGCGACGAGCCACTATTATTCGCTGGGCCCGCCCACCGATCCAACGATGACGATTGACCGGCTCTTGCGCCCCGGAGCCAGGTTCGACTCCTCCTGCCGGCAAGCGCTGGATTCGGCGAAGGCTGCTGGTTTGCCGTTCCGCATGGCGGAAGGAAACTCCTGTTTCAATGCCGGCAAGCTGGGGGTGAGCGATACGTTTGCGTCAGCATTGTGGGCGGCAGACTTCTGCCTGCAAATGGCTTCACTGGGTTGCGTGGGCGTGAACTTGCATGGAGGAGCGAATGGGTATTATTCGCCGATCGTGGGCTCCATTGCGAACGGCTTCAGTGCCCGACCGGAGTATTACGGCTTGATGCTGGCGCAGGAGTTTGCGGGGCACACGCTGAAGAGCACAACGCTCGAAACGCAGGGAGCGAACATTACCGCCTACGCCGCCGGCGGGGAGGCGGCGCCGCGCCTGATTGCCGTTTTTAACAAGGATGAACGCGATGCTGAGGTTACGATTGGTGAATCTTCAGGCGGATTCAAGCGAGGCACGGTTGGACGCCTCGAAGTTGCGGGGATTGGGGCTGCGGCAATCGGCGCCAAGAATGGGGTCACGTTGCAAGGAGCTGCGGTAGGAAGCGACGGCCATTTTCATCCGCGTGCGGGCGAGTTAGTCAAATCTCTTTCCGGCAAAGTTCGCGTTGGCGTTCGGGGTTATTCGGCTGCACTGATTCGGCTAGAGTAACGCGGAGCAAAAGAGCCGTCGGCGCAAGATGCGGATGATCGCGTAACGGCGGGCGGCGTTATCGCGCGGAGGAATATCAATTCGAGAAGCAAATTGCGAGCCGGAACGTTTGCTGCCTCCCGGAATTGCGCGATCCTGGATGGCAAAGGAAAGATATACGCGAAATTTGTGCCTAGTAGAAGAACTAGCCCGTAGTTGTAGAATCGCCATCGACAGGAACCTGGACGTTTTCCCCCCAGCCCAGATCTCCTCCATTTCGCTTGCCCGCCCAATGCTAAAAGGTCATAATTGCAGTGCCATTTGGCTTTAGTACCCGGCAGCTCGGGAATCGTCCAGACTGTCAGCTGGCAGCGTGGGACCTATCGGATGTCTATACAAATGACCCGCACCTTTGCCGGCTCCGCTCGAGTCGCCATCATTTGCCTATTCTTGTTCGTCTGGTTGCCGCCGCTCTCGCCGGCCCAGTCACCGGCCGCGGCACCACCCCCTGGCAGTCAGGCCGTGGCTTCATTGGCCACGCCCGATTCTCCAGCCGCCCCGCCGCTCACGACCACCGTTGACGAAGTCAACCTCGATCTCACGATTCGCACCAAGCACAACAAACCGATCCTTGATCTTCAGCCTTCGCAGATCGCAGTAACCGATGACGGGTCTCCGGTTCAACTCTCGTCCCTCCGCCTGGTCAACGCCAATTCAGGGCCGGAGCACCTGGTCAGCCTTGTCTTTGATCACCTGGACCCCAGCGCCTCCAAAATGGCGCGCAAAATGGCGGAGAGAATTCTAGCGGCAATCCCTGATAAGGGGTACTCATTCGTGGTTCTTCAGGTCAACGGAAGGCTTCGTCTACTTCAGCCCTATACCCTGGACCGCCACCTCGTTGAGGAAGCAGTTGCCAGCGCGACGCCGGTATTGCCCGCTCCCGCTTCGACGGATCTCAGCCCGGCCGAGAAGGATCTCATTGCCTCTATTCACAGTGATGCGCTCACTCTCGACTCCGCCAACCGTGCTGAAGGGAAGATGATTCTCTCTGCGCTCGAACAATCGCAGCAGATACTCGAAGGCCGTCGCGGCTTTCCTTCGCTGGCCGCGCTTCAGGCTCTCGTCCTGAGCGATCGGCTCCTGACCGGCCGCAATCTCATCATCTATTTTGCTGGTCGAACGGCTTCGAGCTCCGACGCGCGGGATATTCTCCACTCGATCCTCGGCATGGCTAACCGCGCCGGCGCCACTATCTGCGTCGTCAATGCCGACCCGTTTAATCCAGAGGCCAACTCCCGCATGATGTCCTCTATGACCAGTTCCCTAATCGGCTCTGGCAGCGGCAGCGGGGGCAGCGTCAGTTCTTTTGGCGTTGGCAACCTCCCAGGCAGCACACCTTCCAGCGGCTTCAAACCCGGCGGGTTCGGTACGGCCATGGTGCATAATGTCAGCGGTTTTGAGTTTGGTGATGCGGACACCGACGAGAGCCCCCTTCTTCCTCTGGCGCTCGGCACAGGCGGTATCTACGTTGGCGACGCTTCGGGCCTGAAGCATAAATTGGAGCAGCTCCACGACGAACTTACATCCTGGTACCAAGCCTCTTGGGTGCCTTCCATCAAGAGCTATGACGGCCAATTCCGCCCGATCCGTGTCAGCGCGCTGCGTAAAGACCTCATCATTCGCGGTCGTACAGGCTACTTCGCCGTCCCGCCCACTGAAGCTTCGGGAGTCCGCCCTTTTGAAGTTCCACTTCTCAACATTCTCTCCGGTGCCGCAGCTCCCACGGATATAGTGTTTCGCGCCGGAATCCTGCACCTTGGCGATCTGCCCGACGGAAACTCCGGTGAGCTCGCTGTTCAGGTTCCCATCTCGCAGCTCGAACAGCACGAGGATTCGAGTGCTCACATCTCCTCGGTCCATGCCTCAATTGTCGCAGTCATTAAAGACAGCAAAGGCGCGGTCCTTCAGCGTTTCGGCGAAGACTACCCGTTGCACGAAACACCCGATATGTTCCGTGCCAACGCCGGCCAGAACATCACCTTTCAGGATCATTTCTCCGCCCAGCCGGGTGTCTACACCCTGGAAGCCGCCGTCATGGACCGCATCGGCAACAAAGCTGGAGTTCAGCGCAGCACCTTTACCATCGAGCCTCCATCAAAAGGCGCCGCACTAAGTGACATTACCCCCGTCGAGGATGTTGAACCTTCTTCGGAAGAGACCGGGGCCTTCGACCCGATGCGCTATCAAGACGGCCGTGTCGTCCCGAACCTGGCTACTGAGATGCCCGAAGGCACTCATTCCCTCTCTCTTTTTTTTCTACTCCATCCGATCGCAGGCAGCCCGAGCCAGCCGGTGCTTCGCATGCAGGTGTTACGCAATGACCAGCTCGTGATCGATATGCCCATGGAGCTGGAGAAGGTTTCCGGTAGCGGCGCCGCTATTCCTTACCTCGCCACGATCCGGAGCCGCGTCTTTCCTCCCGGCACATACCAGGCCAAGGCCCTTCTCAGCCAGGACGGCAGTACTGTCTCGAGCCTGGCCTCTTTCACTGTCGAAGGCACTCTTGCGGCCTCGAACGTGCCCGACTCCACACTTTCCGCCTCAGGAGCCACGAGCGCCGGAGCGATCGATCCCCATGTGGTCTCAGAAGCCGCGAACGCCAACAGCGCCTTTGCCATCACCAGCTCCACAAATTCCGTTCCGCCCCCAAGTGACGCCGAGTTGCAGAGCTTGATCGAAGACGCTCGCAAGCGTGCCCTCTCCTGGACCGACACCCTGGCAAACTTTTCTTGTTTTGAGATCACCAACCACTCTACCGACACCACCGGCGGAGGCGACTGGAAGAAAACCGACACTTTGGTCGAATTGATGAAATACGTCGACCACGAGGAATCCCGCACCACCCTGATGCTCAATGGCGATCAGAACAGCGCAGCGCCTGACCAGTTTCACTTCATTCATTCCGCAGGCGAATTTGGCGCCATGTTTCATGTTGTCTTCGATCCGTCAGCCAAAACCGCTTTTACCTGGAAGGGCTACGCTATCCTCGATGGCCAGCCCGTCGACGTTTTCGCCTTCCAGGTTGCTCGCGCCAACTCCGGCTTCGATCTCTCCGATCGCATCAACCAAACTCGTTCCGTTGGCTTCCACGGCCTGGTTTATATCGAACCCGCGACGCGCAGCGTCCGCCGCATCACTATCGATGCAGACGATATCCCCAATTCGCTCCTGGTCCGCGCTTCGAGCATGTCTATCGACTATTCCTGGGTTTCCATGCAGGATCACGATTTTCTTCTGCCGGTTCGGGGTGCCGTCGGCATGCAGGAAACCAGGAGACGCGCCGTCCTGAACGAATTCGAATTTCGCAACTATCACCGGTTTGGCTCGCAGAGTCGTCTTGTGACCAACCAAGAGCTGAAAGCACTTTCGAATACGATTCCGGTGCCGCCGACCAATAGATAGCCGTCCCGCAGATTTCCAGCGGATCAGAACCCGCAGGTAATATTAATCCGCAGAGCGCTCTAGCACAGGCCGGTTACCCTGGGATACGGTCCGATGGGATCAGGAGATCGCCTCATGATGGGTTGACTCATCCATCGACGCTAAAAATGGCGTCACGCTTGAGGGAGGTGTCGTGGGTGCCGACGGGCAATTCCTTCCGCGAGGGGATAGTCCGCTGAAGTCAAACTCCGGCAAGATGCGCGTTGGCGTTCGTGTTTACTCAGCGGCAGTGATTCCACTCGAGTAGAGCGGGTCGATAGAGGGGTCGGCGCTTAACGCGAGCGATTTCGTAACCGTGGGTGCAATAGTCGCGCGAAGAGAAACTCGAAAGAGGCAAGCCTTAGAAGCCTAGATGGTTGCCTTGGTGGCTCCCGTGGAAATGCCTCCATCCACGAGAAGCGTCTGTCCCGTGATGTACCGGCTTGACTCCGAGGCAAGGAATACGATGGCGCCGTCGAGATCGTCGGGGCGGCCAGGCCGCTTCAACGGAATGCGATCGGAAATATATTCAACCCATGCCGCGTTTTCATACAACACTCGATTCTGCTCGGTCCTAAACCAGCCTGGCGCGAGACAATTCACGGTGATTCCTTGACTGCCCCAATCGTCGGCGAGACTCATGGTAAGCTGCCGGATGCCGCCGCGGCTTGCTCCGTAAGGCGCAAGCCCCGCGTATCCTTGCACGCTGGTGACCGATCCTATGTTGATAATGCGGCCATAACCACGTTGAATCATGCCTCGCGCAACTGCCTGGGCAACAAAGAATGAGCCGCGCAGGTTGGTGTCGAGTATCGTGTTCCAGTCGTCCCAATCGACCTCAATCGCCGGCTTGCGAATATTGCAGCCGGCATTGTTTACGAGGATGTCGATCTTGCCGAAGTGTTCCTCAATCGCGGCGATGGCGATCTGGATGCTGGTGTAGTCGCGCACATCCAATTCCGCGCAAAAGGCTTGCCGTCCAAGGCCACGAATTTCTTCGGCAAATCCCGCCAGCCCGCTCTTGCCCCTGCTAGTGATCGCCAAGTCGGCGCCGGCGCGTGCAAGTGCTCGAGCAAAGTATTGCCCAAGACCACGACTTGCTCCAGTTACAAGAGCGACCTGGCCCGTCAAGTCAAACAATGAGTAAGTCATAACTTACTACCTCGTAAGTATGTTACTAAGGCTCGAGCACAACCTTGAGCAGACCTGGCTCGCGCTCGTAAAGACGATGAAACCACGAAGCGCCATCCTCAAGCGGGGCGACGGAAGAGATCAACGGCTCCACGCGAACGGCTCCACGCGACATCAGCGAGATACTTTCGGGATACTCCCCCGAAGAGGCGCACGACCCTTGCAGGCGAATCTGCCGTGTCACCGCCGATTGCAGGCCGAGCTCGACGGTGGGCGCGACATTCCCAATCAAGGTCACGCAACCGCCCTTTCTGACACTGTCCAGAGCAAGCTTGACCGGAGCAGTGCTCCCGACGCACTCCATAGCAACATCCGCACCTCGGCCCGATGTCAGATCGAGAATTTGAAAAATCACATCGGCGCCTCGGGAGTTAAATGCCCCTTTCGCGCCAAGGCTGCGCGCCAATTCAAGCCGCGAGTCATCCACATCGAGTACGTATACCGTTCCTGCGCCGGCCGCGAGGACCACTTGAAGAGTCAACAGGCCAATCGTGCCTGCGCCGACAACGACCACTGTGTCGTCCGGCGCTATTGGGGTGAGTGAAACAGCGTGAACGGCAACTGAAACAGCTTCAATCAGAGCGGCGTGCGAAAAAGGCATGCTTTCAGGCAAGTGGTAAGCGATGCGAGCGGGCAACGTAACAAACTCCGCGAACGCACCCATGCGCCGAAAAGCGGGAGTGGAAACGCCAATGACCTCGCGATTCTCGCAGAGATTGATCTGGCCTCGAAGGCAGTAAAAGCACGTTCCGCACGAGACCGTCGAGTCGAATGTTACCTGATCGCCCGCGCGAAAGTTCCCGACGGCGCTGCCGACGGATTCAACGATCCCCGCGGCCTCGTGTCCCATTACGATTGGAGGAAGCCGACGGCCGGTGCTGCCGTCGTATCCGTGCACGTCGCTCCCACAAATACCGCAGGCCTGGACGCGTATCAGTAACTCGTCCTCGCCGGGCTGCGGAACCGGCAGGTCCACGATGTCCAGTTTTTTATATTCGGAAAGCAACAACGCCTTCATCGAGTCTCCGTGTCATGCCTGAGCCAGAGCCGTTCCGTAAAAGGTGATCAGCCCATGCACCCCAATCTAACTTCATCCGCGTGTCGATCATGATTCGCAACCAATCAGGATAGAGCATGAGCCGGGGGCCTTCCGGTGGGCGGTTCAATTCTGCCGAGCAGAAACGCGTAGGACGCGATTCCGAGCGCCAGATAGATTGCCGGCACTCCAAATGCCCAAACGAAGGATCGGCCTGCCGAAACCAGGTAGCCGGTAACGATGGGCGCGGCAATTCCCGACAACTGATTCGAGAAATTTACAATGCCGCCTACCTTTCCGACGTTGCTTCTGGTGGCAATGAGCGATGGAATTGACCAGCCAACCGGTGATGCTGCGGAAAGCCCTCCGATCGAGAGACTGATCCAAATGAGAGCCTGACGGGGGCTATGCGCATGAGCCGCGCCGAAGATGCCAAGCCCGCAGGTGGTCCCCACGATGAGAATGATTCTGCGAACGAGGCTCGCATCCCAACCGCGACGAATCAACGCGTCAACCAGCCAGCCGCCCACCAGGATGTCAAGGAACGTGGCAATAAGCCATGGCACGCTTGTGTAAAGAAACGAATGAAGGAGATCAACGTGGAGCGCCATGGAAAGATAGCTCGGCAGCCAGGTCAATAGTAGATAGAACACATAGTTATAGGAACCCATTCCGACGGCCAGCCCAATTACTTTGCGCTGCTTCAGGAGAGAGCCCAGCGAGTCCGGTCTGGTTGTTGTAGTTTCATTCAGGAGTGAGTCCCCGTCTTCCGCGGCGATGTAGTTTTGCTCCAACTCGCTTAGCGCAGGGTCCTCTTCAGGATCGCGGTAGACCAGCCAGAAGAGCAGAAAGTATAGGAAGCTCACGATGCCGGTGATGGCGAAGCTCCAGCGCCAGCCGACGCTAATCAAGACAATTCCGATGAGGGGGACGCCGATGGCTGAAGCAAACTTCGCAGCGGAATCGAAAATGGAGGTGGCGAGGCTGCGTTCCTGTTGAGGAAACCAGTAGCCAACAGCCTTTGCGTTGGCGGGAAAAGTCGGCGCTTCTCCGATTCCGAGAGCAAATCGGGCGGCAAATAAGCCCGCGACACTGGGAGCAGCGGCGGCTGCGAATGAGGCGACGCTCCACAAGAATGTGCTGACGCGCCCGATTCGCCGAACGCCGAATTTGTCGAGCAATACGCCAATGGGCAACTGGCATAAAGCGTAGGTCCAGTTGTAAGCGCCCGAGAGATATCCGAAAGCGATATCCGAAATTCCAAACGCGGCAAACAGAGAGGCGTGTGAAACGGAAAGGTTGACCCTGTCAAAGTAGTTTACGAGCACGCCTATACCGAGCAGCCAAGCGATTCGCCAGCGGCGTTTGGGCAACTTTGCCGGACTTTGGAACCGTGGATCCGTCAACAGCCGCCTTTCCACGAAGCAACGCACTCAGGCGCCCGCGCGAACAGTCTGCCATTCAACAGGCCGGCCCCAGAGAGAGACTTCATTCATGCCTCCGATGAGGGATCTCGCGAGTGGGTCTGCCAGCGGCAGCGCGAAAAAGCTCGGCGAAATGCTCGACTTGAAATGACAAGCAAGTATACGACTCACCGATCGCGCCTGACGATTAATGATCGAAGCTTGTTCCCGCGGAATTGCGACTGCGCTAACTGCCGGCGCGAGGCCAATTTGGTTTGCCAAATTGATTCAGGTCAGCTGACCAATCGCCCAAGCGGATCCTGAAGCGCATCTGTTTCTTTTGGCTTCTCATCCGGTTTCGGTGGAGGGTTGAAGGTCACAACGTGCATTTGCCTTCTACCTTCGGAATCCAGAGGCAGAGGAATGCCAGTTGGAGAAGAGATAACGCCGGATTCACATGTCGTTCGGTAAAGCTGCTCTGCCGCAGCCGCGTCAACTGGCTTTGAGAACAGGAAGCCCTGAACCTGATCGCAGTCCAGCCCACGCAATGTGTGCAGCTGTTCCTTCGTCTCGACGCCCTCAGCAATGACCTCGAGTCTTCTGAGTAAGGTCGAGGGGTTGTTCAGCGTATGCGGTGAATCCGGGAAACCCAAACAGCGCAATCCAGACGAGTTTCAAGACCCGTCGAAGAACTCGGTGAGGATTGGTGGCCGAACTGGAAAGCTTAATTAATCTAAGACGAAGACCAAACAACGAGACGCGAACCTGCATGATAGGGACCCAATTTGATCCTCTACCTCTAGGTTGTGGCTGTATATGGCTCCGAGGTCTTTCTTAACCTGCGGTTCATTCCATTCACTAAGTAAAGCCAACAATGAAGGAGAGATACATCAACTAATCCCAAAAGCGGAAACTTCGCTGGCGTGAAGTTGAGAGTTGTTGGGTGTGATTGTTCTCAGAATCGGGAGAGGAGGATTGGGATGTGGGGGAAGCAGGGTCAGAGTGCTGAGGCGATACACCGTGTCTTTATCGACGCGGAATTAGACCCAACGGAAATCGAATTCTGCCGTAGACGATTTTGTCGTGGCTGGTGTATCCGTTGAGCGACGAAAACCCGACAAAGACTGGCCTCAGAGCAATAGAGCACCTGCATAAGAGTAGAGGATCATCTTTTTGGTCCGTTCGCGGCTTGCAATGATCAAAAAAGGTTGGTCGGGGCGGAGGGATTCGAACCCCCGACCCTCTGCTCCCAAAGCAGATGCGCTACCAGACTGCGCTACGCCCCGATAACCTCTATCGATTGTAACGCGGATTTTGGCGGGCCTGGGCTGATCCGTTGAGTGCAGGTTGAGCGGTTTGTCCGGTCCGCTATTGGTGCAGCAGCCAGGCGATCAGCCACAGCACCAGCAACACGGGGACGGCAAAGACCAGGCCGAGAATGGCGACAAGGAACAGAAGGAAGGCCCAGTCGCGACCGGTGTGGCGGCGAGGCTCGCCGAGGTGGCGCGTAAGCAGGCGGTAGTTGCGGCGGTTGGCTTTCCACGCGATGTCAAAGACGTCGCCGAGAAGCGGAATGGACCCGACAACAACGCCGATGCCGAGGTTCGCCACCATGCGGACCAGGGTGACGTAGGGCAAGCCGCGAATCCAACCGGCGAGCGGAAACACGATGGAGACGAGGCCAACCAGGACGTCGCCGACGCCGGGAACAAGGCCGATGATTCCGTCGAGACCGAAGCGGATGCGAGTCCCGGGAATTGGAAAGGCTTCATCGAGGAGAATCTCGAGCTTGCGCAGCGTCTCGTCGCGGAAGATCCAGGCGCCGCGGTTCCAGCGGTCGAGATTATGGGCGCCCTTCGGCGGAGAACTGGCGGCGCTCTCGGTCGGAGGATTCGCGGCGGCCTCCGGCTGAGCAGAGGCTGCGCGCTTCTGTAGAGCGGCTATGCTGGCCTGCGGAGCGGCGATTGCGGAGGTCGCATCTGGTTCGCGTTGCGGCACTTTTGCTCCTCTGCGGCGGCCCTTTTTCCCACTGCTTCAATGCTACAATCGAAAGGGTAGACGGCGGCTATAGTTCAGCGGCAGAACGCCTGACTGTGGCTCAGGATGTCGTGGGTTCGATCCCCACTAGCCGCCCCAAAAAGTCCCCCCTAAATAGCCTAAGGATGGCAATGGCTGAACTTTTGCATTCAGGGGGAAAGCCTCTGTGACACCGGCAGAAACGCTCATTGAGGAAACTGAGGCGCCACCGAGTTGGATGACCTCATTTGAGCCGCATCCGTGGCTAACGAACGGCCATCTTCAAACCATCGTTGGCAATTTTCTACCTCGCCCCGACTTCAATTTGCCTGCCGAGGCGGAAACCGTCGAAGTGGATCCCGCCGACGGCAGCCGCGTTCTGTGCCATTGTCATTGGCAGCCTGAGCCGGTGCGCGCCGCGCGACTGACTGTCGTGCTGTTGCACGGGCTCAATGGCTCATCCAGCTCGCGCTACATTCGCGGCGTGGCGGCGCGAGCCTGGGACGCGGGAATGAACGTCGTGCGCATGAACATGCGCAATTGCGGAGGATCAGAAGCACTGACGCCGACGCTCTATCACTCAGGCCGCTCGGGCGATGTGGGTGCGGTAGTTCGCCACTTTACTGAGCGCTTCGGCCTGGAGCGCGTGGCACTGGTCGGCTACTCCATGGGCGGCAACATGGTGCTGAAGCTCGCAGGCGAATGGGGCGCTCGCCGGCCGCTGGTTGCCGTGGCCACGGTCTGTTCGGTTATCGATCTCGCCAATTGCGCCGACGCGCTGCACGAGACACCCAATTTGATTTACGAGCGCCATTTTCTGCGCGCGTTGATGCAGCACTTCCGCCACAAAGCTGCGCTGTTTCCGGGCGTCTATCGCAGCGATAACATCGGCCCAGTGCGTTCGATCCGGGAGTTCGACCAAAAGATTGTTGCGCCCCATTGCGGCTTCAGCGATGCCGACGACTACTACTACCGCGCCGCCAGCGCTCGCGTTATAGACGGCATTGCTGTTCCGACGCTGATTCTTCGCGCGCAGAACGATCCATTCATTCGTCTCACTCCCGAAACCCGCGAGCGAATCCGGGTCAATCCGCATATCGAATTCATCGAGCCGCGCCACGGAGGCCACTGCGCTTTTCTCAGCCGCCGTTCCGGTGACGGTGTTCACTGGGCCGAAGCTGCCATGATCCGTTACCTTCAGAGTGTCACGTAAGTCAACTCTCGGATCGGCGAATCGAACCTTCCGAATTAATTTTCCGGTTGCCAATCCCTCTGCTACCTTGGAGCGGGGCAAAAAAAACATCGTTGCGAAAGAAGAAAGCACGCGTGGGTAACAGCGATGGATTTGATTGACAGGCTCGCAGAACACAAGCTTCTGGGCGCGGCGCCTCGCGAGGAACTAGCGTGGCTGGGAGCGCATGGGAAGCTGCACCATCTCGAAGCCGGCGATGTGCTTTCTCACAAGGGAAAGCCAGTTGACGGCCTGCATATCGTGCTTGCCGGTCACGTATCGCTGTCAGTGGATCGTGGCTCGGGTCCACAGAAGATGATCGAGTGGCGAGGGGGCGAGGTGTCCGGGATTTTGCCCTATTCGCGGCTACAGACTCCGCCGGGAGACGCAGTTGCCGAGGAGCCCACTGAGATTCTGACGGTGCCGAAGGACCAGTTTCAAGCGCTGACGCGCGAATGCTTTGAGGTAACAAAAGCGCTGGTGCATACGATGATCGATCGCGCGAGGCTTTTTACTTCGGGAGATCTGCAGAACGAGAAGATGATCTCGCTGGGCAAGCTGTCTGCCGGATTGGCGCACGAGCTGAATAATCCCGCTTCAGCCATTGAGCGGAGCGCGGCGCTGCTTGAGGATCGGCTGGAAGAGGCGGAGACGGCGACGCAAGCATTGGGCGCAGCCCGATTGAGCGATGCGCAACTGGGCGCGGTAGATGCGATTCGTGCGACCTGCCTGGCGAAGGCGGCACAGGGGGTACGGTCGCCGATCGAGCAGGCTGATCGAGAAGAGGCGATCCAAGACTGGCTCGCAGATCACGGGCTGGATACGAGAATCGCGGAAACTCTCGCGGATACGCAAGTCACATTTGAAGCGCTCGACGAGCTTGCGGCGACGTTGCGGGGGCCGACACTGGACGCGGTCTTGCGGTGGGCCGCGGCGGGATGCTCGGTGCGCAACCTGGCCGCGGAGATTCAGGATGCGGCGATGCGCGTTTCCGGGCTGGTGATGGCGATCAAGGGATTCACCCACATGGATCAGGCGATGGTGGCTGAACCGGTGGATCTGGGACCGAGCCTGGGAAACACAGTCACCGTTCTCAAAGCGAAAGCAGGGCAGAAATCCGCGGCGGTTGCGATTGAATTGGAAGCAGGATTACCGCGCGCGCGCGGATTCGCGGGTGAGCTAAATCAAATATGGGGAAACCTGATCGATAACGCGCTCGATGCGGTGCCGCATGGGGGCCGCGTTGAAGTGGAGGCGAAGCGCGAGGGTGAACGCGTCGTAGTGAGGGTCATCGACGATGGACCCGGCATTCCGGCGGGAATCCGCGAAAGCATCTTCGATCCGTTTTTTACAACCAAGCCGATGGGCCAGGGAACTGGACTTGGCCTGGACATTGTGAGGCGACTTGTTCGCCACAACGGCGGGACCATTGAAGTGGAATCGCGCCCAGGACGCACAGAGTTTCGCGTTGGGTTGCCGATTGCTGATGCGGTAAGCGAAGGAATGGCGCGATGAACAAGCCGGTCCTGATGATTGTGGATGACGATCCGCAGGTGCTGGCCGCGGTGCGCCGCGATCTTCGCTCCCGTTATAGAGAGAGCTACACGGTGATGAGCGCGGCATCAGGTGACGATGCGCTGAATGCCATGCGCGAGCTGAAGAGCCGCGGAGACTCGCTGGCCATGCTGATTTGCGATCAGCGCATGCCGGGAATGATGGGCAGCGAGGTGTTGGCGAAGTCGCGTCCTATTTACCCGCTGGCACGCAGAGTTTTACTAACTGCCTACTCGGATATTGACGCAGCGGTAAAAGCGATCAATGAAGCGCATCTCGATCACTATCTTTCGAAGCCCTGGGATCCGCCGGAAGAACGGCTGTTCCCGGCGGTCGACGATCTGCTGGATGCATGGCAGGCCGAGTCATTGCCGGAGGCGAAAGGACTGCGACTGGTGGGCCATCAGTGGTCACCGCAATCCCACGCTATCAAGGATTTTCTGGCGAGCAACCTGATTCCTTATCGCTGGCTCGAGGTGACACGCGACGCGGACGCAAGCACTCTGCTTGATGCGGCCGGCGTAGGCACGGAGGGACTTCCGGCGTTGTTCTTCGATGACGGATCGCCGGTGATGTGCAATCCCGAACCGCGGCAAGTTGCGGAACGGCTGGGCAAACCGATGACGGCTGCGTTCGAAGTGTACGATCTGGCGATTGTTGGAGCAGGTCCGGCTGGGCTTGCTGCTGCAGTGTATGGCGCGTCAGAAGGGCTGCGAACGATTTTGCTCGACAGGCATGCGCCGGGCGGCCAGGCGGGCACGAGTTCGCGGATCGAGAACTATCTGGGATTTCCTGCGGGCGTAAGCGGAAGCGAGCTGACGCGGCGCGCGCTGTCTCAGGCGCAGCGGTTGGGCGCGGAGTTTCTGGTGCCGCTGGAGGTGACCGGAATGTCGGTCGAGGGCGGATACAAGCGGCTCACGCTCGGCGAGGGCCGGCAAATCGTGGCACGTGCGCTGCTGGCGAGCACCGGGATGACATATCGCGAACATCCCGCGCAAGGAATTGCGGAACACACTGGGGCCGGTGTCTATTATGGCGCGGCAACTACTGAAGCGGCGGCCTTTCGCGATCGGCGGGTGCTGGTTATAGGCGGCGGAAACTCGGCGGGGCAGGGCGCAATCTACTTGGCGCGCTACGCAAGGGAAGTGGAAATTGTGGTGCGCCGCGAAAGCTTGCGCGACACCATGTCGCAGTATCTGATCGAGCAGATCGAGAAGACGCCGAATATACGGCTTCGTCCGGGCACTGAAATCGAGCGTGTGGAGGGCGAGGGCCATGTTGAGAGAGTCACGCTCAAGTCACTCGCGGATGGATCGATGCGCACTGAGGATGCGGACGCGCTCTTTATCTTTATCGGAACGAGCCCAAGGTGTGGGTGGCTCGCTGCCGATGTGTTGCGCGACGCGAAAGGATTTGTGCTGACGGGCCGCGATCTGATGGCAGCGGATGGATACGCACGCATCTGGAAGGAGCAGCGCGATCCGCTCATTTTGGAGACCAGCGTTCCCGGCGTGTTTGCCGCGGGAGACCTTCGCGCCGGCGCGATGAATCGCGTGGCATCCGCTGTGGGCGAGGGATCGATGGTGGTGCGGCTGGCGCATGAGTACCTGACGCTGACGTGAGCTTCGACTACTTCGAGGAATGTGGCCGCTGTCTTTGCAGGTTCGGGGAGCGCGAGAGACTGCCGCAAAATCGATGAAAAAGCTACAATGAAGAGCGTGGGCGAGTAGCTCAAGTGGATAGAGCATCAGCCTTCTAAGCTGAGGGTTGTGGGTTCGAGTCCCGCCTCGCCCACCATATTC
>Ga0182024_10002102_pt1 | contig 50029 bp, 45 predicted proteins | sample P32metaG_FD_120480 | JGI IMG/M metagenome (GOLD analysis project Ga0182024, IMG submission 120480) | Permafrost microbial communities from Stordalen Mire, Sweden - P3-2 metaG (Illumina Assembly) | ecosystem: Environmental > Terrestrial > Soil > Wetlands > Permafrost | place: Sweden: Stordalen...
ACAGATTACCCCAGATGCAAATGGCGTGGGTTGATGCTCGATGCCAGCCGGCATTTTTTCAACAAGAATGAAGTGAAGAAAATTCTGGACACAATGGCTTTGCAGAAGCTGAATGTTTTTCACTGGCATCTTTGTGACGACCAGGGTTGGCGCATCGAGATCAAGAAATATCCGAAACTGACTGCTGTGGGCGCCTGGCGAGATGGTGTCAGATTCGGTCTCAGTCCGTTCTCAACAGATTCATATGGACCAGACGGTCGATATGGTGGATTTTATTCGCAAGATGATATTCGCGAAGTGGTGGCATATGCGAAGTCGAAGTTTATTACTGTTGTGCCTGAGATAGAGATGCCTGGGCATGCCAGCGCTGCTCTGATGGCTTATCCTGAGTTCAGTTGCACCGGCGGCCCTTCACCCACATCCACTTATACAACGGACATCGATAATGGTGTCTTTAACGGCGTTTATTGCGCCGGCAACGATCTGGCTTTTGAATTTTTGCAGAACGTTTTGCTGGAAGTGTTCGATCTCTTTCCGGATCAGTATGTACACATCGGCGGCGACGAAGTGTCGCCGGACAACTGGAAGAAGTGCAGCAAATGCCAATTGCGCATGAAAGAGTTGGATCTGAAAGATGAGCATAAACTGCAAAGTTATTTCATTCAGAGAATGGAAAAATTCGTCAATGCCCATAACAGAACGATAATCGGCTGGAGCGAGATTCGCAACGGCGGGCTGGCTCCGAACGCTGTTCTCATGGATTGGATTGGAGGCGGGCTGGAAGCGGCAAAGGAAGGTCACGATGTCGTCATGACACCCACTCACTATTGCTATTTTGATTACTATCAGTCGGAGGATCACTCATCCGAGCCTAAGGCCCAACCTGCATATCTGCCTCTCTCAACGGTTTATTCCTTTCAGCCAATCCCATCAAAACTGGATCCAGAAGTGACTGGTCACATTCTGGGCTCTCAGGCAAATGTATGGACTGAGTTTATTCCGTCCCTTCACCATTTTGAGTACATGACTTATCCGCGACTTTGTGCACTAGCAGAAGTAGTCTGGTCGCAGCCGTCTTCGCGACAGTTTGCAGACTTCCGCCGACGCTTGCAGGTGCATTGCCGCAGACTTGATGAGCTTGGTGTCAACTACAGGCGCAAGTCTTTAGAGGAGAATTGAGCAAGTTTGTGGCTAAAATGATCAGGATAGAGCAAATGGATTGGAAGGATGAAAGGAGCTGATTTTGGCTGACGGACTAAGAGTCGAAGAGATCGGTTGCATCAAATCTCTCGAGTTGCCTAAAGGCTGGGTGCGCGATTCTCAGCCGACTGACTCGGGCGGTCGGCAAATTATTCGCTTTCATCCAAAGGGATTGCCGCAGGTCAGTGTTTGCACCTCCGTGCGTCACCTGCAACTATCGCGCCCAGCTGCTGAAACCTTTCAAGTCACACTCAACTCTGATTTTCACCCGCTTATTCAAGATGAATTAGATCTGCTTGTAGAAGTTCTTGAAGAGATGGCAGACCCCGTGGCATTCCAGATCACTGCAGCTTCCACTGGATCCTTGAATGACAAACGTGTGCTCAGAATTAGTGGACGATGGCTGCCGAGTGTTGAAGATACTGTGAGTTGCATCATCGATGTTCGTGGTGATGGAAAAATCGTTCAGCAGCTTTATTACATCGCTCCCGCCGAGACTTTCAATGACTACTTACCTGCCGCCGACAAGATCTTTCTCAGCGTCAAGTGGCACCATGCTGGCGACAAGCCCAAGAGCAAATAGAAGCCCAGTCAATGACCGACAATCATGCCGACAGATGAGCAGTACTCCACCAAGAATGACTGTTCAGGAGGCTCTTAACTCTTCAAGCTGTGTGACAGACTCTGATGATGTCTTTTTCGGCATTCGTGCCACCAGAGACCCTAAATCAAACTCGATGTATCTTTGAAATTGAATCAACCTGACCAGAGAGCGTACTGTCCACGTCCAGGCACGCGGGTTAAGCTTGACAGTGGCTGATACCATCTTGGCAAAAAAGCGCAGCCGAGTTGGGTCGGTTGACAGGCAGTAGAAGCGAAGAAGATTCAGCAAACACAACAGATTTCTAAATGTAGGCAGTGCCGGACCGCCTGAGAAATCATGCGGCTTAAGGTTCGCCAGAGCAATCATGTAACGCTCAAGATAAGCCTCATAACTGTAGGCTTTTTGAACGAGTTTCAAATAACCCACTATCATCTCTGGATAGGTCATAAGTGACGGTCTAATGTGCGTCGACAGGTGTGTGTCAGGCTCCATCAAACGCCCATCCAGCTTCATGCGCTCGTACAAAGGAGTTTTCGGCACCGCAAATAATAGTCCTATCTGCGCGCCCACCAACCCAGCGCGCCGAAGGAAGTTGAACTGCTCGTCGAATATGTCGGCATCATCGTTATCGAAACCCACGATCATGCCGCAATCAACCCATATTCCGTATGATTGAATTTTATGTACGGCATCAACGAGATCGTCGGTATGCACGTTTTGAAATTTTAGTGTCTCGGCTAAACTTGCTTTGCGTGGGCTTTCTATGCCAACAAATACCTGTACAAAGTTAGCGTCCCGCATCAAACCCATCAGCTCAGGATCTTTGGCTGTATCGATTGACACTTGGGTAGAAAACCAGAGCGGGTGTTTGCGATTGGCGTTGAATTTGATCAGTTCGCGCAGTAGCTTCTTGGTGTACACACGGTTACCGACAAAGTTGTCATCGCAAAAGAAAATCGTGTGTTGCCCGGCCTGAGCCCACAGCTCAAGTTCACGAAGCACCGTCTCGATCGGCTTGGCACGGACCTTGCGTCCGAAGACGACGATGATATCGCAAAATTCACAGCTGAACGGGCACCCGCGTGTCGTCTGAACAATGCCACCACCGTAGGCTTTTGCATCTATCAGGTCAATGCGTGGTAGTGGTGCCACCGACATATCAAACGGTTCCACCTGGACATAATGATCCTTGTATTCACCCTGTTTGAAATCCTTCAAGAACTGCGGCCAGGTGAGCTCGCCTTCGCCCTCGAAGAGCACGTCGCAATGAGGGCGCATTGCTTCAGGCGTCAAGTTAGCAACCGACCCACCTATACACACGATCTTTCCGCGCTTACGGAAGTGGGCGGCCAGCTCCATGACCCGATTGACATGGACTTCGGTAAGATAGCTGCCACTGATTCCGACAATGTCGGCGTCGGTATCATAATCGACGGTGCTGACATTTTCATCGCAGATTTCAACATCACAATCAGCCGATATTACGCTCGCCAGAGTCATTAGTCCCAGAGGCGGATTAGGATGGCGACATCCTACATAAGGCTGTATATACTCCACTCCCCAGGCACATGGGGGCACTCGCGGCTGAATAAAGAGCACTTTCATGTGGCATATCCTGGGTCTAACTAGCCTTTTAGCTTCCTGGTGCTTTTGTGACGTGATTCTGTGAGCCAATATGCCACCTGGCAGGAAGATTGAATCAGTCCGGGGGCAGCTTTAGGTTCCTAAGCAACATCCCCAAAAACAGTGGTCGACGGCAATTACTTCTTTGCCCGCCAGAATAGGCAGAACAGCGTGCTGATGCCAATTATGAAGAGCGATGATGCGACAATCCAGACTGGTTTGTCGACCACATTGCTGTAAATGAAAAGCGGCAGCCCGACGAAAAAAGCTGCCAAAACGCCCCAGAACACTCCAGCTTCACTCAAATTGTCTTTGTACAAGCTCAAAATTGTAGGCACAACAACGCAGGCGGAGATTGTGTTAAACACCCACCAGAGCTGCTTCAGACCGAAGCCGGGAATGTACTGCACCGCCAGGGCCACCAGCAAACCTGCCAGGGCGATGCCGATCATAGCCAGGCGAGCTGATTTGACAGCATCGACATTGGATTTTGGTTTGTAGACGTCAGTCACCCAGAGAGTGCTTGTTGCGCAGAGTCCAGAATCCAGAGCTGAGCTTAGGGCTCCTAGAACCATGACTACGAATAGCACAACCGCCCAGCCAGGAAGCAAGTGGGCGACGGTTTGCACGCCAATCAAGGAGGCATCGGCGCCGATTGGCAACTTGACACCGGAGGTGGGATTAGCTGCCAGAAAGCCAAGTGCTGATACTCCGATCGGTACTACGCCAAAGAGAAGGGAGCCGAAGATGAACGCCTTTACCAATTGCTCCTGTTTAATCGCAAACGATCTCTGCCAATACTGTTGATCGCAGATGGCGCCTGAGATCAGTCCGATCGAAGTGACAATGCCAAATGAGAAGGCCACCTGGGGATCAAAAATACTTTGCACGCCTTCGATTCCGTGCACGCCTTGAGCTATGGCCGCCGGGCCGCCGCCAGCAGTGCAGGTCCATGGCACAATGATGCCACCAATGACAAAAATCATCAGCATATGCACAAAATCTGTGACCACCGTTGCCACCAACCCTGATATCAGCGTATATGTCAAGGCAATGAATAGAAGGACGGGCATGAGGATGTTCAGTGAGATGCCGGTCAACAGCGATAATAAGCTTCCACCCGCATAAAGTTGCACTGTCACTGACATAAGTTGATAGAAGAAATAGGGCAAGAGAAATACTTTATGCACGCGCTCGCTGCCCAGGCGTTGTTTGATGAACTGGGGAAAGGTATAACCGTCTGGCAATAACTTTCTGATTCTGGGCGCCAGAAATGCGAAGATTGCCAGAGCCAACACGTTGGGAGCAGTGAACCAGAAAATTCCGGCAAGCCCTTTCTGGTACGCCATTTGAATCGACACGAACAAAGCGGGCGCCCAGATCCATGAAGCCGCAATACTGGTGCCGCCAAGCTGCCAACCGAGATTGCGATTAGCAAGAAGAAATCCGTCTTTTGTATCCCAACTCTTCCAGCGAGCAAAGCTGTAAGTGATCGACACCATAGCCAATGCGAAGAGAGCTAACATCAAGTAACCGATTGGTTGGGATATCAACTCCATTGGCTTGCCTCTTGGTTCACCCACAGTCTGAGCTTCTGATCAAGCTGCACCAGCGAGTCAAAGCTACAATTCTTGCACATTTCTGCACAACTGCGCGAAGTTTATAGTGGCTTGATAGGCCATTGTGCTCCAGCATGCAGAATTCCGCGATTCTGATTGCGAATAGTCGACCGTATCAGAATATTTGCCTCGAAAAATTGTACAATCTTTAGCTGCTTGGCGCCGACTCGCTGGTGTCTGCCAGGCTCTCGTTGGCTACCGATGCACAAATACGAAGGAGAGACTGATAATGGAATTTCGTCAACTCGGTAATAGCAACCTCAAGGTCTCAACAATCATATTCGGCGCCTGGGCGATCGGTGGCTGGATGTGGGGTGGTGCGGAGGAAAAAGATTCAATCGAAGCAATACACGCCAGCATCGCCGGTGGTGCCACTGCGATTGATACAGCTGCCGTCTATGGGTATGGACGAAGCGAAGAGATCGTAGGCAAGGCAATCAAGGGAAAGCGAGCGCAAGTACAGTTGCTGACAAAGTACGGTTTGCGATGGGATTCCACTGAAGGTGAACATTTCTTCGATTGGTCTGATGAAAATGGCGAGAAGAATATCTATCGCAATGCCCGCAAGCAAAGCATAATTTTGGAGTGCGAGAATAGCCTGCGCCGGTTGCAGACTGACTATATCGATTTATATCAATGCCATTGGCGTGATTCTTCGACTGCCCTTGAAGAGACAATGGAGGCTATGAATCAGCTGATTAAGGAAGGAAAGATTCGCGCTGCCGGCGTTAGCAACTTCACAGCTGAGGACATTGAGAGGGCGAACAAGATTTGTGCGGTCGCCTCGGACCAACCGCCATTCAGCATGGTGCTAAGAGAGATCGAGAAGGACGTTTTGCCGTACTGCGCAGCGCACAACATAGGCGTGATTGTGTACAGCCCGCTTCAGCGCGGACTTCTGACAGGCAAGTTCAAAGCGGATGCCAAGTTTAAGGAAGGTGACCATCGCTCCAATGAGGCGCATTTTCAGCCGGAGAATATCAAACGAACAAACGCGTTCCTTGCCAAAATCAAGCCGATCGCCGATGCTCACAGTGCTACACTGGCACAACTGGTGATTGCATGGACAATTGCACAACCTGGCATCACGGCAGCCATCGTAGGTGCAAGAGATGCTGCCCAGATCAGCGACAACCTTGGGGCGCAGAAAGTCTCACTTTCAAAGGATGAGTTGACTACGATCGCTGAGCACCTGAAGTCGCTGGAGTTGGTGCCGGTTGTGTAATAGCACTCATACGCAGCGCCGATTGAGAAAGAGACTGGTCGATCCGGTAGCTCATCGTATATCGATACAACGTCTGGATCATCTAAATCGGTCTTGAACGCTAAATAGTCCTGCATGTTTCAACCATACATGATGGTTTTCACTTTCTCTTTTGTTCAGGTAATGTTAATGAACTTTACGACATCATTGAGAACAGCGCTATGGTAGTTGGTTTCAGCGATACAGAAGGGTCAATTGGACGCCCGTGTTAGCGAGCCAACTTTGAAATTTCGCCATTAGCGGTTATATTAATACGAGGAAACCTGACTACGACAACAAGGCACCGGATATGGTGCTATATAAATCGCGCTCCTGCTGTACTATCAGGAGTGTCATCTTGGAGGATGGTATGAAGACAACTTCGAAAGAGTCGGCAAAAAAAGCAACCGCGACCAAGTCTGAAAAGACTTCAAATGTCACAGCGGCGTCCAAGTCAAACAAGCACACACCTGCGAAGCCGGCGGCAACCGAAGTGAAAGCTACTCATCGGGCCCCCGCTGCCAAAGCTGTTGGCACATCCAATGTCGCTACACCCAAAACGCCCCCTACCTCAACAGCGACGCTGACATACGAAGCAACGACCCAAAAAGCGGAAGTTGTGGCTGAAACCAACCAAACTGCACCAACTCCATCATGGACAAAGCAAGAATGGATCACTGCTCGTGCGTATCAACTCTGGCAAAATCGTGGATGGCGTATTGGACACGATGTTGAAGATTGGATGGAAGCCGAGCGCGAACTGCAATCGAGATAGGCAGTAATTGAGATAGGCAGTAGTCGCCGGGCTACGGAGCGCTTTCTCTTGTAGATTCGCTTTGTAATTTCGACATCAACACTCTGCATCCGTTGCGCGTACACCAACTAATCTGTAAGCGACCGCCAACAATCGGTTCTCTTATTTTGTGCGCGCTGACGACTTGCCCGTCGATCACGATAGCCACCGATTTCCCCACATATTTGCGAGTAAAATCTTCCAACGGAATAACCTGTTGCTTTGAGAGTTGCAACATCAATTTTGGCTTTCCGTGTGTGTCTTCGTCCATGAGTGGCGCTGTGCCCATGACGAATGGGATGAACGCGTCCGTGCTCAAGATTAGGTAATTGGGCTTCTCATGCTCAGCAGGCTCGAGAAAATGGTAGTCGTTAATCAGCACATGCTCTGATTTGGTGGCTGGTTCGAGTTTGGAGGCACTATCGGCCTCGCGCAACACCAAGTAAAGACCGTTGGAAAGCTTTTCCTTTGCAGCCGAAGCAGTGGAAGCCCGCCCGTCGTGGGCCGAAGCAGGCTCGGACCTGGAAGAACTGTCTGTCGGCTGGACCTGCGAATCGTTGGCTGCAGTGGCTGAGAGAGGAGATGCCGAAAACAACAAGCTCATCGCTGAAAACAAACAGACTTTGCAAATGATATTCATGCGCAGAGGTACAGCCTCAGATTTCATGGTCAGCCGACTCTTGCTTGAGCTGATTCTTGAGCATCGTAGATAACGGACCTTGCTTGACCTTTGACAGCAAGGCGATAAGTTCAGTGCGTTCCTGCTGATTCAAGTGCCCGAAGACTTCCTCTACGAAAGCTTTTCGCAAGGAAGAGATTTTGTCGAAATCGCTGCGCGCCTCTGTCGTGAGCTGCAGGAGCATTGCTCTCCGGTCGGACGGGTCGGGGCGCCGTTGCAGGAAGCCGTCGCGCTCCAGTCCATCGACGATATCCGTTGCTGTTCTGGGTGCCACTTGGAGCTTAGCGGCCAGGTCGCCCATGCGGATGGCACCTGACTCGTGCACCACAAAGAGCACGCCAATTCGGGGACCACTGAGCTTATTGAAATGCTTGTGTTTGTTGATTTTGGATTCTACAAAGCGGTGAATCATTTTGGCGGTGCTTCCGAGAGCGCACATGACTCCTTCGCAGCTGGCATCAGCAGCTGGTTTCGAAGCTTCGGAAGGGGATTTTTTTCCTTGCCTTGACAGTGGCGACAATATTGAGTATCCTCAGTAATTAGTGAGGGTCCTCACAATGAGGACACCGCTACAACATATATCTCATATTACAGTAATTGACAAGAGTCGGTCACCATCAAGTGATCGAAGGAGGTCTCATGTTTGGATTTGGAGCTTGCGCAAGCAAGCGTGGCGGCGGTGGATTTGGTTTTGGCCCGGCGGGATTTGGTCCGCCTGCCTGGGCGGGAAAGATGCATGGGCACTGCGGTGGTCCATTGGCCATCCTTCGTGATTTGAATCTGACTGACGAACAGTTGGAAAAGGTGGCAGAGCTGAAGTTAGAAGGACTGGCTGCCTGCGCACAGTTCAAGCTTTCTCTGGGACAGGCGGCTCGCCAAATTATCAACGAACTGACAAAAGAGCAGATCGACAAAGCGAAGGTAAAGGAGTTAGCCAAAGAGATCAAAGAACGCAAATCACAAATGGGTGATGCAATGCTCGATCGGATCATTACCTTTGCCGAGACACTGACGCCAGAGCAACGCAAGAAGGTCAAAGTGACTGCGATCAAACGGTTCCTTGGTTTGGATGAAGCCACCGAAGAGTAATCGATCTTTCCTCCACGGACAACATCCGCTCGCAGCAGGCAGCTTGGCACCACCGAGTTGCCTGCAGCGGAGCCGACGACTGCTGAGGCATATCTAACCAGGTTTCACCTGGGCGATGTCGTTCAGGCATACTACGACCCTAAGGATCCGAACAATTGTGTGGTCATACGTACCGACAAGGAGAATGCACGAAATCTTCTCTGGCAATCCGCAGCCGGGTTCTGCCTGTCGCTTTTGGTGCTTATCTGGGTAGCTCGCAGAGATTATGATTTGAATCGCCTTGATCGAGGAGTGGGTAAGTATGGGTTTCCTCGTCACCCCGGCCAGTTTTTCCGCTAACTCAGATCCCGCGCCACCAAATGTAGTGCCTGCGCCACTCGTCCCATCAATCCCGAATGATCAGCATAGACATGCACCTTTATAGAATCTTTGATCCCCTGCTGACCGGCCCAACCCCGAATGTAGCAGTGCTCTCCCTCAAAACGGATGGTATCAATGTGTCCAACTATGCGACCTACATCTGCAAGGAGCCCTTCCATAAGAGAAACGGCGACATCATCATTGGGCAGCATCCTTTCCGTCACTTCAAATTCTCGGAAATTTGCATTGCTCTTCTAATCTCACTAAGATCTCCATCGAAGGTGGGATCTAAAAGTCGAATTCGTTCCTCGATAGGCGGATGAGAAGCTAGCATCTTGAACATCGATTTTCGAATGGCAGTCGTGAGCCACCAGCTTCTCTTGTCACAATTGCGGCAATCTGACAGCATCAAATGATTGAAGTAAGCAGCGGTTTCGGTGGTTAATGAGGAACCCTCTTTGAGCGCAGCGATTTTTTTCAGAGCGCCGGCAAGTCCAAGCGGGCTACCTATAAGCTGAGCAGAAGAAACATCAGCGAGAAGCTCGCGCTGCCGGCTAATTGATGCTTGCATCGCGTGTGCACACAATCGGCCGAACGATCCGCCATAAACGAGGATGGCCGCGAACAACTGTCCTGCCCCTCCGAACATTGCGCAGTAATGCCCCAGCATAGACAAAGCACTGACACCACATACAATGGCGCTCAGTTGAGTGCTCAGAGGCACATCACAATTTATCATGTGGCTGAGTTCATGACCGGCTATTCCTTTGAGCTCATCGTAAGTAAGATTGTTGAGTGCTCCTTGCGTAACTGCTATGACTGTCTCATCGTGTTTGCCGCTGCCAGCAACAAATGCATTAATGCCTCGTTCGTGCCTGATAACATAAATGCTGGGCTGTTTTATGTTGCTTGCTCTGCTCAACTCTTCCACAATTTCTGAGAACATTTGCTCTTGTGGAGACATTGGGCAGGTCAAGGGCGACGCTCCACAAGCAACAGCGACCAGCTTGCCGCCCCCCTTTCTAAGCTGCCACAGTTTGGCAAGCGAGGAGCAGCCTATGATCAGCAAAGCGCTCGTAAAGCACCACATGAAGACGACCGGTGTCAGCAACAAGTCTCGTACTGCTGGAACATTGTTGGCAATCAAGAGAATGGGCAAGTAAAGCACACAGGCGGAACCAGTGATTGCCACAAAGAAATAGAAGATCCACTCAGCCGTGTTTGCTTCAGCTTTGGCTTTATGTGCGTGCGTATCCATACGTGCGTGATCTGAGCTGTGCGTGCGTCGACGAAAAGAAAGCAGAATACTTCCATAGTAGCGCACCGGATTAAGAATTCTAAGAGCGATGATTCAGCGTAATGCGCTGGGTATGTTCAAAATGGGATCGCCATCCATTTTTGGCAGCTATATGTTTGTACTACCTGGGAGCGAGAACTCTATGTTTCGACTATGTTTGCCTCTGGCGCTATTACTTGCCTTGCTTGTTGCAACAACGGTTGACGCAAAACCAAATTTGGAAGGAACATGGGTGATCAAGGCTCCAGGTTACAGTTACAGCGGTAACATGGTTCTCCACCAGTCGGGCTCAGGCGTGAATGGAATTTGGCACAGCGTGTCAAACAACGAAGTTGATACGACTGTTGCAGGCTTGATTGAGGGCGATACTTTGACGCTTGTCCGATCGGCTGGTGGTCAGCAGCAAAAGTTCATGATTACGTTGTCGAAAGATGGCAACCATGCTGAAGGATATGGCGACGGCGTGGGGTTAAAACATGCCGTTATGAGCTTCGATCGAACAGATACAAAACCGAACGACGCCGCTCTGAAAGTGCCTCGGCAGGCGGCGCCACCTAGCCCGAGCCAGGTTCAAGCAGAGTTCTCAGGATTGATGACCTTGGTGGGGTTTGTGCTCTTCATCGTTCTGGCAAATATCGGAATAGAGTTTTTCATGGCCCTTCAAAGTGGTTGGCGGTCCTTAGCAAGCCGATATCCGTGCAATGATTTTATGACAAGCTTAGATTCTTGCTGGTGGCTGTCAATGGTCCGGCCGGGACGCAGTTGGAGCACCAATGTGCAGTATGGCAAGGGTAAAGTTAGCTTTCTGCCAAAGCTTGGCATACCACCGTTCCGGATAGGTGCATCGTCTCAGGGATTGATATTAAAACGGAACCTCTGGAACATTGCTCACCCGCCGATGATGATTCCCTGGAACCAAATCGTCAGCGCCAGAGAAGTAAACTGGGTTGATGTTGGAATGTGCCGGGGTCGAGCGTTGGCGGCGGGTGCTTTAATAGGGAAGGTGTGTGAGATTACAGTCGCTGATCCAAGCATCGCCATCTATATTCAGATGGAAGCAGCCGCTTCAATACGCCGCTTTTTGGGCACTGCCTTCAAATCTAAAGATGGTCGCTGAGGCTCAAAACAATCCCCGATATTTATTTGCTTCAAAGAGAGAAGGACGGCGTAATTGTGATCAATTTGCGAAGGTTCGCAAGAGAGTGCGATTTGGCAACTGACGACGATCATTTTGCGTTTGGACTGGTGGCATTCTTCGGTCGCAGTATTGAAGAGTATGTTGCTATGTTCAATTTGGATCTTGATACCCTCCAGGATATGAGTATGCTTGATTGTCCCGCTGGTCCTGCAGCATTTGCAAGACAGGGCGCGGAGAGAGGAATGAAGATTGTTGCATGTGATCCGATTTATGAGCAAAGCGATGTTGATGTGTTACGCCAAATTGTCGATGAAACGGCGGAAAGTGTAGCAAGGAAGCAAGCTTGTGATAGTGCTTTATTTCATCCCGAGCTCACGCCTGTATCGCAACGAAGACAAGCAATGGAGCTGTTTTTGCAAGACTACCCTCAAGGACGAGCGAGCGGGCGTTACCATCCCGGGCGATTGCCAAGTCTTCCATTTGCAGATGGATCTTTTGACATTGGTTTAAGCGGCAATTTCTTGTTTGTTTATAGTGACACCAATTGCGGTGGCATTATGGAAAACTCCCCGTTTGATTACGAATTTCACAAGAAGGCAGTCACTGAGCTGATGCGCGTATGCCGGAAAGAGGTAAGGATCTACCCGCTCCGGGGTCCTGGCAGCGGACAACATGTTTATTTGCCACTACTGATGAGGGAGTTCGCTTCTCAGTCACTGAGAGTCGAACTGCAAGCCGTTGCGCAAAGAGACATCATCGGAGCGGAGCAGATGCTGGTCATCTTGCGTGATGGTCACTGATGCTGCGCAGTCAGTAGCGGGATGTCCGGATGCAGAACTGCGTCTGCCATTCTTTCGTAAAGAGAAACCATTTTGAAGCAATCGGCGTGCGTGACCACGCCAAAGCGCCCGCTTGTGAATTCAACGTCTTCGATGTCTGCGAACATCGGTTGCGCGGCAAAGCCAAAGACGTCGTTGACGTCGTAGATGTTTATCCAACGTTTTACCTGCGGCGGTTTTGTAATCGGTAAGTTGTGAGTATTGAGCCCCGGGAACATATGCAAATCTGCGAACAAAGGAAACTGAGCACCAACTGTGATGACGATATCAATTGGATGGGAATTGTCGAAATAAGAGAGAACATCGCAAGCTATATTGGCGCCCATGCTATGTGCAATTACGATTAATTCCGGATCGTTGACGGGATCAATCTTTTTACTGGCACTGTCTATAGTATCAATGATCCGGCGCACGATAGGCCCCGGCGATTCTGGAGTGCCACGTTGGCCAAAATAGTAGAAGGCATCTCCTATAAATAGGAACAAACGATCGTGAACCATCTTCCTTAAGGGGCTGGTGATTGCCGCAGCGGTTATGTGGGTTGTGGTTCTGCGTCTGAGCGCGGCAATGCTGCGGGCTGTAGAACGAATCTTCTGCAGATCTTGTTTGGCCCGCTCGACAGCTTTGTGACCGACGCCAGCAAGGTCCGATTTGATTGTCTCTCTTGATTCCAGCCAATGATTGTGCATCCAGGAAACTGCTTGACGAACATGTTTCATGCTCTTGAGTGAATCTTTCTTGCCACCAGATTTCGCAATTTCCTCTTCCAATTTGCCCAGAAATTGTTCGTCGTCATGCACACCTTCCAACCAGGCCAACTGTTCATCGTGGTCCTCGAATTGGTTGCTGAACTGCAATGCGCTGAAAGCGAAGTCGGACAGCTCCTCGGCTTCGGCTTCCGTGCTTTCACCGGATAGACGTTCGGCAGCGGCAGCGACAATGAGGTCGACAACTTCTTCTATCGGATGCTCCTTAGCCATATTAAGCAACGATAGGTTTGCATGTTTTGTGTCATCGCCGTGGTGAGCATCGGCGTGAGCAAGATGGCTGAGAATTTTTTTGGTTGTTGAAGTCGGCGTGGCAAAAATAGGCAGGAATGGTTTGCCGGCAGTAGTGTTGGTAGCAAGATCGCCCCAATAAGGACTGAAGATGCTGTTTGGTTCAATGTTTTTTCCCAGGAGTTTGAGAAAAATATTTGACAAATAGCGATTCCGCTGCAGAAGCTCCTTCTCATAGGCAACTCCCTCTCTGACATTGACTCCATGCACAAACACTACTGGCATATTTTGATTCCCTTGTCGACTGGCGCAATCTCATTTCTAAGTTCGCTGTGGAAACATCAATTCTACTGCACGTAGTCTTAGCCGCGTCGGTCGAATCGGGATGGCTGCCAATAGCTGGCTGACGAAAATCACCTGGCTGCGGGTGCTTCCTTTAGTGAATCGAACAGCTTTTCGCACTTGGCTCTGTCTTCAGGACGGTTAATTGCAAATAGCCAATAGTTTTCAGAGTCTCCCACATTCATCAAAAGTTGATTGGCCCCTTGCGATTTGTGCTCGGCGATCACCCAGTTGACGACGATCTTGTAATTCAGCTTATTGTTGTATCCAAATGAAGTTTTTCGGTCAAATACAAATGTCGGTTCGCTGCCAACAACCTTTGTCTCCGCATATGAATTTAACTGGCTGAATTTCTCGGGCGATTGTTGTTGCGTTAATTCCGGACAAGCCAAAATCACAGGCCGCACCGGGAGCGGCAGAGATTGCACAGCTCGCAAAGCGAGTAACGTGGCTGCTTTATGGTGCGCATGTGTTTCAGGGGTGGGCAGCAGGCAAAAGACAAAATCATAATGCGTCTTGGTCATCAACTCCCTGAGCTTGTCGCTTATTCGCGCAATATTCCACGTGGTGTCAAGCGGCTCATGCTCATCCAGCCCAAACTTCGCGTCTTTCTCATCCAGGAAAAAATATTGGTTGGTGCCGATTATCTTACCGGCATTGATCATCTCCTGCTTGCGGATGCGCGGCAAATTAGCTCTGCCCACAGATTCATCTGTAAGTCGCAAACCATAAATTGGTTCAGCCTGGGTTGCATATTTGTAACCTCCTTCGCCGTTGGTGATCACGCATTGATCTACAGTACCCTTTAGATCATGTGTGATTCTGTATATGGTGGCAGCCATAGCTACTTCGTCGTCGGGATGAGCGACAACGACCAGGATCTTTGGTCCGCTGCGTGCTTCGTTTTCCGCAAGCGCCTCGGGCCAGCAAAATGTAAGCAATAGCACTGCTGTGATCAAAGTGGATAGAGCCTGGAATTGATGTCTGAAGATCACCTTCTTCATTTTGACACTCCGCTGTTGGGCTCTTTTGCAGCAAGCGAGACGCCTGCGCCCCCGGGAGTTCTCTTAACTACAAACCATCTGCGCAATGCTACTCCCGACCAAACCAGTTCCACCAAACCGAATGGCCACGCGCCCTGCCAAAACCCATAAATCGAAGCCAGGATGCATGAGAGGCTGAACGCCAGAATGAACCAATGCGACTTGTGCTCAAGGGCATAAAACACCAGCATCGCAGTGACAGAGATGAGTCCGTAAATGGTCAAAATATTCATGTCATTGCTACGTATTTCCACGGATGACTTTGCTTGCACAACGGCATTATAGTGTTTGCACTAACCCCTTGTTGTTTCGGAGAAAATATATGGCGCTCACTGGAGCCGATAACGCCGCGCAGTCTGGCGATAATTTTAAGATTGCAAATCATACAGGCGGGTTTAGCGATACTGCTCCTCCAACCGGCTTTCAGGATCAGTTTCAGCAGCATATAAAGAGCAGATTTGCCGGGCAGAGCACCGACAGTCAGCCCGGTGAACCGGTGCTGATGGCTCAGAACGGCGGCTCCAGCAGCGTGCTATCAGGGTTCATGGGATACGTCGGTGATGCCACCTATATAGGGTTGGCAGCCAGCGCCTTTGGCTCAGACGTACCGGGTTTTCTGCAACTGCAAACGAATGCCACGCGATTTTTCCAGGAAAAAATCTTGAAGCATCACGCCATCGAAAACCCGCAGGTTTGGGCGGCCATGGGTGATGCGCTCATGCTCGAAGAAGATATGGCGGCCAGAGGAATTCAGTTCAAACCAGTGAAACTGGGAACTCTCAATTCAGAAGTGAAAAGGGAAAAAACTGCCGAAGAAAAGGCTCACGGCAAAGAGCTAGAGCACGACGGGCAAGAGGCCAATGCCATTATCAAAGATATCACCAGTGGACTGAAGAGTCCATTCGATTATATTTTAGCTGCCAGATATCTCTATGCAGAGGCGGTGCGTACAGCTGATGATCGAGCCGATCAAAAGACTGATGGCAAGGATGAGAAGAGAATGGTGGGTAGATTGAAGATTCTCAGCGGCGAAACTGATCGCACAGACGCTTTTGGCACCAGAAACGGTTCTATCGGTTCTGTCGCCGACGTCTTGGGCGGTCGCGTCTCATATCGCCTCGACGAAGCTCATCTCTTGAATCATTTTGCTGGCGTCGTGCCCGCGGAATTAGGGTGGGCGAAGGAAGCTAATGATTTGACCACGCGAGCAAAACAGATTTATGATTTGCCGCCTTTAAAACCAGGCGAACAGCCCCAACCAGGACTGACACCGCTGGCTGAGCCGGTCAGAATGCGCCTGCATAGAGAGTATTCGGACACTTTGACAGACAAACCGCCGGACGCACCCAAGGTAGTAAGGGTCGACGATCCTAATCCGCAGCCGGCCTAAGTTATTGTGCCCTAGCTTCTGGCAGCGCGCCAGCGTCTACATAGATCTTGCGCCGCTTTATCCCAGCTTGAGAATTCAAATTGGAAATTAGTGGCAAGCAGTTTGCCAGGCACTACACGTCTGCTTTTGAGAATCAACTCCGTTTCGGTTTGCAATGGAATTGCGCCGATTTCCAGCATCCACTCGGTGGCAGGCAAGCCAAAAGGAATGCCCCATGCTTCTCTTAGAAGGCTCTGCTTCCACCCGGGATTACTATTTTCATGTTTCTTCTTGGTCGTCTGGATTGCCCATAACTGGGTCAATTCCCAGATTTCGAGACTTCAATGCAGGTTATGACGAGACAGGTTATGACGATGAAAGTTTCAGATCACGTAGCTTTTGAATCGCTTCGTCTTCTTTGGCTGATTTGTAGAGGAACGGCGCCGGCACTACGTCCATGTACATAGTGGCGCCCATAAATGCTGGAGGCAGTGGCACTTCGGCTGGTGGCAACGGTATAGGCAGTTTGATCACGGAGAGGATCAGCTCTCCAAGCGCCTTGTTGTTGTAGCCGACATAGCCAGACGCCATGGACAGTGAAGTGTCAAAAGCGAAGTTGCCGCCCGAATCTGACATGTCGCGCAGGTTTTTCATTTTGTGTTGGTTGGTATGCCAGGTATCGGTAACGGCTGCGCCAAACTTGTTCCAGCGAGCGGTATCGTTGATGGCATTGACTAAGAACTTGCTCGTGAAATAAGCGCCGACGACAAATGTTGCTGCCGCGCCCATACTGCCGGCCTTGCTCAGGGTGCTGAGAGCTGCCCCGATTGCCAGCGATGCTCCTATTTCCGGAATTCTTTGCGGTAGACTGGCCATTCCGTAGAGAAAGCTTCTGCCTAGCGCTCCTCCCATCACGAGGCCTTCTCGAGCTATCTTGCTGGCTTCGGACTCGGTTGTGTCATTTGGAGTTGACTGGCCGCCATCGTTCGTGGGCGACCCGGCAGTTGGCGTCAGTCCTTGATCCATCGGTGGCGCCACCACTGGTGGCAGCTTCAATGCATCCCAGGGATTGCTTTGCGGTGGAGCAACTTGAGTTGGTGGAGTGTTTACGTCTCGAGGCTGGCCAAATGTCGAATTCAATACATCGCTCATCGATCCTGGTTGCCAAATATGTTGACCAGAGCCCGGCTGCACTGATGGGTTTGCCCCAACGGCTGATTCAAACGGCATAGCTGAACTCCCCAGTAATCATTGGTTTCATTTCCTCACCAAGAGTATCTACACAGCTTAGCGAAATGCTGGATAGGAATAACTGGGGAAAGTACGTAGCTATGGAAGAAGGTTCGCCAGCCCCTTGAGCGCATGTGATTCATCCAAAACCGCCAACCAGAGTTACGGAAACAGTCTGCAGGGAATACAGACCATAGCGAAGGGCTTCGCTGGTAGGGCTAATTATGTCGTTGTCACTCAAACTTCTCGCCGCCATCGTTATTCCCCTGCTCATTCAGGTTAGTTTCTTTGGCTGGTACGCCTATCTGCTTGCCCAGTGCGAGAAACTAAACGAGGCAGAGGCGCACTCCACCGCGGTGGTCGGGCACATTAACTGGCTCAGCACACAACTGTCTCTAAAGGCGGTTGCTGCCCTTCAGTATGCCGTCACCGGCGACAAAGAATTTTTGACCATGGGCGCTGAGTGCCGCAAGCAGGTAGATAGTGAAATCAAGGAAGTAGAGCGCCTCTACGCTGGCGTCCCGGCCGACAAAAAGAATGTCGAAGCCATCTCCGACGTGGCAGCGAGCTTGTCGACAGTTTGCGATAACGTGCTGGCTTTGAAAGGTTCCGAGCGTGAGGATATGTCAAGCCTGCAGTGTCCGACGGTCAAAGAACGATGGCAGAAGTTTCTCAAAGCGCGCGACAACTTGCTCACTTCAGAGCAAGCAAGGCAAAATGCAATAACCTCTAAACTACCGGAAAAGCGCAGAGAACTGGAACAATTGACATTGTTGGGCGTGGCGGTCAACCTTGTCATTGCCGTGACTCTCATGCAGATACTCGGTTCTGGCATCGTGCGCCGCATCAAAGTGTTAACCATGAACTCCAAATTGCTTGCCGAAGGCAAACCGTTGAGCGGCACCGTGAAAGAATGCAACGATGAAATTACCGTGCTGGATAAAGCGTTCCGTTCTATGGCACATGATCTCGATGAAGCGATGGAACGCGAAGCATTGCAAGCAAGAACGGATCACTTGACCGGTCTGTCTAATCGCCGCGCATTTTACGAAACGCTCGATCATTTCGTCGCTCTTGGTCGCAGAACCAATGGACCTATTTCGTTGCTGATCTGCGATATCGACCACTTCAAGACGATCAACGATCGCTTTGGTCACTGTGTAGGCGATGAAGCCATTGTTGCCGTGGCTGACGCTATCCGCTCTATTGTTCGCAAATCCGACTTCGCTGCTCGCTGGGGTGGAGAAGAATTCATCCTCGGTATGCCCAACACTGATGAGGTTGGCGCGGCAACGCTGGGAGAGCGCTTGCGCATTGCCGTGTCGAGCATCTCTTTACCAACCAAGGCGGGAGAAATTCATTTCACTGCCTCGATTGGTCTGGCCGTTTTCACTGAAGCGCATGAAGACATTGAAGAGTGCATCCAACGAGCAGATGGCGCTCTGTACCGGGCCAAGAATCTCGGCCGCGATCGTGTGCGCATAGCAGAGTTAGACACGACCTTGCGCATGTCTAAAATGACTCCGCCGGCGTAGCAGCGGTACCGCTTGTGGTGGCATGCTGATGTATGCTCATTCCTGGTGTATGCGACTTTGAAAATGGATCTGGCGTCAGATCAGTAGTCGCGCGTCGCCGCTGACTGCCTTTTCTTTTGGAGCGCCGGGAAGGGTTATCCCGAGCGACTTCGCCACTGCCCGGATGTCTGGATTGAGCACATATGATTTTTTCATCTCATCAGGGAGGCTGTCGAATGTTTGAGTGAAAACATCTTTAGCTCTTGGATCGCCGGCCTTAGCCAGATCTCTGGCGTAGTTGAGACCGACTTCCATTTTTTCATCGGCCGCATGTTGAATCTCTTGGCTCTTCTGCAATATTGGCTCATATGCTTTCATTAAGCTAGCGCTCTCTCTCAGAGAGTCTGCAAGTACCGGATGCTGCAACAAGAATTCGCCACCGTCACCAAAGCCCGATAATGCTGCCATCGCCTGCTGCTGTTGATCGGGGGGGAGCTTGCTAAAATCTTCTGCAGCCTTCATCATTGCATCCATCAGCTGCTGCTGCTTCTCTGGTGGGAGTGCGGCCTTTAGCTGCTTGTCCAAACTCTCTTTCTCTGCATACTTCTTCTGAAAGTTCTCGTCAGCCTCTTTCAGCAGTGTCTGAAAAGCACTATCTTCTGCTTTGAGAGCGTCCTTTGGATCGGTTGCCGCTTGAAAAGAATTCTCTAACTGTGCAAGTTTCTGCGTTACAGTCGGTGGCACACCGCCAGGGTTGTCCACTAAGGCTTGTTGCTGCGCTTGGTACGCTTGTTGAGAGTCACTTCGGTATTGGTCACTTCGGTATTGCCTCTGCCCATCAGGTGAATTGGACGATCTTCCTTTGTAGTAGTTGCGTGAAGCTCCTTGATCATAGTAAGACTGATTGCTGCCAGTGGCCGACCACGAGTTTCGTCCACCATAGCTGCCGCCATACAACGATTGTTGGGCCATGGACCTGGCATCTTTGGTGGCATCGCCAGTGATGATTGATGCAGTGTCTATGGACATGGTTCCGTCCGGTTGCGGTTGGGCTGGATGCTCCACCGCACTATGTTTCTTTGTGTCGATGTCGATAACTCTGCTGGCGCCAGCCGATTGCAAAAAGACATGCCCGGGTGTGCTAGCCAGGCTCAACGGGCTGTTCACACTCTGCAGCCCCTGATTCACATCGTTGGCGATAGCGGCGATTTTCTTATCGTTACCTTTGAAGATATTCTCGAGAGCCGGCAGATTTCCTTCCAAAACGGCATGTCCAGCCACCTTGATCATCTGGCGATCAGACGCTTTCAAAAGTCTGTCGATATGACTGTCATAATCTTGCTCAAGGTTGAACAGTGTCTTGTTGGGGTCAGAGTATGGATTAGAGTCTCCCTGTTGGCCCATATTCGGCGGATTCATCGCACTAATTTCAGTGCCGACCTTATTGTATTTATGGAGTGTCTCCCACAGCTCGGGGCCAATAATCTTGTCTTCCTGATTCAAGACATCAGTCATTTGCTGCTTGAGAGTGGGATCGCTTATACAGCCGACAATGTCTTTTACGGCTTGCTGGCGTTGATCAGCATTGTCTGCCGAAGCAAATTCCTGGTACTTGCTCACCATGGCGGTCTGCTCTTCTTTGGGCAGCTTTGCCGAAATCTGGGCGGCCTGGTCGTCCAGCTGTCGAATGGCGTTTTGTTTCTCTGGGGTGAATTGCTGTTGCATTCTTTGAGTCAGTTCAGCGAACTCCTGCTGGAGTTTGGCGGGGTCCGTCGCCTTCCCAGCAGCATCTGTGCGTCCAGATCCGTATGAATCCTTTTGCAAGCTGCCATAAACAGGTTCAGCACTCTGCTGAGCGTTTCGCGGATCGGGCTTATCAGCCATAGTTGGGCCTCACGTATGGTGTCGACTTGTGAACCTGCGGAGCTACGCATGACTCACAGCAAGGTTATTCCCGCTTTACCGGCAAATTACGCGATCCATTGGTAAGGGACGATCGCTTGACAAGTCTCGCCTGCCGCATTTTAATGTTGGATGTTCGTCACCGTTGCGCCTGCAAGATTGATACCGTCCATGGTGGCTTTGATAGGTCGCCAACTCGGATCTGACCGGAAATAGCCTAAATTGCTTGATGAAAGACGAAGTCAAGTGAAAAACAAATTTGCTAGAATCACTTAAATGTTGCCTAAGCAGACTATCGGTGAAGACGTAGCTAGTGAGGCTGTTGCCGAGGCGATGAGGCTATGGGCCCAGGCAGATGAAACACCAATCAAAACGCCGCCAGCTGATCTGCAGGATTGTATTGGTGCACTAATCGAAAATCATGATGTGGCGCCAATCAGGGATTACTTCTGGCAGTTTGAGACAAAGTCCTGCAAGGCCCCAGTCGCCTTTGTTGCATCCTTGCTGCTGAGCAGATTGCAGGGCGTTCCTTTCGCCATCCTTTCCCATGAACCACTGACTGACACTGCAGCCCGAGCCGACTACGAGCTGTTGCGCGATTCTAGCGCTGGCTTGCCTGAAGAGATAACAATGCATGGAGTTCCATCCATTGTTAAGACAGTCACAGCGGTTGTGCATTCTAACAACAGCAAGCATTTTCTATCGATCACGTCTCTGGGAGATGTAGCTATTGATGATTACACTCTTAATGCAATTGGTAAGCTCACCGGCTTGAGCAACAATGCCCTCAAGCATCATTCGCACATTAATTCAGCAGAGTTCGATCCTGTCAGGCGGCTAGGGTTAGAGCCTGGAAACATTGGTCCTTTTCCGCATCATATCGTTGATATCGATCATTTCATTCTTCGGCAAATTGACAAACCAGGCTTCATCGCTGTAAGGTTCAGTCCCCGTGACACAGTCTGTTTCGCGCGCCGGCTGTGCCAACCGTTGATAGTCGCTTATCTGCATAGACTAGGTCGTAGTTATCAGTTGTGTTAGCCTCGGTCGTTTTAGAAAGAGTTGCCGCTGAATTTCCAAGAATTGAACGACATGCGGTAAACTTTTGGGGAATTTCGGAAGCTAAGTTGCTGGGTGACCTGCAACCTTTGAGCACTCTGCTCGATATGCTTCAACCGAAAATTCGCAATGGGCCGCCGGCCAGGAGGATGTATGGCGAACGCGATGCAAGAGTATCAGCAAAAGTACAAAGATTATGTGATGACGGGTTTCCTCAAATCGGTAGCGCCGATTGTTTTCGAGAAAGCCCTGGGTGCCGTGGTTACGGACATCAACGGCAAGGAATATCTCGATTGTTTTGCGGGAATATCGGTGGTCAACGCCGGGCACTGCAATCCGGAAGTGATTGCCGCAGCCAAAGCCCAGATGGACAAACTCGTGCATTGCTCGTCTTATCTTTATCATGTGCAGCCGGTCGCCGACCTGGCAGAGAAGATGGCCCAAATCACGCCGGGCCCGGTGAGCAAAACATTCTTTGGCAACGGCGGCGCCGAAGCCATCGAAGGCGCGCTGAAACTGGCTCGTCTCTTCACCGGCAAACACGAGTTTATTTCGTTGCATGGCAGCTTCCACGGCCGCAGCTGGGGCGCGCTGAGCATCACCGGCAATTATGCGCGCAAGAAGAAAGGCGGACCATACGCGCCCGGCATTTCTTTCGCTCCGCAACCATATGTATATCGCTCACTGTGGCCCAATGATCCCGAAGAGTGCGCCCGGCAGTGCGCCAAGAATATTGACGATGTTGTGCGCTACGCCACATCAAACGACGTGGCGGCATTCATCGCCGAGCCCGTCATGGGTGAAGGCGGTATCGTAGTGCCACCATTCAACTATTTCAAAGAAGTGAAAAAAGTGCTCGACAAATACGGCATCCTCTTCATCGCAGATGAGGTGCAATCCGGATTTGCCAGGACAGGTAAGATGTTCGCCAGCGAATATTACGGCGTCGAGCCGGACATCTTCGTCACTGCTAAAGGCATCGCTGACGGCTTCCCGCTCAGTGCATACACTACGCGTCCAGAGATCGCTGATGCCTACAAACCAGGAGACCACCTCACCACATTCGGTGGCAACCCAGTGTCGTGTGCGGCCGCCCTGGCAAACATCGCATTTATCGAGCGCGAAAAACTGCCGGCGCGGGCAACCGAGATGGGCGACTACGCCATGGGTAAACTGCGTGAACTGCAAAAACGAAATTCCATGATTGGCGATGTTCGTGGTCTGGGCTTGATGATTGGTGTGGAGTTGGTTCAAGACGCGGAGAAGACACCGGCAACCGCAGAAGCAGAATCGATCAAAGAAATCTGCCTGCAAAAAGGATTGCTCATTGGTGTCGGCGGCGTTCACGGAAACGTGGTTCGCTTCCAGCCGCCTTTGATCATCACCAAAGAGCAGATCGATCAGGCTCTGGGCATTTTCACCGAAGCGCTAAACGAAGTGCGGCAACCAGCTGCAGCGGGTCGCAAGTAAGGCGGGCGCTCGCAAACGGTGCGCCACCACAAACGGTGCTAAATGCAAAGAAATGCGCTCAGCTCGGAATACGCGGGCTGGGCGCATTTTTGCTTGGCGTCGCAAGAGTTGATAAAGCATCCCTCATGGAAGAGATAGCTTTTTCGACTTTCTATCTCATTAACGTGATAAAGCATCCCTAGAGTGATAGCATTTTCGATTTTCTATCACTATAGCGCTTGCATCATGTAAGCCGAAATCACTCTCTACGGAACATTTCCAAACAGCACTTCTCGATCACCCTGTAGGTCGCGCGAAATAGTGCGATGTCTCCGTGATAGGGATCGGCAATGTCGGCGTTTTCGAGCAAGAGCCGAATCTTGTGCCTGCAGGCTGGTGGTGCCGCCTTCAATAGTGCGGTCGCGTTCTGTTGATCCATGGCGATGATAAGCTCGAACTTCGAGTAGTCGTTGGTATGAACCTGTCGAGCGCGGTGCGCGCGTATGTCCACTCCGTTTTCTCGCGCGACAGCAATTGCGCGCTCATCTGCTGGCTTGCCGACATTCCAATCCATTGTCCCAGCTGATTCTACGACGCCCGTAATCGAGCTTTCGGCGTACATGCGTTTGAGAATGCCCGCTGCCATGGGCGAGCGGCAAATATTTCCCAGACAAACAAAGAGTACATCCATTTGAACTGCTAGCGTATTAGCCGTGTGGCAATCAGTCCGGCGAAGCGGTCCGGTCCACTGTACCACCAACCCAAGTGAGTGTGGCACCCCATGCAGATAGCGAAAGTCCAGGCGTACCCTGGAAACCAGCAGTGCTCTGTCGTCGGCTCACCCGCTTCGCCGGCACCAGGCGCATCGCTATAGCACAGCACGTGAAACGAATAGCCGCCCGGGTTGCGAAAAGTGTGCTCATGTGGTTGCGCGGCCAATGCTGGGCTGGTCACAACATGCCCGCAATTCCTGCATCGAACAGTCTTTTGCGGTTGAACCTCTGTCTTTCCTTCGAGTTCGATCGAAGCGGGCTTAGTCATTTGCTCTCACTTCATGGATTTTGGCTTCTAACAACAGTGCCTGTAGTCAAAGAGGCTGCTTGATCAAACTTAAGAAGCATTGTTTGATGATCTATCGAGCTAGGCGATAATTTGACAGGCTCTTCTGATGAGTCGGTTCTTCGCCTTGCGCAATCGATGCTTTATTGTTTTCGATAGATCAAAAATGTTCTGCTCTGGTAGGTATGGACAACCCAACTCAGCTTCTGATAGAGCAAGCACTCGAGATTCAGACGGATGGGTAATTATGGTGCCATCTAGTTCCATAGTCGATAGCACTTTCACCCTCATGAACCTTTCGGCATCACTGCCGGTGAGTCCCTGCAACCTTGTCAGCGTTCCTATATGTCGTCCAACTCTATTGTTTGATAAATCGCGACGTCGATCAAGGATATCTGTTTGGGAAATCCCATTCTTGTCGAACAGCCACTCCGCCCACTCGTTGGCAACGAAAAGCTTATCCGCAAAACATTCCCCTATCTCAAATGAAGCCAGTGCAGATCCATAGGTATGCTGATAGCCGTTGATTTTTTCAGACCACACTTTGATTGGGATCCCATCACAATTCAGTGTATATGTGGGAGATTGAAAGGATTGCAAGATCGGAGCTTCGGCGAACTTGGGCTCTTTGCCAAAGACTTTGATTAGACAACTTCTGCCGAGAACCTCGTGCTCAGCGACGCTGACTCGCCAGACAATGCTAAGCACGTAGCCGCCCAACGTGAGGACAACTAACAGTGTTGCCAGGCAGAGTGACTGCACTTTTCGGTTCATTCGTATGGGATTTCTCACGATTTAGCCCTCATCCGCGGCTCCATGCTAGCAAAGGGCGCACCTTTCTGCATAAGCGCAAACTTATCAAACGTCAAACCAGCGACTAGAGAATTTGGATGAGGTTATGATCGGAAAGACTTTCTGCACTAAATACGGTGTCATTCAGCACCAGCTGCTGATAAGCGTAATTAAGTTTCATTTTCAAGTCAGGTGGCAACTTCATGGGAAGGGACCGGTGTTCAGCGAACAAGCTCGATAATGATCAATGAACATTGTATGTTTAATCGCTACTATCAGACTGAACGCGCGAAGCGCACGGGTTCACCTTATCTGGACGCCGAGACGGTCACTCCCACTTGTGGGTGGCCCACGTCTTGCTGTGTGTGACCGGGTGAAAGCGCTTCACTGCGCCCTCTTCGCAAGCGTTCACGAGGAATCCCAGGAGCTCGCTCAAGATGTGGCACAACAAAAATCCGTCTTGATCCATATTCAGCCAACGGTTTTCTCCCTTCACGCTACTGAGGTACTTTCTACGAAAACATACCAAAATCGGAGCAATGTCCTTTTCGTCGAAGCTAATTAGAACGTCTATGTCTGGCTCTAGTTCAAGGTCATTCAGAGCGCCCCATATACGCACGGTTCGAGCACCGTACAAAGAAAGAATGTCCGTGATTTCCTGATGCCTCAGTCGAATACGGTCGGCTGGAGTCCACATAACCGGCACCTCCTAAACACGAGACCATTCTACTGGCCGACAGAATAAGACATGGTATGTTTATCTAATCGTAGGGATTAGACACTCGGAGTAATTTCATGCTTGGCAGTCCAGTTGATATTGGTCTAGTCGCAGGCATCATCTTGATCGTATTTGGGCCAAAGAACCAGCCACCTTGGGGGTGGAAGGTTGAGACAAACGAGAAACATCCGCATCGTAAGCGGGACCCATCTCGAGAAGAGAAACCAGACTCTTTTCTCAAGAACGATGAGACGTAGTCGTCATCATGGATCACGTGCTGGCAATTTTTTCCAAAACAGATTCTCTTAAGTCTTCAGAGATCCTTTGTGCTTTGTGCACTACATGCGGTGTAATAGTATCTGGGGATCGGCGTCATTGTGTTGATGTATGTGGCTGAGATTGATCGATCTCCTTTAGCACAGTCAGAGCCTTTGAGACATGCTCCCCGGCGTGCATTAAAGAGTTGAACGATAGCCTTATCGTGCCCTCCCGATCGATTACAAAAGTAACTCGTCCCGGCAACAACCCTGCCGCTGCCGTGGGCACCCCGTAGAGTTTGCGCACCTTCCCGTGCCTGTCACTGAGCAGAGTAAAAGGCAGGCTCCTGCGCGATACAAAGTTCTTGTGTGACTTAACCGAGTCAGAGCTGACACCAATAACTTCGGCGCCGGCATTTACAAAGTTCTGATAATCATCACGAAACAGACAAGCTTCCTTTTTGCAAACTCCGACGTTGTCTTTTGGGTAAAAGTACAGAACCACGGATTTTTTGCCGGCATAATCTTTAAGAGAGCGCTTGTTGCCATCTTGATCAGGCAGGCTGAAATCGGGAGCTTTATCGCCCACTTTGGCGCCGGATAATTTGTCCGAAGCAAAAGCTGGCGGTACAAAGATCATGGTAACTATGAGAAACGCGATTGTACTTAGTTTAAATGCTAAGTCAATTCTTACGAACTTAGAAAAACCGTTAGTTGGATTCATGTGTCTTGTGGCTCATGTGTTTTTGTCGCGTTCTCCTGATTTGATCTTAGACCACATTGTCACCCATCAACAGACGCAAGTTGGTTTTTAGAGCGCAAGCAAGAGAAAGCGATGCAGAGCGTCCTGAAATCGACTATTACTCGAGGTCATCTTGTTTCTTACAGTCTCCTGACAGTATTTGATCATTGGTAGGTAGCAACACGGCGGTCGGCAACGAATAATGTGTTGTAAAGGTAACCGTTAAAACCTATCGCTCTCCTGGTCGCCGCGAGGCTGCATTCGTGCGCAAGCTGACTTTGTTTTTTGTCGCCCTGATTTTTTGCAATGCTTCTTGCGCGTGGGCGACTTCGCAGAAGAATTTGAGCGGGCGATCGATTCGATTCGCATATCCTTCGTCGTCATCTTTGCCAGCGTCAACTTTGCCAGCGTCATTGCCCGCTTCACCCGTGCCCGCGTCATCGTTGCTACCGGCACCGGCACCGGCACCAGCACACGTCAGCCTACCTCAGTTGGTGCGCGAAGCATTGGCCGTTCATTTCAACGCCTCCAACTTCGATAGTCTAGATAAATTGATAGCGGCGACTCCAGTGTGCGACGAATACAAACAACCGGCTGGCTTGTTTGTCACTTTGAGCAGCCATGGAAAGACGCGAGCATGCTGGGGTTCCATCAATCCGACCAACCAGGATCTTGTCAGAGCGACCGTGTTTACAACTGAGGAAGCTTTGAGCAAGGAGTATCGCTATCCGCATGTGCGTGCCAGCGAATGGCAATCGCTCAAACCGCAAGTGACGATCGTGCGCGCTCTTGATCCCATCGATGACATCTCCCAGCAAAATGCCCTCAAATACGGTCTTCTTGCGCAGTATGGAGGGCGGGGTGCCGTCATGCTTCCTGGCGAAGTGATAGACGCGCGCTGCCAACTGCTCAAATGCAAGCTAAAAGCCGGCATCCCTGTTGATCAACCGTGCCAGCTATACAGGATTCGAGCAGATGTACTCAAGTGAAAAAAACAACAATGGAAACAAGAAAGGGGCGGTGAGCTTCTTTCTTTCATGGCAGTTTCTGCTTGTAAAGCTACTGGCTCTGGTCCTGGTTTCCATTTATGTGACCAAGCCAACCGGATCTCTTTCGGGACGAGTTGTCGTTGAGCAAGAAGACTTCCACTTGTTCACATCTGCATTAGGGGAGCGGGAGGTAAAGATTCTAGTCACTGGTCCGCGTGGTGAAAGCTCTGACGAACGAGCAGTCTGGGTGAAGCGCAACGGCAACTTTTGCATAGAGCAGTTGCCGGTAGGAGAGTATGAACTAAGCGCTCGCGCACCAGGATTCTCTGGTGAGTGGATCAACGATGTATTTGTCGACGATGGAAAAAGCACACATCTGTCCCGTCCAATTAAGCTGAAGACTGAGGAACCGAGCTGTTATCTCGTTTCCAATGAAAAAGTGTACACGACTAGCGAACCGCCTTTCCTGCACGCAGATCTGACCAGCTGCACACATCTATGCGTGAAGATATATAGGAAGGACCTGGTTCAGCTGGCTAAAACTAAGCAATTGCAGACTGCAGGCTTCCGGGTAGGCAACGATTTTTGTGTGCAGCGCGACTGGGGAAAGCATGAAAAAGAACTCTTTGCTGGTGAGAAGCCGGACTACCGGTTCGATCGCGAGGTCTCGCCGCAGGAATCCGATCGACAGGAGCTGCACTTTAACGCACCGCTGCCGCCTGCAGACTATATCGCAGTAGCCGACGCGCTGGCTAAGAACGGCAAGAAACACCTTTATCAAGTTACCACTTTTACTGTGACCGATCTTGGTGTGATCGTGAAGAAGGCACCAGACAAAACCCTGGTGCGCGCTTTGAATTTGAACACTCTCAAACCGGTGGTCGGAGCCACCATTCGGATCTTTGGTACGGATCTTGCAAGACCGCTAGCACAAGCAAAGACAGGCAAAGATGGATTTGCTGTGTTGTCGCCGCAGCCGAAGCGCAAAGGAGGCTTAGGTGCGAAGTCCACGGCGGAGCACGAAGAAGACAGCAATCAGTTTGCCGTTGTCGCCACGTTTGGAGAGTGCCACGCCTACGATGGAATGTATTTGTGGAATCAAGCTCAATCCGATAAGTACGCAACCTACATTTATACGGATCGTCCAGTCTACAGGCTGGGTCAGCAGGTCTATTTTAAGGGCATGATTCGCTCGGTCGACTCTGCCCTCCTAACCAATCCTGGCAAAGGCCTGGTCGTGAAAGTAGAAGTTGAATCTTCTGGCGGTCACAACTTATTGTCCAGCCAATTGACCACAAACGATCATGGCACTTTCCACGGATCATGCAAAATTCCCGACGACGACAGAACCGGTTCTTATCAGATCGCGATGACACTGCCGGACGGCAAAGTAGAGCGGGGATCGTTTGAAGTTGAACAATATCGAAAACCCGAGTTTCAAGTCGAGGTAACGCCAGTGACACCGCGGGTAGTGGAGGGTAGCGCCGCCGAGATGCACATCAAAGCAACTTATTTTTTCGGATCGCCGGTTGCCAACGCCAGAGTGCAATACTCCATCTACTCAAGCATCAATTATGGCGCCAAGTATGCGATCATGCCCAGACCCAAGTATTATCAGTATTTCGATGATTGGGAGGATGAAACCGAAAGCCGCTCTTATTATTACGATGCCGGCGGTGGCGACTTCCAGGAAAAGCAATTTGTCCAAACAGACGCCAACGGCGAAGCGACGATCAAATTTGACACCAAGGCGGTTCAAAATGACGATGATAGCGAGAGCCAGCCAGACATTGGCGGACATGAGGATAAGACTTATCGCGTCGACGCCGAAGTAACCGATCTGACACGCATGACTGTGTCGAGCAGTGGCTCGATGCTGGTCACACCAGCCGATTTTGAGCTGTTTGTCACGCCTTCCTCTTATGTGTCACAGGTGGGCGACAACTTCAATGTCGATTGTGCTGTGGTTGACTATCAGGGCAAGCCGGTTACCAATCAGCCGGTCACACTGAAACTGGTTCGCTACTTACACGATCGAAACGCGCAGGATCAGCACCAAAATCGAGGTGTGGACCTCAAGTCCACCACACAGGGTGCCACCGGCCCTGATGGTACCATCAAGGCGTCTTTCTCTGTCAACGACCAGTGGCCGTGCGACACCTTCTATATAATCGCTGAGAGCAAAGATGATAAGGGACATTTGGCACGCGCTTCAACGTCAATATGGATCGCTAATGATCGTCTGCCCTATCACGCAGGAAACGCCGCCGAGGCCGAGGTACAGCCCTTTGATATAAGACTGGACAAGAAGGTCTACAAATTAGGCGAAGTTGCAAAATTGATGGTGACAGCACCACTGGAAGGTGACGAAGGTGTCGAGGCACTGGTCTCGGTCGAAGGAAGACGCATTTACGACTACAAACTGATCTCCCTCAATGCCACCGCAAAACTGATTGAGGTGCAGATCAAACCTGAGTACGTGCCTAACGTGTATGTAGCCGTTTGCTTTGTAGGCAAAAAACATCAGTTCTTTAACACGCAGAAGATGATTCGTGTTTCGCCGCAAGAGAACTTCCTCAATGTGAAGATAACCTCAGACAAACAGATCTACAAACCGGGTGAGAACGTCAAATATACGATCAATGTCACGCATATGAATGGCAGCCCCGCACCGAATACGGAGCTATCTCTGGGAGTGGTGGATGAAAGCATCTACTCAGTCATGCCTGACTCGACGCCGGATATTCAAAAATTCTTCTACCCGAAGCGAAAGAACCTGGTCGTCACCTCAAGCTCGTTTCCCCGTGAATATTCAGGCGGTCCAGACAAGGAGGAACCACACCTGAGAAAGGACTTCCGGGACACAGCCGACTGGAAACCTGAAGTAACAACTGACAGCAAAGGTATTGCTGTGGCTACCGTAAAACTTCCGGATAATGTAACGACGTGGCGTGCTACCGCCCGTGGTATCGATCTGAAGACCGACGTCGGCGCTGCTATCCAGAAGATAACCGTCACTCAAGACTTGATTGTCCGGCTAGGCTTGCCCAGGTTCTTTACTCAAGATGACGAGGGAATAATTTCTGCGGTTGTTCATAACTACACCGATCGACCGCAGTCAGTCAAACTTACGTTTGCACTTTCTCCGGAACTGGTGACACAAAAGCCACTCGTGCAAATGCTAAATGTTGCCCCAGACAAAGCCGCACGTTTCGACTGGCCGGTGACGGCGATGCAGCCTGGTCGCGGCACCGTTAGAGTGAAGGCGGTCGGGCAAACAGCCAGTGACGCCATCGAACAAAAGATCGCCATACGCCCGCTGGGCATTCCTGCCTTTTCGATCAAAGCCGGGCTTCTCACAGATGACAACGCCTCCGTTCAACTGCCTATAGGAGCATCAGCAGACACCGTGCCTGGTACCATGAAATACCAGCTGAGCCTGGCTAGCTCATCTATCGGTCCCGTTCTTGGCAATTTCAGCTCTTTGATCGATTACCCCTACGGTTGCACCGAGCAAACACTGAGCCGTATGGTGCCCTCAATTGTCGCATTCAAGCTGCACAAGAAATTGGCATTGCCGTTGTCGAAAAAAGACGAGCACAAGTTCGACAAAGTCTATGTTGATTCGATTACGAAACTTGAGACATACCGGCATGGAGACGGCGGCTGGGGTTGGTGGCAAGATGATGACAGCCAACCGTATTTGACCTGTCTTGTCGTCGACGGTCTGAACCTAATGAATAGCTGCAACAACTATGCAGATACACATGAGCCGTGGATAAAGGCAGCGCTATCCTTTCTTAAGAAGAGCATGGAGAAGTTGCAAAAGCAGCTTGCAGATCCCCATGTTGTTGGTGACTGGTATGCGATCAATGAGAATCGCACTGACATGTGCTTCGCTCTCTACACAATCGGATTGTTCGAACCTCTGCCGAAAACGCAAACTGATTGGATCTGCAGCCAGTGCGACAAACTCCCGCCGGAAGCTCTGGCCTATCTGACTATGGCTCTGAAAAAGGACGGACGGCTGGACGACGCGAAAATGGTATTCAACCGACTGATTTCGTTGGCAAACGTGAACGGCGAGTATGTCGAATGGGATCACACCGCAGCCCTGATCAAACGGTTGTCGCCAAATAGGACGATGACGGCATACTCATACAGATTTACCGGCGTCGAGTCAACGGCGCTTTCGCTGCGTGCCGTGTTGATGATGGAGCCGGCCAACACAAAACGCATCGAATCGATCAAGCAGTGGCTTTTATTGCAAAGAAGCAAAGACGGTTGGGAGAACACCAAAACAACGGCCGAGGTGTTTGAGGCGCTCTTGCAAGAGGAGCTGCAGGCTAAGTCAAAGTGGCCGACCAATTTCACTGCCGATGCCACTCTACAAGAGAAGCTGCTGGCCAAATATACTTTCAATACCGACGACGCGTATCAAGCAGAAAAAACAATCGACGTCAGCACTCAGGCAAGCAAACCCGCACGCTTGAGCATCACGAAACATGGCAGCGGACGCCTCTATTACAGCAGCTTGATGACTTGCTTCCGCAAATTGAAATCTGGCGACGTCATAGCTGAGCAAGCCTCTCCTTCCGGACTGCGGCTGTCGAGAAAATTCTTTCACGTGGTTCCTGGACCAATGAAGAGCGACGGTAGCATTCACTTCCGAACCTTACCAATCACCGATGGGCGAGTCAAAGCCGGCGAAACCATACTGATGAAAGTATACGTCGATGCCCCGACGGCGATACCGTATGTAATGCTGCAAGCGGCATTGCCCAGTGGTGCCGAAGCAGTGGATGAGAAACCGGAAGTCCGCAATATGGACAACGAAGACGGCGAAGAGGGGAGTAGTCCAGCCCTGGAAGGCGACTGGGAAGCTCCCTGGTGGACGCACCAAGATGTGCTTGATGACCGCATTACCTTCTTTGGCACCTCATTGCCGGCTGGCAAATCGGAGTTTCACACGCTTTTGCGCATGGAAATACCAGGCAAGCTCAACATCGAGCCTGTAAGCCTCGAAGGGATGTACACAAAGAAAGTGCGCGGCTACTCACAACTGGACAGCCTTACAGTTACGGAGTAGGTGTGCGAATGACTAATCTCTTCAGCCATTTCAATTCGCATGCACTTTGGCTGCTTTTGCCCGCATCGCTCTTGGCCGTCTATTTGATAGACCAACCTTTCTCGCAACTGCTGGTGACGAAAACGGTATCGTTGCGCGGACTGTCGACAGAGCAAAAGCTGAATATAGAAAGTGCTGCGCAAAGACTCGATCATGTTGTAATCGCGCCCGATCACGAGTTTTCTTTCAACGGCACCGTCGGTCCGCGCTCGGTCAAGCGCGGATATCTGCCTGCACCATCATATGTCGGGCCCGATTCTCCTGACACCATTGGCGGAGGCATATGTCTGATCTCTTCAGCACTTTATCAGGATGCATTGCGCACTGGTCTTAAGATTACCCAACGCATTCCCCACCTGCGAGTGACTCAATCCACTCCGCCTGGTCTTGATGCGACTGTCTGGTATAACGGCCCCGACCTGCGTTTCATCAATTCACTCAGCTGCCCAGTTGAAATTACCACTAATTACGAGCCCTCGGAAGTGACCGTCGAACTTCGCGGAAACATCCACGAGAAAGATTGGCAATTGGCGCAACTTAGCCGTTGTGAGCGGCGTGACTTGCTTAATCGGATTTCCGTTCTTGTTTTCGCAAAACAGTACGGAAAAACACAATTGGTATCACAAGACATGTACGGCATCCCCAATACCGGAGTAAGAAACAGATGAAGACCGAGATCCTTGATGTACTGCTCTACTTGTTCTTTGGTATGGCCGTCGTCGTTGGCGGAGTTAAATTTTGGCGAAATAAGGGGTGGCAATCACTTGCTCCCAGGCAAATTTTATTAAGTTGGAAACCTTTTGTTGTCAGTATAGTGCCAACCACCGCTCTACTACTTGCCGGCAATCTAGCCGGTCTTGCTACTGCCGCGGCTGCGCCTTTCTTTGCCGGCGCGGCATTTCTTTCATTTGTTCTCAGTCAAATCGGGCTTAATCCGGAACTTCGCTCTCTGGTGCTTCTAGTGCTTTCAGTGGCGATCACGCTTATCGTGCCGAGCCCGTATGAGCAGTCGGTTCTTGGTGTGGCGGGCGGTCTTCTAGTTTGGAAGGTGGTGGAAAACGTTTTGCACAAACCAGATTCCCGCCTCGACGACATCGCCGCACCAATCATCTGGATGAGTGCCTTCTACTGGTCCACGGCCGTTTTGGCTGACGACGCCACCGCATGCCAGCAAGTGGTGCTGGCAACACTGACTGTCGCCATCTTCATTCGCGCAGTACAGCCGATTTTCCTGCGCCATGATCCCATATTTTGGAAGCGCGTGGCGCTGAGCATTACAGGCGGGTTAGCGATGCTAGTCCTCTTCACCCACGTTGCCTTGGATGAAAACGCTCAGGACACAGCCGTTCTGGCCGGTGTCGGATTCTTCTGCGCGTACTTATTGCAAGCGCTCGACCGCAGCCATGAGGAAGGTTCGAATCTCGCCCGGGCGCTGGGAAACATTTTCCTTGTCGGCATAATGACACTTGCGTCGACGAGGCTTTTCGGACTGCAAGGTCTTTTGGTGCTGGCCGCTGCCACCACTGTCGCGCCCACCGCCGCTGGTGCTCCCGCCACCACTGGCACGCCCGCCACCACTGGCACACCCCAGTCCGCATTTGTGCCCCAGTCCGGACCTGCGCTGATCGCCGGCCTCTTCTTTGCCTCACGCGTATTGTTGCAAGCATATGTTGCGCAGTACAACTCCAATGTCTCGGGCATCAATCTTATGCATAACTATTCCAGCGCCGCATTGTATGCCGGGTTTCTCCTTGCAGCCGTCGCCAGTCTGTTGATCAAAGATCTCAAAGACCGCCGATCGCTGATCATGATCTATCTTGCCACCATGTTCATTGGTCCGGCCGCGGTAACCTACTTCCTGCATGCTGAACCAACCGGCAGCCTACTCGTTTCCCTTGGAGTGGCATCGGTACTCATAACCTTGCTTGCGCCGGCGCTATATCCAGCACAGTCAGCCGATCAAGAGAACCTTATCTTGGTGCCACTGCTGGCGACAATAGTAGCGACGCTCTCCCAAGGACTGCTCGAGATTGGAGACAATGCCAGTACCCAGGAACGTGTAACTACCCTGGCTGCCGTGGTGGGAGTAATCTTGTGCCTGGCATTGATCAATCATTTCATTGTCACATTAGACAAGCGCCGCGCTGTGACGGTAACTGCTGATTGTTGATTTGGGATGAGGCGCATTCCTTGGAGGCGCAGTTCCAGCAAGAATCAGTAGCACCGTATTTAGTGCAAAGGCTCCCCTTGACTAAACAAATAGCCCTTTTGTTCAGCACCGCTCGGTGTGAAAAATTCTGTGTTCGCTTTTAACCGGTTTCGGAAAACTAGACCCAGCGGAAGCCTTCGCCGAAAAATCTAGGCTTCTCTCAAGTCTTGGCGGCATGGCTTGCGGATTTCGCACGTAAATAGGCGAATCAAGGCAAAAAAGCGTTCGACTCAGCACCGAGTTTGGTACCAGAGCTGTTGGCGGCGGAACACGCTGAGAAGTGGATTCGCACGAGACTATTTCGATCAGGCTGCTCGCACTCGCAGGTTCCTTGCCTTGATTAACAAAGGAACGATTAATTCTGTGGCAGCATTGTCTGAGATCACGACGAGCAATGCTTGACCGAAGGCGCACAAGAGCACGCAGCCAGTGTCGGTTCTGGAGATCAGTTGGCGCAGCCGCTTGTGTCCGATTGCGGATATGACGTCCTGTGCGTGCATGTAGGTCAGGAGTGCCCAGGCCGAGAACGAATCAGGATCCATATGCTCCGGTAATCTGCTTGTCACGATTAGACCGTCATAACCGAGCACCATGTATCCGGCAACGCCTGGCTGATTGGCAATGGGAAGCAAATGATCGCGCAGAGATTTGTCGTCTTGTTCAGTCAATATGCGCGCTGATTGAGCGCCTCCCTCAATTATGGTTGAGATCGCCTTCTCAGTTTCATTGTCGAGAATGAATCTGCCCAGAGAAGTAATGGTGCCATGGGACGATGCTTCAACAGTCGTTCCAAGCCGTGCAAACCTCTTCAACACTTTATATAAGGAAGATGACGAACTCTTCAAAAATTTATAGTGGCGTTCTGGCTGTACCGATTCGCGCTCGAGTTGCCGTTCTTGTTTTAACCGATCTGTGGAATCAGGTATTTTCTCTTCTCTTTCTTGGGGCAGAACTGGATTTAGAAGATTGAGAGGATTGTCGAACACGTTATCTACATGTGCAAGCAAATCGTCGACAGGTATTTTTTGATCGAAAGAGCGTTCTGAAGACAACTCGCCGCCAGATAGATTGGTTGAGGCAAAATCGTCAGTGTGCAAAGGTTCTGTAAAAGCCCAATTGATTTGGTCAAGCACATCAGCAACTGGAAGTTTCCACGTCGTGACCGCATCTCGATCGTCATACCGACGGGAGCGGCTGGCTTGAGAGGAAGTGCCGCCTACTCGCATTAACGCTGAGTTATTCTTGTCACCAGACAGGTCCTTGAACACCCGATACTCTGTAGAACACTGATTGGTGGATTTTCGGGCGACGATACCAATGGTTTGAGTGGAGTTCATTCACCGAACCTCGTTAGTAAAAAGCGAAGACAACGATTCTGGACGCAGGGTGCGAGTTTTGCTTGGTGCACTTTATGCTTTCGATGGAGACGCTAAGCCTGGCGAATAAGTTCCAAAAATTTATCTGAGCTGCTATACCCTTGTGCTACATCGGAAGACACCGTGACGGGTACCTATAAGGAAAACGGAGTTCCATGTTTCGTGGCTCTGTTTCAAAACAATACGAAACCATGCATCATAGCTCGGTTTAGATTTCTGATCGGCTTTTGGTCTCCAATTGGGAATATGATTCTGTTTCATGTCCGGTACGATTCATTTTTTGGAAGCCATTAGTTCAGCCTCAGCCTCCAGCCTCCGGATCTCTCGGTATTATCACCCATAAGCCGACGGCCGATGGGTCACTCATGCACAGGGAAAAATTTGCTGTTTGTCTAGATGTTGGATAAAAGCGAGAACGGCGCGGTCTGCCGCGATTGGTGTTGTAAGCTGAAAGCGAATCGTTTGGAAAACTCTCGTGTCGCCGCTGGCAAAATAGAACGCTCCAACTTGTGTGAGCCAAAGTATCAGCCAGTTGAACAGACTGAACAGCCCATTGTTCTTTTTGGCGAATGCGATGCAGTAGCCTTCAGTGTTGCCTTCTGCATTCAAGCGCAAGGCAAACATAAGATATAGATGGAGAAAGTCTGGGCCGAAGACTATTGTGCCGGTGGAGCCATTCCAGTAGTCGAGAGTGTAAGTGAGGCGATCTTTGTAAAAATAACCAATCAGTTTGCCAATTAAGGTTCTGCTGGGCACGCGGCCTTGATTGCGAAATTCGATGTGGTCTGGTGATATCGCATCTGGTGCCATAGTGAGCACTTCACCTGGCAAATTGTGCACGGTGCGAAAGTGTTGCTCGTCAATGGCATTGACCATCACTACATTGGGGTGGCAATTTTTTGCGAAACGATTGCCCAGCGAATAGTCGTATTCGCAGCCTGCTAACTCCGGTGGCGACGGGATGGGCGGGATGGCGTCAGGGCATTGCGGATGGGATTCCGGATGGGATTGAGGCGACCTGCTGCCTGTCGCATCAGCACCGAGCCAAATCCAGATCAACCCACTTTGCTCAGCAACCGTCCACGATCTCGTTCTAATGCCTTGCTGCATGATCTCCTGCTGCATGTTCCCATTCAGGCAAGGGATGTCAGTGCAAGCACCTTGGCGATCGAAACACCAGTTGTGAAAGAAGCAGCGTAACTGATTTCCCTCCACTTTCCCTTCGCTTAAATGGGCGCCCATGTGCGGGCAATAGGCGTCCAGCGCCGCTACTGCTCCGTCGGCTCCTCTAAACACAGCCAGGTCGTATCCAAGAATTTTGACACCGGCAACGGCGCCCCGCTTCAGGTCGCGGGACGGCAACAGCCAATACCAGCCAGTCGCCACCACATCGGGGCGATTGAATATGCGATATCGAGTCTTTACTGCCTGGGCATGCATTCCTGTTCAAACCAGCTTCTGGCGAGTTTCGTCAAATTCTCTGCTTTCAATTCGCACAAACAGAGAAGCTCATCTCCTTCGTAATATTGAGGATTACGTTGGAGGAAATATTTTACCTCAGGTCGGTGGCAATCTTTGCTTGGTATCTGCGCTATTTCAGGGCTGAGGAAGCTGCGCGGTTCTGAAAAACGGATCAATCCGCTGCTTTCATCATATGCCTGTCCGAATCTGCGTTTAGCCAGATAGTGCATCAGCTCCTGGATGTCGGATGGAGTTTCGCGGTCGTGGCGAGGAAAATAGTTGTTGCTGAAAAGCGATAAATATCTATAGGTGCGATGGCCTTTGACGATCAAAAGCCAATAGAGCGGTAATTCGGGATGCTGCGCCTTAACGCCTCCGGCAAAACTTATCCAGGCTCTGGAGAATTGATTTTGTCCCCAGTACATTTTATCGATGATCGTATCACCGGAGTAAATCACGCGGACCTGAGCGTTGTTGCGTGTTTCACTGTAAACTGCCAGGGTGGAAAATCCACGGATCGTATTTTCAGGATCGCGCATGACTACGACATAATCTTTACCGTCCAGATCACGTTTAAACACCGATGGATCGCCGCCCTCATAATAGAAATCATAAAGGGCAAACATGGTATCTCGCTCGGTACCAATCAGTTCAGCAGTGGTGACAATGGAAGTGGAAAGCATGATCTTATCTCGAAGAATGCAGTACTGGTGAACGGTCGGACCCCTTTGATGTACAGGCAGCCTCATCTGAAGAGGTGTCATCCCCGGGAGCGCAGGCGTCTCGCCTGCTTCGGGAATCTGAAGAGACCGCCTCATCCGAGGGGCAGGCACCATAAGTTCTGAGCGCTCGTCTTACTTCGTCGCCATATCGCCCGAGAAGCACCAGAATAAACATATGGTGCAGACTTCTAAAGGCCCGCCATGAAAATATGCTGTCCAACGCATCAATATGACTGTCTTCGTACAGCCAGTGCCCAATTCGGCCAGTCAGCTGCGATAGCGGTGCCAGCAAAAGAATCCAATAGTTGCCGGACAGCAAAGCTGACAGAGGAATTAAATACATGAGAAGGAATCCAAGGCAGTGAAATGCAACATTAGTTGGATGCTGGTGCTTGAGCAGAAAGATTTGCCAATAATCGACATCGCCTGCGAGCACCCATTGTTCATTGACACGGTTGCGCGATCGTTTAAGCGCTTCATGTCGAGACGCCGCCGGATTCTCTTGAGTGAGCACCATTCCCATCTGGCTTTTCTCTGGCACCATTAGTGGTGCACCGTGACGAACCAGTTCTTCCCCCTTGAGAAACACATGGCGAACGGCCGGGTCTGGATCCCTTTTCACCATGCGCGGTGCCCCGGCAAATATCGGATCGGATGCTGACACAGGTTCTGGCACCGGATTCCTCAGCCTGACAGGATCCAAAAGCACCAGATCTGCTCTGGCGCCCGGTTGAATGGTACCGCAGGAAAGATTGAACCAGCTGGCTGGCTCGCTGGTCACACGCGCAATTGCTTTCTCGATGGGCATGAATCCACTGTTTACGGCTTCTCTCAAAACCGAAAGAGTGCCATCGAAAAAGGCGATGTTGCGGCTGTGGGCACCGGCGTCACTGAATCCTGGAAGTATATGGGGATGCTTCATCAATCTGCGCCTGATCTCATCTCTAGTATTGGCGCTGCACGCCGTCCAGCGCAATGCCTGATCATACACTTCAAGAAGTGTCATGAAGTGCTTAAGCGGTGCCTCTCCTGCTTCTCTTGCTGATTGGGCGATGGTTTTTCCAGCCAGTTGCGCGTTCGGTGCTGAAACTATGAACATGCGCTCAAAATCTCGATGAAATGCGCGCGGTTCATTCCCGTTCCACGATTCTTCGAATTCCTGACGGAATGAGGCATCTTGCCACAAGTCCTGACGTTGCTGCCTCGTTTTGCAGTTGTTCAACTTAACTCCGCCGGCAAATTCTTCAAAAATTGGTGTCAGGCAGCCGTTGCAATGAATCGTGAAAGGTTCAGCCAGCGTCTGAAAGCGAATGTTGCAGCCAAGCAAATTGTTGAAGAGATAGAGCAGCGGCGAATAGAGGCGCCATAATTGCGGCGCCACGTCCATGTCTAAGGCCGCGAGAATGGTGATGCGCAAGGGCGCCCGCCACAATCCAAGACTGAGCTGGGCAAGACTGATAAACGACCAACTGCTGCGCGGATTAGGGGTCACCTGAAAAACTGCATCGCGGCTGCGGCACACATCAGCTAGCATGGCATATTCGCAGAAGTCGGCATGATGTGAAGGCAAGGCTCGCCCGCTAAAGGTTCCGTTTACTTTGTGCCAGTGGACCATATCAATAGAGATACCGATGCATCCCGCGTCAAGCGCTTCTTCAGCGAGCTTGCGCATAACCTTTAGCTCTGCTTTAGAAGCGTGCTCGTGCAGACTGCGCTTAAGCCCCATGACCTTGACGCGCAAAGCACTATGTCCAAGCAGGCTGGCCACATTTGCGCCCAGCGGCAAATCATCGAGGAACTGAAAATACTCCTGAGCGCAAGATCTCTCCTGCGCTTTTTTCAACCACTGAGCAATCAGTTCCGCCGGCAGCGTTTCTACCCGAGAAAAAATGTCGCCGAGATCTTCCGGAGCACCATATGTGGTGGACAAACTACAGTTGCCCATGACCACCGACGTCACACCATGGCGAACAGACTCAGATAAAGATGGCTGCAACTCCACCTCTAAATCATAGTGAGTGTGAATATCAACGAAGCCTGGAGCGATCCACAGTCCTTGCGCATCGACCAGATTGTCAGTCGGCAAATCGAGGCACGAGCCAAGCGCCACGATTCGACCATTCGACACGGCAATGTCCAGCTTCTTGCCTGACGTAAAGCCGTCAAAAACAAGACCGTTGCGAATCAATAGATCGCAGCGCCCAGACACAACTTCAGGCCTTCTTCTTCTGGCCCAGCAACCATCCTGTCACGCCGCCCAACAACAATCCACAGGCACCAGCGATCAAAAGATAGTTTTGCATGCGGTCCTTGAGTGCGGTGACTACCGGATTGTCCATAATGTTGGCCGAAAAAATGATGCGCGAGACTTTCCAGGTCGGGCCCTCTTTCAAAACCACGGCCGTCCAACGCTCGGGCATTGTTCTCACATCACCGCCCTTGAAATAGTATTTATCGTTAGAGGTGCCATGACATATACCGACGTTTTCGGACACGAACTCGGTGTCGCCATCCGGCACCGGATTCACTTCAATGCGGTCCAGATTGGTGATTTTATTCTCGAAAAGTTTTTTCCAATAATCTTGAAATGCATCCAGAGAACCAAACTTTTGTCCGTCTACAGTGATGACGGTGAGATTGTCCTTAGCCAGGAACGGCTTTAAAGTGTCAAACTTTTGCGTATTGATGGCCGTTGAGGTAGTCACCAACAGCTTCTTCAAAGCATCATGGTCTGCCGTTCGGCTCTCGCTGACTGCCGCCCAGGCTGTTGTCCCAATTGACATGGCTACCGGTAGAATCAGCATCGAAATCTTGCGCATATTTTCTCACTCTCACTTGACTGACGGCCGCTATACTATACAACTGACCAGGGAACGTCTGCACTGGTTCGCTTCTGATGAATCTAATTAAAGAGTGTCTGGATGACTGAGCCTGTAGAGCGCACGCGGTTGATCTGGCTGATCTGCTGCATCAGTTCATTAACTGTTTTGTCGGTGCAGTTGACGCCGAGGATTTCATTCTTAATAGTGTTATCGATATGCGCGATGGTGCTTCTCTGTATGCGTTCCTTCGCCAGATACCACAACAAAAGAAAATTGGCGCCTGAGGTTGTGGAGAAGTACTGCCCCAGAGTGTCGGTGTTGGTGGCCGCCCACAACGAAGAAGCTGTCATCGAAAACACAGTCGCTGCCTTGATGCAAATCGATTATCCGAATTACGAGTTGTATGTCATCGACGACCGCAGCACAGATAAAACCGGAGAGATTCTGCGCCAGCTGCATGAGAAGTCAGCAGGTACACATCCATTTACGCACCAATTCAAGCACCGCACGCGGGGCGAGGCAGACAGACCCGGAAAAACTGCTGCCATTAATGATGCGCTCAAATACATCAACGGTGAAATTATCTGTGTGCTCGATGCCGACGCCCGTGTGAAGCCGGATTTCCTCAGTAAGATTGTGCCGTATTTTTATGATTCTCGTGTCGGTGCTGTGCAAGCGCGTAAATACTTGCTCAATCAGCGCCAGAATTTGTTGACTCAATGCCAGCACTTCGAATTTTGTATGGACTCATATTTTCAATTAGTGCGCGATACCATTCACGGTGCCGTAGAACTTCGGGGCAATGGTATGATTATCCGGCGAGCCGCGTTGGAATCATTGGGCGGATTGAATGAACAGTCCTTATCGGAAGATTTGGATTTGAGCACAAGAATGCATATCGCTGGATGGGATTTGCGATTCGCAGCCTGCGACGCAGTTTGGGAGGAGGGCCCGCACCGACTTGGTGCCTTGCTGCGCCAGCGCATCCGCTGGACGGAAGGATGCATCATTCGTTATCTGGAACTTGCTCCGCAACTTCTTGGTGGGCGGCAAGTGGCCTTTCGCGCAAAGTTGGATATGATGCAGTTTGTTTTCGAGTTTGTGGCGCCGGTTTTGATTCTCTTTGAAAACTCTTTGCTGGCGATCAAATGGCTCAGTGGACAGCTTTCCACGCCAACTGTACCCTATCTGGCATCAGCGCTAATGGTTCTCACGGTGTACTTTTTGTACGCCACTTATAGAGGCATGAGGCGATTCGATAGAGCATCGGTAGCTGGCTCCATATATGGTACCATTGCGGTTTACCTCTATTTTGCTATTCTCTGGCCGCCGATTGTTTTCTCTCTGTTCGTGCGCATTCTCGGGCAGAAACAGCGTAACCTCGTTTGGCATAGAACGCAGCACTATGGGGTGGTTTCCGAATGATCCTCTGGGCACTGCTGCCGATGCTTAGCTTTCTTGCTCTCCTTTTGGTCGAGAAAAAGCTGCCAGGCCGCAGCATCGAATCTGCATACACATCGGCTGACTGGGTCATGAATTTGTCTGGATTCTTCATGCAAGGAGTAGTGGTGCCCCTACTTGGTTATTTGCTGGCCACTGGAGTGTATCCGCGGTTGCTACCTAATTTCCATGGTTGCTTGCCCCTTGGTTTTATTGGTGCTTTCGCGCTCAATTTGGTGTTTATCGACTTTCTATACTATTTGCAGCATCGCGCATTTCACCAAATACCCTGGTTGTGGAAAATGCATGCGCCGCATCATCATTCAAAAACTGTTAACGTCTGGGCCACTTCGAGAAATTCTATTCTGACAAATTTGTTGTTTGTCTACATGTTGATTAATCCTGTGCTTGGCTATCTGTGCAATGTGCCGGAAGGATTTTTCGCTGGCGCCATGGTCACTGCCGCCCTGGATCTGTTCCGCCATGCAAACACGCGTTTGACCATACCTTTCTTGCGCGAATTCATGTTGATGCCACCAGATCATCATCGGCACCACGATGCGGAAAAACCCTTCGCCAACTATGGTGCCAATTTTCTTCTTTGGGATAAACTGTTCGGCACATTTGATACAAGGAATGAGCTTCCGACCTCCTATGCCGTGCCCAACCCGCCGCCGCTACCCACACAATTGCTTTATCCTTGGAGGTCGTAAGTTGCATCCACATCTATTGCAACGACAAACCAAATCATTATTGGACGATAAATCCACGTATCGAAAGTTGGAGTTGAACAAAAAGCGCAATCAAGAACAAGATCATTCAGCATTGATGGATGAGGCGGCCTCTTCTTTCAAATTTGACGACTGCAAAGATGAATATTGGAATCCGGAAGAGTTCTCGCTGCTGTATGGAACGCCCGTCTGGGACCAATCCTCCGCCGCGCAGCGAATCATTCTCAATCAACTTTATTGGGTCGCTTACTACGCTCAGATTGTTTCCGCTGAGATTGCCACCATTTACTTGAATCAAGTTTCGGCCGCCGGGCTCTACACGCATGAAGATTTTCGCATCGTATGTGATGCCCTTGATTTGGAAACTAAGCAGGAGCGTGCGCATATTAACGCCTTCAAGACGATTGGTGAAGATGTTGAATACAGGCTGTTCGGCGAACGTCTGTTTACCTATCCGATGCGCAGTCTGTTTGAACAGACAATGATATTTCCGGATAGCAATCCTGCCAAGGATTTTTGGAGAATGTTGCAGATCAAAGGTTTCACTTTGATGTCTTCGAGTAACGCTTTTGTGGCCAGCCAGTATCTGCTGGTTAGAGGATTGCGCACACTGAACGGAAAGCTGATCCAGCATAAGCTATCCAACTATTACTCCAATCATCTCAATAAAGAAGCGGCTCCTATTCCCGCTAAGATCAGCTACTACCACTTCATGGATGAGAGCTTTCACTTCAACACTTCCAAAATTATAGGTCACGAAATTCCGCGCAGTCTGGAACCGCCGACCGCTTTTGAAACCTGGATTATCAATCAAGGAGTGGCCGGTTGCCAGAAGGATCACTTCCATTTTTCTGCCACCATCAAGGGCATTTTCTGGTATGAACCTGCTTTGTTCGACGTGATCTACAAGGTGTTTAGATCGGCGCACTTTGGCATGAGTGACGCTGAAGCGAGGGAGATGTTGCAGAAGTGTTTTTGCCGGGAAAACGACGGCATTGCCCAATCGTTTGAATTGCACCAAACTGCATTCGAATCTTACAAAGCTTATGTTGACTCGATCACATACATGGATCAACGCAATCGAAATATGACAATCATGAGCGCTAACACAATACAAAAATACTTGGCGCGCAACGGTGAAGCATTGCGTTCCTTCAAGGGGTCGGGATGATGGTGCACACGATTGAGTTTCCGAACACGAAGCACAACGCGGTAATTTTACCTACGGGAGCGAAACTATCCGAGGATCTGACGATTGTAAACTCGCCGGTGTTGTTTGGCTGTCGCACTGGAATCTGCGGCACTTGTCTGGTGCAAATTGAGAAGGCATACGAGAGCCTGGCCGCGCCTGAGGAAAGCGAAGTGGAAGCTCTTGAAGTGTACGCACCACGTAACCCCAAGGCTCGATTGGCGTGCCAGATTGTTTTGAACTGCGACATCGCCCTGACAAAGATTGAGAGTGAATGACGATGGCTGCTTCCCTGCTTCCGCAATTTTGGTATGTCGTGGCTGAATCTCACGAAGTTACGGCTGACAAAGTGCTTGCCCGTCAGGTGTTGGATGAGTGGTTGGCGTGCTATCGCGACGCTCAAGGGCAAGTTGTGGTTGCGCAAGATCGCTGCATTCATCGTTGCGCGCGCTTGTCGTCCGGGTCGGTGCAGGAAGGCAAGCTCACCTGCCGGTATCACGGATGGGTTTATGGAAATGGCGGACAAGTGGAATGCATCCCGGTGGAAGTTCCCGGAAGCGCGAATCCCGGGAGCGCAAACCCCGGGAGCGCAGGCGTCCCGCCTGCTTCTGTACCAACCATCAAAGCGAAAACCTATCGCGTTGTCGAGCAGGAAGGATACGTATACGTTAATCTCCAGGTCGGGCTGCATACGCCGGTTAAACCGCGCTCCTTGTCCGAAGTAGGCCCGGCGAATGGACGCGTTTTGAGAGGTGTGGTGCGATTACAAAACCGATTCCAGAATTCGCTCGCCAACTGCGTTGAGAATTACATTGATGTGCCACACACTGCCTATGTGCACCATGGCATATTCCGCAAACCCAAAGGCGAAGCGCTACGCACCACAGTTACTCGTGATGACGGCGAAGTGCACATTATCTATCATGGAGAGAAGGTCAATCTTGGCACATTCGGTTGGTTTCTCAATCCTGAAGGCAAAGAAATCGTGCATACCGATCATTTCTACGCGCCCAATGTCACCAGCGTTCACTATCATCTGCCATGCGGATATCGCTATTCCATCACATCACAGTCGATACCTGTGAGCGCAATGGAAACTCTGGTGTACACGGACATCAGTTACGACTTCGGCTTTTGGACGGCATTTGCGGGATGGTTAGTAAGACGTGAGGCACAGAAAGTGATTTTGCAGGATATCGATATTCTGAACGAGCAAGGAAGAAGTATAGAAAAATACGGTGAGCGATTTTACCCAACATCTGCGGATGCGATTCACACGTTAACCAGTGAAATCATTGATGGACTGAAGGATGGAGTGGCACCATCCAAGCTCTCGATTGAGCGGCAGGAGATCACTTTCTGCGTATGACACTTTTGGGATGGCTTGCCTATTGTTTTCCACTCGCACATTTGATTTTGATTGCTTATACTTCTGTCCAGTTTGTTCAGCTGCCTGGCGTCGGCAGTTTTGCTGAAATGATGGCAGCCATTTATCTGTTGCCACCACTTTTGTTTAGGCTCTATTCGCTCAAGTATCCAGTCAGATCCGGTCGCTGGAATTTGAAGGGAACAAGGCGCAGTGATTGGTGGGTTGGTCATCAATTGCAAATGCTCTACGCGGCAGTGCCGACCTTTGAAGCGCTACTGAGGCTGATTCCGGGAGCCTACAGTGCCTGGCTGCGATTGTGGGGGAGCAAAGTCGGTAAGCGCGTTTATTGGACACCGCATGTGGAGCTAGTCGATCGTCACATGCTGCGCATTGGTGATGATGTCGTTTTTGGTCATCGCGTCATATGTACTTGCCATGCCGTCACCAAAAGAACTAACGGTGACTTAATCCTTTTAGCTCGCTGGATTAGTATCGGCAGCGGTGTCTTTATCGGAGCACTGGCTCGCATCGGCCCCGGCGTAAAAATTCCCGATTCAAAAGTAATTCCATACGATGCTGAGTATCGGTTCAATTATGTGGAATAGATTCCTTGTCTCTACCGCGGCTTCAGCGATTCATGCATTGTGCAGTGGGGAGTATCGCCGCTTTCAGCATAGCCTGGAACAACCAGCAATTTCTCAACAAAGACTGCTGACGAAGCTGGTGGCGGATTTGGCGCGCACTGATTACGGCAAGCACCTCAGTGTGGAAGGTGAGGAGAACTATGCTGCTTTCGTGGCAAAAGTTCCGATCGTGGATTATGAGGGAATGCAGAGTTGGATCGACAAGCAGCTGTCGTCTGACAGCCCAGTTATGACACCGCACGCGGTGGTACATGTGGAGCCGACATCTGGAAGTTCCGGTGCCTTCAAGCGCATTCCGTACACGAGACCTTTACTGAAGTCATTTTCTAATATGTTTCGAATTTGGGTCTGCGACCTGCTCAGACATGGTTTGAAGCCTGAGACGGGTCGCATCTTTATGAGCATCTCGCCTTCATTGGATGAGCTCGGTTTTGCCGGCGATGATGAGTATCTGCCGCGCCCGCTGCGCTGGTTGCTGCGCCCGTTTTTGGTGGCACTGCCCGAGAGTTTGGATTGCTCTGTGGGTTCCTTTGTGGATTCCTTGGGTGGCACTGCCCAAGAGGCTCTTGCCGTTGCCCTGTTGAGCGAGGAGAAACTGGAGATCATATCCATTTGGAGTCCCTCATATCTTTTGGTATTGCTCAAGTTTATCGAAACAAACAGCAACAAGCTGGCAGACAAACTCTCTCGGGAGCGCGGCATGCGCGAGCTCTTCCGACAGCGTGGGCGGCCCGCCCGCACCTTTATGGAAGGATCGAGACTGGCTGCCCTCTTAAGCGATCCTATAGATTGGAAGACTATATGGCCGCATCTTCAACTTATATCTTGTTGGGATAATGCGTTGGCTGAGCCAATGGCAAATCAAATCCGAACCATGTTCCCGGATGTACACGTACAAGGTAAAGGGTTGTTGGCGACGGAAGCGCCCATCACCATTGCGCTGGTGGCAGCCGATGGCTGTGTGCCGCTCGTTGACGAGGTCTTTCTCGAGTTCGAAGCCACGGAGCAGATGGGCAGCGATCCAGATGCAAGCACCGTAGGCGGTTCGATTAGGCGTTTGCATGAGTTACAGGATGGAGAACGGTATCGGATTATTGTCAGTCAGTCGGGAGGATTGACTCGCTATTGTTTGGGCGATCTGGTTGAAGTGCGTGGATTTTACCGGAAGACACCGAAACTTGTTTTTGTTGGACGCGATAGCGTATGCGATTTAGTCGGGGAAAAACTGCACGAGCATTTTGTCCAGAGTGCGTTGACTCCGTTGGTGCCGTCCGGTCAATTTTTGCTTGTTCCGGATGTAGAGCGCCGGTGTTATCTGCTGCTTGTTGAGGATCTGGTCGACTCCGCTAATCAGCTCGCTGAGCGGTCCGCTGATACTTCGATGGGCCCAACCGCTGACCAGCTTGCCGTCCAACTTGCTGAGCGAGTGGACCAAGCACTGCGTCGGGCTCATCACTATCACCAGGCGCGGTGCCTTCGGCAACTTCAGAAGTTGCAACCGCTGATAGTGCCAAATTTATTGGAGCGACTGCAAGCTTTCCATGCGAGAGAAGGTATGAAGTTAGGAAACATCAAGCATGCCGCGCTCATGACAGATCCTGCCAAAGCCAGGCGTTTTCTCAACTTCCTTGGGATCCTGAACCTTCCTCAGCAACGCGAGCCTTCTTCGGCAGCGTGAACTTGCCCGGATGCGTGAACCGTCCTCGGGAGCGCAACGGGATGCCTCGATCGCATCTGTCTCCTGTCTGGCAAGACAGTTGATTTGTCCTGGTCTGTCCTGGCATCGATTCGGCACCAGATCTTTCTTGGTTGGCTCGTCAAGTAAGTAGTTGTTTCTCTACCTACCTAACGAGAGCACTGGACATACAACATGCCGCCAGCAGATTTTCCTTGCCTGGCAGTAGATAGTTGCTTTCCTCAATGACCGGTGTCCTGTCATGCCGGACAAATGTATTTTTGTCCCGGTCTGCCTAGCATCGATCGGAGGCAAGATTTCACTTGCCTGCTGTGCAATTTGTATATTATAGTATTCCTCCCATGTTGCCCGCTGAAAGCGGGGTGAGGAGGTTGCATTGCTTCGATGCACTGAGCTGTCGCACTGGGATACACCGCTGTCTGCTGCAAGCTGTGTGGTCATGACTGCGCTGACTGACGAGAGAACGTTAACCATAACGTTCAGTGCGACGCTGAACGCTAGCACAGCCTTAGTCTGCTTCGACTTCAGTGACCACATCACTTACAAAGTAAACCGCAATGGTGCGCGTTACGAAGAACATGCCATGATGGGCAACACTATGGTGCACCGTTCACCTGAAGACGACTGCCAATCTCGCTTGATCTGTCTTGAGGCGATTGCGCGCTTTGCTAGAGCCACTCTGGGAGTTGTCTTTCACTTACAGAAGAAACACACGTCCCGCTATATATTTGTATCTACCAACACCATCGTCGAAGTAGTCTCTGCCAGCGAGCCCCAATCAAGAATCATCGCCAAGCAGCGACGCCGGATAGCATAGAGTCGAGGCAAGCTGGGTTAGGAAAAGTCGAGGCAGGAGAGTGATTAGAAAAACTCTGTAATCGGGCACGGTTCAGGAATTATCAGGGAACCAATTCCATTCACTCCGTCAGGAAAAGCCGTTGTCGAACTCGCTCGACATGAAGCTCGCAAGCTCCGCTCCAAGCAGATAGGTGTCGAACACCTGCTGCTGGAGCGATGGTCGCGATACCATACAGGCGATTCGAAAAGCCGAGAGTTAGTCATTTTGCCATGCCTGCCTCACCGACTAATCCATTTTCGGAATTTCGTGCTCGTCATAGTTTGGCTTGCCTTTTGAAATAACCAGGCCAAAATGGCTGAGGCGTTCTTTGCCATCTGTATCATGCCAGCGGCTGAGAAACTCCGACTTAGGAATGTAAGTGTATGTGCCCAGTGTTGACGGATCCATGAAATAAACCCGGTCGCTGTCATAGCCGATGGCGACAACATAGTGACCG
>Ga0182024_10002103_pt1 | contig 50024 bp, 48 predicted proteins | sample P32metaG_FD_120480 | JGI IMG/M metagenome (GOLD analysis project Ga0182024, IMG submission 120480) | Permafrost microbial communities from Stordalen Mire, Sweden - P3-2 metaG (Illumina Assembly) | ecosystem: Environmental > Terrestrial > Soil > Wetlands > Permafrost | place: Sweden: Stordalen...
ACGGAAGAGAAGCTGTAGTTACCGGCCGCCGATTCCCGCACAATGGACCGCACCAGGGGCATGTCCCGATACTCCACACCGCGCCCCAGCGCGTAAGTGAGCATCTTCTCGGTCACTACGCGCACGAACTGATCGGAACGGCGCACCAGCGCTTCGCGCAGACTGGCGACCCCATCCACTTTGCTGCCATCCACCAGGACGCCGCTGGCATCGATGGGACTGTCGCCATCCTGTGTGCGCCATGCGCCCACCGCGTCAAAGTTCTCGAGTGCCAGCCCGATGGGCTCAAAAATCTTGTGGCACGAAGCGCAGACCGGATTGGCGCGATGCGCTTCCATGGACTGGCGCATGGTGGGTGGCTTCGCGTTACCGGTGGAATCCAGTGGCTGTTCTTTGAGAGTCGGCACGTTGGGCGGAGGGTCCGGCGGACTGACACCGAGAAATGTTTGCAGGAACCATTTGCCCCGCGTGACGGGCGAGGTGCGCGCCGCATTCGACGTCTGGGTCAACAGCGCTCCCTTGCCCAGCAAGCCGCGGCGCATGTCGAGTTCCGGAGGCAAGGTCACCTCGCGGAACTGCGAGCCATAGATGTTGGCGATTCCATATTGCTTGGCCAACCGCTCGTTGACGAATGTGTAGTTCGCGGTCAGTAAATCCAGGATGCTGCGATCCTCACGCACGATACTGCCGAAGAACAGTTGGGTTTCGTTCTGGTATGCCGCGCGAAGGTTGTCGTCGAAATCCGGGAACAGATTCACCACCGGCTCGCTGGTCTTGAGCGAACGCAGGCCCAGCCACTGCCCGGTGAAATTGTCGATCAGCGCTTCCGACTTCGGATTCGCCAGCATTCGGCGCACCTGCTGCTCGAGCACGGCTGGATCTTTGAGTTTGCCTTGTGCGGCCAGGTCGATCAGCTGTTCATCGGGGACACTGCTCCACAGGAAAAAGGAGAGGCGCGAGGCCAGCGCCAGATCGTTGACGCGGTAGCTTTTGCCGGCGGCCAAATCGGCAGGCTCCGGTTCGCTACGATACACAAATTCCGGATCCACCAGCACACGCTGCAGCGCCGCTTCGATGCCATCGTCGAAACTTCCGCCGTCGCTACGGCCCACCTGATAAAATTCGGTCAGCGTCGCCAGGTCCGCAGAGGTCGCCGGCCGTCGATAGGCATGCTTCACCAGCGTTGAAAGGATGGTGCGCGCGCACTCCGCTTCGTTGCGGGCGGAGGTCGGGCGGCACACAAAAATCTTCTCGCGGGCCGTCGTGCCGCTGGCTCCGGCGGCATGGTAGGGGCCTTCCACCCACACCTGGCCGACGTGCGGATAGAACAAGAATCCCGGGATGGACCCCGGCGTGTTCATGGTTCGCTCAAACGGTTTGTTCAGTTCGCTGCCCGGCACATCGTTGGTTGCCAGGAATGTCACGCCGACCGTGTGCAGGCCGGCCTTCACCGGGATGCGTTGCGTGGAACGGCCCATGCCGGTGGTGGTCGAAATTTCCTTATCCCAATCGAATAGCTTCACCCGCGCACCATCCACCGTAACCTCAAGCTGCTCGCCCTTCACGCCACCCAGGACGGCCTGGAAGTATCCCGTGACGCCCTTCACCTTGAACGTATACTCGCCGTCGGCGGGAAATTGATATTTGAACAGGATGCCGCCGCGGGTTCCGAACGGAAGCCCCTCGATGTGATAGTTCTGCGCCGTGTCGGCAGGCACTTCGAAGACAGCCTGCGTCGGGGCCGACACATCGCCAATCGCTAGGCGGCTGATCTTTCCGGCCGCCGAGAGATACGCCTCCATCAAGGCCGGAGACAGCGTGAGCGCGCCCGCGATGTTGTCGAAACCGTGCGTCGAATCGTCGGGAGGCAGGAATTTCGTGGCGTCCACCTGGAGCCCCAGCACGTCGCGAATCGCGTTGGTATATTCGGTGCGGTTGAGGCGGTGCATGCCGGGCGGGGTCAGATTGGTGACGGCGTCGCGATCCAGTTCCTTCTCGAGGAAAGTAATCATGGATTCCATCACCGGCCCATCCGGACGCCGCATCCCCGCGGGTGGCATCATCCCGGCGCGGAGCTTGCGCACCACTTTTTCCCAGACCTCGGCGTGGTCGTGCATTTGGGCGAGATCCATCTGATCGAGCGTCAACCCAGCGGTTTTCAAGCGCTGGTTGTGGCAAGGGACGCAGTATTGATCGATCAGAGCGCGCTCGGAAGCGGCTGTCGCAACCTGCTGCGCGCGAGCGTTCTCAACATAACCTGGCAGGGCGACGATCGCCAGCACCGCCGCTAGGCTCGTGCCTTTACTCAATTGGCCTCCCAAGATTGTGACCCTCCGCGAGACTCCGGCCCGAGAACACCGCTCCCTTTGGTCGCGGCTCAGAATCGGCACGCCGTATTCCCAGCCAGCTACAGAGCCGCGACCAAAGGGAGCGAAACACTCTCTGACTCTCCAGCAGCCTGCTAAGTAATGTAATCAATACTTTCGCCGGGCGCAAGCCCCTGGCATAGCAGTATTCGAGCTTGGCGGACGATGACCCGCTTAAACTTGCTGTTGTTGAGAGTTCTTGATACGATCCTGGGGGCACATCGTTATGACCGGCAAGCTCGCTATCGCAGGTCTTCTGCTTCTGTCCACGGCTGCCTTCGCGCACCACGCTTACACGGCGGAGTTCGATACCACCAAGCCGATCAAGCTCACTGGAGTGCTCACGAAATTGGAGTGGACCAACCCGCATATCTGGCTTTACCTGGACGTCAAGGACGAGAACGGCAAGGTTACCAATTGGGGTTTTTCCGCCTCCCCTCCGGGAATGCTGACACGGCGCGGCATCACAAAATCCAGCCTAAAACTTGGCGAGGTGCTCACCATCTCCGGGCACCGCGCTAAGGATGGTTCGAACAACGGGTCAGGGAACATTGTGACCTTCGCGGATGGGCGCGATGCGTTAATTGGACAGGACCAGGCGCTGCGGCCGGCGGAGCTGGCGACGCCAGCCCCGAATAGCGGCAAGTAGAAGAGGAGATCCGACGTGAGAACGCGTTCCGCGATGGCGTGGGTCCTTCCCGCGGCCATGACTTTCTTATCCTTGCCGTGCGCGGGTCAGACCAAGGGCATTCCGCGAATGCCCGACGGCAAGCCGAATTTCAACGGCGTCTGGGCCGGTCCCGCTTTTGCGCACAACGTCGGGCCTAACGACACCGATACGCCGCTAGTCACGAACTTCGACCCAAAGCGGATGTCTCCTCTGCTTCCAGGCGCGGAAACAATCTTTCGACAGGCGCCCACAGGGGACGTTCGCCACGACGACCCTACCGAGCTTTGCCTCCCGGATGGCCACCCGCGTGAAGCTCTGGCTCCCTACGCCCAACAGATCGTTCAGACCCCGGATACGGTGGTCTTCCTATACGAATACATGCATTTCTTCCGTGTGATCCCGATCGGCAAGCCGCATCCCGCCGATGTGGATTCTACATTCATGGGGGATTCGGTCGCCAAATGGGAGGGAGACACACTAGTGATCGACACCATCGGCTTGCGGGCATGGACGCTCGCAGCAAGCAGCCAATGGCACAGCGACGCTCTCCACACTATCGAACGCCTTCGGCATATTGACGCAGCCACGGTATCCTACGAGATCGTGATCGACGATTCAAAGCTGTTCACTAAGACCTGGTCGCAAGAGTTTCAGATGAAGTTGCATCCCACCTGGAAGCTTCTCGAACAGGTCTGTGAGGAGAACAACCGGTGTGAGTCTGGAAAGTGCTCGCCGTCAGACGCGCAAAAGTAAATGGAGTGAGAGTCTACACGTGATAAGCAAACTTGTTGGTTCGATGCTGGCCGCAGCGGCGATGGTGGGTCTATCGATTCCCGCCGCGGCGCAGTTCCCGGCCGAGAGCACGATCCCCAAATCCAAGCGGCATCCGCGCCCCCTCGCGGCGGCGCCCACTAGCCCCGCGCCGCGCACCGCCGACGGCAAGCCCGATCTTGGCGGCGTCTGGGGCTACGCCGGCTATACTTCCGACATCGCGAAAGACTACGACGTGGGCGAAGTGCCCATGACCGCTCTAGCCGACCAGCTCTTCAAGGAACGGCAGGCCCACGATGGCGTCGAAGATCCTGAAGCGCGCTGTCTGCCGACCGGCGTCCCGCGGCGCGACCCGTATCCATCCAAGATCGTCCAACAGCCGAATCTGGTGGTGATCCTGTTTGAAGGCAACCTGCATAGTTTTCGCCAGATTTTTCTGGACCGCAAGGAACATCCCAAGGACCTGAATCCTTCCTGGTGGGGCGACTCGATCGGTCACTGGGAAGGCGATCAACTGGTGGTGGACACGGTGGGCTTCAACGGCAAGACCTGGCTCGACCTGGCCGGGCATCCCACCTCCGACCAACTGCACGTCATCGAGCGTTACTCGCGGCCTGACCTCGGACACCTCAAATGGGAGATCACCATCGAGGACCCGGTCATGTATACGCGCCCCTGGAAGGTCACCGAGATCATCCCGCTGATGACCAACGGCGATCTGATCGAATATGTCTGCACCGAAAACGAGCGCGATTCCCGCCATCTGGACGCGATCGATGCGCAGCAAAAAGCGGCCGAGAAGGGTAAGTAGACTACTGTTTTGGCGTTGCGTCGTCGGCCGAGGATCCAGCGGACATGGTGTGGCCGTCGGCAAACTTGATCGACCGCGCGTTGGCATGAAACGAACCATCCGATAACGGCCGCGGATCTTTGGCCGCATAGGCGCTCACCGTAACCTGGTCGCCCTTTTTCAACGCATCTCTAGTCCAGCCCTTGTGGACCAGCGTGTTCACGCTGTTGCATTCCAGGGCGTAGGTCACCATCTTCCCGCTCTCGTCCTTTGCATCTACATAAACATAAACGTGCGGGTTCTGCCAGGCCACTTTGGAGACCACGCCGGTAACCGTGAATGGCCTGTTGATATCGAATTCGGCCGCAAACGAATGATGCGCGAAAGTGGGCCGCGCTCCCGCGGTCAGCAACGCCACACCGGCGATCAGGGAGCCAAGCTTGGTCCTATATTTCGTTCTAGAATTCACGGAATAGCCTCCAAATAAATTCGTCTCACTTCGGGTCAGATCACTTTCGGGTCAGATCAAGCACCAGGTCATTACACACGTACTCGTGAATCTCCCACGCTTGATCCAGAGTGTGCAAGCGCTTAAATGTGTAAGGCTTGGTTAACGCGCCTGGATCTTCCAGAGTGATCTCCACTTCTATATGCCCCAAATCGGGACGCCGGTAGCGCTCGATCACGTGCAGTTTATCGGTATGCGGTGCAGCCGAGCCGCTGCTCAGCCACGTCCGGTCGTTGAAATTAACCGTATCCACCACCAACGTGTCTCCCTCCCACCGGGCGACCGAGTCCCCCATGAAGCTCGGATCCAGAGTCTTGTCGTGAGGGCGCCCATCCAGAAAGAATTGGCGATAGGAATGGACATTGCCTTCAAAGAGCATCACAATCAGGTCGGGCGTTTGAACAATCTTCATCGGATAGGGCGATATCCGAGGTACGCCGCCGGGCAGACACCTGCCTTCCGGATCGTCGATCTCACCGTTCTTCTTTCGTTCGTCGGCCAGCTTCTGCGCCCACGGCTGTAAAGGCAGAGCTCCTCCCAGGCTTCCAAAATCCGGCGAGTTCCAAACTCCAGAAAAGTTCGGCTTCCCGTCGGGCGTGCGCGGCGTTGGGCCTTTTGGAATCGGAGTCGGAGGCTTAGGGGTTCCTTCCAGAAAGCCCCGTTGAGCCAGCGCGGCTCCCCGTCCGAAAGTCAAAACCATCACCAGCGCCGCGGCGGCTGCAAACGGGCGGATAAAGCGCGCTCTCACTCAATACTCCTCTTCAATAAATTTGGCCGGCGGACTGTCGAATCAATTTTGACGACGCGAAACGTTTGAGCGGCGGAGCCGACCCACTTCAAATCATCGAAAGTGTATCGCAGATTCCTACGGGGCACAATGCTTCATCGCGGAGTGTCGGCGCGGAGCACCATTGAAAACCACGACTGCCCAGATGATGATAGAAATTAGGGCTGCGGTGCTGCTCAGCCCCAGCCGCCGATTATGAGGTGCATGAACAAAATCGCGAGCTGTGATTCCATTCGCGGCCGAAGCGGGCAAGAGATTCCAGAATCGTTGTCTTGATGGCGCCCGCCGTTCACCTGGCCGTATTCGCGGTTAGTTGCTTGTGCACAATGAGATGGTGTGACAAAATCTCCCACGGAGGTATGGCGATGAGACTTGTTCTCTCTCGCGCAATCGCGTGCGCGCTTTGGTTGGCTTTGGGATTGCCTGCGCCCGCGCATCATTCCGGCGCCGCCGAGTTCGACTCCAACAAGAAGATCGACCTGACCGGGGTGGTGACGAAGGTGGAGTGGACCAATCCGCACGCCCACTTCTATATGGACGTGAAAGACCCCGGCGGCAACGTGGCGAATTGGAACCTGGAACTCGCCAGCCCGAACGTTTTGATTCGGAATGGCTGGAAAAGGAACTCCATTAAGCCCGGCGATACGGTCGGTGTGACAGGGGCTCAAGCCAAAGATAGTTCCAATTACGCCAGCGCGGGAGTGATAACCTTTCCGGACGGCCACAAATTGACTTTCTTGTCCGCCGATGAACCTGCAAAATGAATCGCCCAAGGAGTAACAAGATGAGAAGGCCAGTCGCGATTGGTGTTGTAAGCGTGGCGCTGTTGGCAGTTTTCTCCCTTCCCGCTCAGGAGGCTCCTGCGCCAGGCCGGAATGATTCCAAGGCGAAAACTGGGACCATCGGACTGTATCGAAATCAGCAGTTGGCGCCAGACGGGCCGGCGGGCAAGCTCGCCGATGGAACGCCGGATTTATCGGGAGTCTGGCTGGGCAGTGGCGCTAACTCCGCCGATATCTCCAACTCCAGATCGCTGAAACCGGGAGAGCGGGTTATCATGCTGCCGTGGGCGGAAGACGTTGTAAAGAACCGGCTGTCGAAGCAAGATCCGGAAGCGAACTGTCTGCCGGCCGGCATTCCGCGCGGATCGCCATATCCGTGGAGGATTCTACAAACCCCAACCCACTACTTCATTCTTTTCGAAGGCAACATCCACAGCTACCGGCAGATCTTCATGAACGGCAAGCACCCCGATGATCCCGATCCCACCTGGTTCGGCCATTCGATCGGCCACTGGGAGGGAAACACGCTGGTGGTGGATACGGTTGGGTTCAACGACAAGTTTTGGTTCGACTACAAGGGTCACCCGCACACCGAAAAGCTCCACACCATCGAACGCTACACACGCACTGACCTGGGACACATGTCGATCGAGGTGACGATTGACGATCCCGGTGCGTACGCCAAGCCATTTACGACAGTCGGCACGGCGACGCTCATGCCGGGGACCGAACTCCTGGAGTACATCTGTCAGGAGAACAACCAGGACCTGCAGAAACTCCAAGGCCCCGCGCGAGGGCCTGGTGGGCAGTGAACATTCAAAATTCACTGCGGCCAGAGCGCGTTGTATACTGAATCCACCAAGAATTCCAAACGGAATCTTGGATTATACCGGAGGTCGAATGAAGAGAAGAGTTTTCGCCGTTTTCGCGTCGGTTTTGATTGCGCTCGGCACAGGAGTGCAGGCGTGGGCGCATCATTCGTTTGCCGCGGAATACGATCTTAAACATCCGATAACGGTTCACGGTGTGATCGCTCAAGTGCGGCTTGAAAACCCGCATTCGTGGTTCGTAGTCGATGTGAAGGACCCAGCCACGGGCAAAGTGGATAGATGGTCGTTCGAGGCCGGGACGCCGAGTGGAATGATTCGCAACGGCTATAGGCCCGGAGTCATCAAGGCGGGCGACGAGGTGACCATCAAGGGCTTTCAGTCCAAGGATTCCGACGTCAGGGGAATGTTAAGAGAGCTCGTCACCGCGGATGGACACGTGTACGGCCTGTTCGGGCCCCAGGAAAATCGGTGATGAAGCGCTTGATGATGACGGCTGCAATCGCCGGCCTGCTGCTCTGGTGCGCGGCGGCCCCATTTCGTCTCGCGGCGCAGACGCCCAGCGCCCAAACGGCTACTCCAAAACCGGCGCCACGGATGGCCGACGGTCATCCAGACCTTTCGGGAGTGTGGTGGCGCGGTTCCGATATCGGAGGGCGTAGTTTTGCGCCAGGGGGAGGAGGAGCGCAGGGCGGTGGACGTCCGGCGCAACCGCCACCTTTTTTTTCCAGCTTATATCAACCTTCGGCCGCCGCCCATGCCAAGACCCTGGCCGATAAGGACGATCCGACGGTGCACTGCACTCCAACTGCGTTCGGCACTTTGAATGTGAGCCTCTTCGATGTGGGGGCAGTGGGACAGATCGTCCAAACACCGAAGTTCGTAGTGATGCTGACGGAAACCTATCACGGATTTCAAATCATCCCCTTCGACGGAAGGCCGCATCGCGACAACGTGCCTCCATCGAATCGCGGAGACGCTGTGGGCCGTTGGGACGGCGATACTTTTGTTGTCGATAAGACCAACTTTACCGACACGACGTGGATTTCCGCCGAGGGCCGGGTGTCTTACCATTCCGATGCCCTGCATATCGTGGAACGCTATCGCCGCCTGGACGCCAACACACTCGAGATCGAGGCGACCATCGAAGATCCGAAGGTGCTGACCAAACCGTGGATCGTTCCGAAACAGACTCTGCAACTGGCGCCGTTCGATCAAATCATGGAATTGTCTTGCTCGAGCGGCGACACTAAAAACTGAGCCGGATATAAGCCCCGTCAGATGCCGGCGTACCAGGCGTAACCGCCTTCTGGCGACGCCGAGCCCAAGCCCTGGCCGAACCGCTTCAGATCGTCGGTTACCGTCAGGCGCGTGATGAATTTCACATTCTTGTAGCCCAACTGGCGCGGAACACGCAGACGAAGAGGGCCGCCGTGGCCCACCGGAAGATCGCCGCCATTCATGCTGTGGGCGACCAGAGTCTGCGGGTGCAAGGCATCGGCCATATCCACGCTGTCCCACCAGTCCCGCTGTATCGAGAAGTAGACGACATATTTGGCTTGCGGCAGAACCCCCACTACGTCCAAGACGTGGGAGAGCGGCACGCCGGTCCATTCGGCAATATAAGACCAGCCTTCTTCACAAGCCAGGTGAGTGATCTGGGTGCGGGAAGCATGGGTCTTGAGTTCCGCAATCGAAAACGATGCCGGGCGCGCGACCATGCCGTCCACCGCCAGCCGCCAGTCGGCGAAACCTCCTTCCTGGAGGCGCTTGAAATCTTCGCCTAATGGAGCTACTTCGTTCGCGAACGGAGGTTTCGAAATCTCGCTCGGAGGAAACTCGCGGGCCAGCGAGTGGCTCGTCAGTATCCGCTGCGCTGCGTAGGTTAGCGTTTCGCCCGCGCCATAGAGACCGCCATGGTCGGGCGGGATCAGTCCATAGCGCTTCGCAAGGAGGTCGGCTACGGCCAGGCCAGACGCGCCCGCCGCCGCCGCGATCCCGGCGGTGATCAGTTTGCGGCGTGAGAGATCGCTCATACGGACTCCGTATCTGTGCCGGCGCGGCCCGTGATCATGGCGCGCATGCGGTTCCTTAGTCCAGCCAGATAAATCATCACGATGTGAACCAACAGGAAGAGGACCAGGAACACGGTGACGAAGAAATGAAGGGTGCGCGCCGATTGCTGGCCCCCAAGCACAGACACTGCGGCCGGAAACACGGACGCGATAGCGGGCGACATCGCCAAGCCCGTCCAGATCACCAAGGGAAACAGAACGAAGATCACCAACAGGTAGGTGAGCCGCTGAAGCAGGTTATACGACCAGGCTTCTTCTTCGCTCGGCGGCTTGAAGCGCAAGTGGTCCGCGATTGCCGTGGAGAAGGCCCGCCAAGAAAAATCGGCCTTGCCCGGCAGCAAGCTTTTCCGCAAATGTCCGCTAAACAAGCTGGAGATTATATACAGTAAGCCAGTCAAGACAGCCACCCAGGCAGCTTGAAAGTGGAGATACCGGCTCCAGCCGTTCTGGTCAGGCAGCACGTAGCCGTAGCCGGTAGGCACGGATGACCTCGACGCCGGGATCGGTATTTTGAACAGCGGAGGAGTGTGTATGTTGCCGGCCTCCCCCCAATAGAAGCGCGGGTGCGAGATGAGGATTTCAACTCCGGTGACGAGCAGTGCAAGAAAGCAGAGGGTGGTGATCCAATGCGTGATGCGGACGACGCCAGAGTGTCGCGAGGGAACCGTCCTGGCTGGCGCTGCCGGGGCAGAAGTTGCGACCCAAGTGGAATCGCGCATATGGAATGCTAACAAGGTGACGCCACATTGCGCAAGCCGCACTCTTTTACAAACTGGCCCCTTTTGCAAGGCGGCTGGAACGAGGGCAGAAAATTCCCATCGACAAGCGGCAAGGGCGTCGACTACGGATGGATCGATCCAGTTTGCCGGTCGCCTGCCGCACGGCCGAGTCTAACTGGTCCATCACTGCGAGCCGACACGGGCGGAGCATCGGAACGTTGAGTCCGTTGTGGGTCGTGTAGCCGCCGGAACGGACAGGTACGCGCCGAGCTTCTGGCCGCTCGCGGTAACTGAGACCGGACACGCCTTGGATCGGGATGTTGGCGGAATTCACATTATCGAAAGACTCAGGCTCGATCCGGCGTTCGCGGTCTTGGACGACAGGTTGCCAAAGCCGTAGAAACCTTATGTCACTGTCGTTGCCTCTTCGCTACCCGCCGGTAACCACTCCGAATGTGCGATGGCCTCTACCGATCTATGCCCCGCAAATGACATGGGAGCTGGTATGGCCCTTCTGGAAGACGCGCCAATACTCCCGCGTGAAACCGCCGGGAACAGGCGCAGCATAATCTCCGGTTAGCCAGATGATGACGCCCTGGTACGGCTCTATCTCAAATTTTGGCAATAACTTACTTGGCTCACACGGAAGTGCTAAGCTACTGATATGGTTCCGCGGCCGCCTTCGATTCAAAGGCGGATTGAGTTGCGTCTACTCCGCTGGTTCATCAAGTTGCGATCATCTGTGTTTAGCGGCGGTCAAAAACGCGAGACGTTCGGCATGCAAAAGCTCGAAGTGTATCTCGTTTTGCTTCTGTTCTTCGTTCAAATCGGGCTTCCAATGATCAATATTCAACCAAGTTTTTGGTTTGGTCTGATCTGCTGGATTGTGATTGCGATCTTGGCGCTACACATTGTTTGGTTATGGGAACGTTACTGCTGGATGGGGAACCACTGGGCAAATTGTTTCGAGTCTTATTGTTGCGATGTTAGTTATAGCGTACGTCTCCGCCCCATTGAAGACACAATGGCGAAGAGAACACGCGCTCCCTGTTCCGCAGCCTTCCCCTTCACCACATACTCTGCTGGTCCGATACAACGAAGATGCTCTGCCGATTGAGGTCATGCCGAATGAAGTCGCATACGTGCTGCAATTAAATCCTAATATTCAACAGTGGGCTTGGGAGATTCCAAATCACGGGAAGAAGAGTATTAAATGGCCTGAGGATCTGCACATTAAGAAAGGCGGACCACCTGGAGATACAGTTTATCGATGCGACGTTACCAACCCGGAGCTTACAACACTACTTGATACATCTATTTCATTCCGTGTTAGTTTTCACGAGTTGGACATGCTTGCCATAACGGTAAAACGAAAAGGTCGCGAAGACGTTGTGACTTTCCCTTCCCCGGGCCTTAATCATGTTGTCGTATCACTTGGGAATCATAAGGATGCCAAGAACATGGAAATGGCACGCGATGGCAAGGAAGTAAGTACATTCAATCACACTGTTTCAATACCAGAGATCCAGCATCAGGAAACGGTTCGACTATATCTTGTTAGTCAAACTTCCTGGATTTCAAAGTTTACTTTTCCGACTTCGGCAACCGCAATTATCGCGGGCAGCTCCCAGCGTGTTCCTGTGGCCCTCATCCGCCCGCAAGTCAGCATTGTGGACGCATTGCCTTCATTCGGGCTACCACCTTCCAATTACCATTGGCACGGTGTTCCCGGCTCGCCATGAGTAACACGTTTTTGTTATTCAGTCCTCTTAGGTAGACGTAATGGAGGGGCCTTTATGACTTGCCTCAATAACTTCTCGAACTTCCGATATCCATGGGGCTTCTTAGACGGCTCTGGTTTTCTTTCGTCCTCTGCCTTCGCGTTTGTGTTTGACATCACCTCTCCTCCTGACAGGTCAGGATATTCCAGGGCAGTCTCTTACCGGCGACGGAGTTCAGGACCTTCTGAAAACGCTCCGCGTCTTTCGCGTGTCGCTCGTTGCAACGAAACGATTGCTCATCGAGGTATCTGAATAAATGGAATGGCTCAACACTCACGTACGTGCCTCTGATGGATCTCTTCAAGAGACTCCAGAAGTTTTCGAGGCGGTTACTGTGGACGTTCCCGTTAACATACGTCTTGGCATGGACTACAGCCTTGTGCGCGTATTCGGAGTCCAGACCATCGTAGGACTTCAGCGCATCGGTGTGAAGCTCCGATCCTGGCGCGACGTTCTCGCGAATCTCACGGTGAAGGAGATGCTTCCGGCGCGTGCCAACTACCGAAGCGCGAACTTCGCCAGTCTCACGATCGAGCAGTCCGAACACAATGGCCTTGCCTACCCCGCCCGTCCCAGTGATCTTGCGGGCGCGTTCCCCCTTGTGCATATTGCGCGCTTGCCGCCGATGAAAGTTTCGTCCGCTTCGACCGTGCCAGTCATTTTGTTGAAAGTGCCATGGTGCTGGGCGTAGCGAATCCGATGCAGCATGAACCATGCCGTTTTCTGTGTCACTTGTAGCGCGCGTCCGATTTCGTAAGACGATACACCGTTTTTGCAGTTCGCGAGCATCCAGATTGCAGTGAGCCACTTGTCGAGTCCGATGGCGGAATCCTCAAAAATCGTGCCGACTTTAACCGAGAATTGCTTCCGGCATCCGAGGCATGTCCACGTCAGCCGCGTCTTGATAAACGACAGCTTCTTGCCTTGGCATCGCGGGCATCCCGGGCCTTTGGGCCACTTCACTTTAGAGACAGCTTCAAGGCACGTCAGAGGGTCCGAAAAATACCGGATCGCCTCCATCAAACCGCTGTTTTCATTGAGTGTTTGGCTTTCCATGACTCAACTATACCGCTGGAGTCTGTGTGAGTCAAGTAATTTACTCACCTAATTTGGTACAAATTAATGTAAGCAGTATTGTTAGTGATCGTCCCCTTCGACAAGTCTTGGTCGTGGAAAAGCTCTCGAAGCCGAGCCTCTTGTAAACTAGCTCCCTCAGCGGGGTCCCAATCTTTGGCCGCCTCTCTGCGCCAGGAGCACTGAATATGCATAACCCACTGAAGGACGTTTGGAGCGTCTGTGGCCGGTCCGAAGATGAAACCCCGCATAGACGGTGCATGGGCCGCCATCGCAATCTTGAGGCCGGCCATATTTTTGAAAATCGGAGAGTAAGTGGCTCCATGTGAAGTCATTATTTTTCTCGTCGTAGGAATAATTCTAACTGGCGGCCGCTTTTGTAGAGCGCACTCGAGAGTACTGTGGAGCTCTTCGATGTTGTCGGTAAGCCACGCTGAAGTACCCTGATAGGGTGCCAACAGACATACCGGCCGATCAACTGAAGCGCGCCCAGGCTCGCGTGGATGCGCTGTTGGAAGCTTTGCGGCGCGAGACCGCGCGCCTGGGGCCCGACGCCGATTCGGCGCTGACGTTCCGTCCCGATGAGGCGCCGCAAACATGACGATCGCCGAAGCGGGCCAAGCGCTGCGGACTCGAGGCGTGTCTTCGGTAGAGCTGACGCGCGAATGCCTGGATCGGATCGGCAAGTTGAATCCGGTTCTGAACGCCTTCATCACGGTAACGGGTGACGCGGCGCTGGCTCGCGCGCAAGAGCTGGACCGCGAACTCGCTCAGGGCATCGACCGGGGGCCGCTGCACGGCGTTCCGATCGCCCACAAGGACCTGATGTGGACTAAGGGGATTCGCACCACATCGGGATCGAAGATTTTCGCGGATTTCGTCCCCGATCGCGACGCCGCGGTGGTGGAGAGGCTGGCCGCGTCCGGCGCCGTGATGATCGGAAAAGCCGGGCTGCACGAACTGGCGTACGGGATCACGTCCGACAACCCGCATTTCGGGACGATTCGGAACCCGCGAAATCCCGAACATTCGCCGGGAGGATCGAGCGGCGGGTCAGCCGCGGCGGTGGCCACCGGGATGGCGTTCGTTGCGACGGGTACCGACACGGGTGGCTCGATTCGCGTGCCCGCATCGTTCTGCGGCGTGGCCGGATTGAAGCCGACGTATGGTTTGATCGATCGCAGCGGCGTTCAACCACTCGGCCTCAGCTTGGATCACGTGGGGCCGCTCGCGCGGACGGTGAACGACGTACGGCTGGCGCTCGACGCCATGACGGATGCGGGGCGCAAATCGGCGCCGGCCTCGCTTGGCGAGATCCGCGTTGGAGTGCCGGAGAACTTCTATTTTGAAAAGGTCGCTCCGGAGGTGAAGGACGCCGTACACGAGGCAGCTCATCGAGCTGAAAAGTTAGGCGCGCGCGCGATCCCCGTCCGCGTTCCCGACATCGAAGCGCTGAACACCGCGGGCCTTACGATTCTGCTGTCGGAAGCCGCAGCGGTACACCAGGCCCAGTTCCATCGCCGGGGCGATTTCGGAGCGGACGTGCTGGCGCTGCTCGACCAAGGCTCGCTGATTCCGGCGATGGATTACGTGAATGCGCAGCGGCAACGCAAGGCGCTGGTTCGTGAGTTTCACAAACTATTCCGAAACATCGATTGTCTTTTCACGCCCGCGACGCCCATTACCGCGCCGCGTATCGGACAGACCGAGATCACGCTGGATGGCGTGCAGTACGACACGCGAATGCTCACCACGCGATTCGCGCGCGGCATCAATGCGCTCGGTTTTCCCGCTCTGTCGATACCGTGCGGGTTATCTTACCAGGCGCTGCCCATTGGTCTGCAAATGATTTCGCGGCCGTTTGAGGAGAATCTGCTGCTCGCGCTGGGCGAAGCGCTGGAGCGCGCTTTATGATCGCGCATCTTGAAACGGATTCTCAACGAAGACTCCAACATACTGCCGACCTGCGTTAAGATCCTCCGACCAAATGCGCTGGAGCCGCCACGCTCGGCTGCTGCCACGATCAACCTGTCGTAGAAACGCACGCCGTACTTCCCAGACCGGAGTCCTCGGTGGCAACTTGCTCCATCATAAGTGAAACCCTTATTATGTGGCGGAGCACGAGAGGAAGACTTCGCCTGCGGTGATAAACTCTCGGGGAGGCCAAACATGAACATTTCACGACTTCTCTGGTGTATCGCGTTGACGAGTGCTGTTCTTGCGCCGGTGGTAGCCCAGGCTGAAGAGCACGGCGACAAGTCGCTCGCGGCGCGGGTGCAGCGGCTGGAAGACCAGGAAGAGATCCGGACGCTGCTGGTGGATTACGGACGGTCGCTCGACGCGCGCGATTTCGTGAAGTACGCAAGCCTGTTCGCCAAAGATGGCGAGTGGTCGGGCGGGTTCGGTACGGCGAAGGGTCCGGCCGCGATCAAGGCCATGATGGACAAAGAAATCGGCTCAACGCCGGCGCCGAGGCCGAATTCCACTTATCATTTGTTGACCAATTTCGCGATTGACGTACATGGCGACACGGGCACGGTATGGTCGCGGTGGGCTTTTGTGGTGACCACCAAGGAGAACACGCCTTCGATCCTTTACGGCGGCCATTACGACGACATCGTGGTGCGCGAGGACGGCCACTGGAAGTTCAAGAAGCGCGCTGCGTCGAACGATATTCCGCATCTAGACAACCCGGCGCAGGCGAAGTAGCAAGCGAGATCAGGCGAACACGTCGTACAGGGAATTTGGCGTGGTTGCGGCCGGGGCGATCCCGAGGAGCGTTTGGGTTTCCTGGGTCTGCGCATTGCCTTCATACGCGGCCAATTGATTCACGAGTGGGGATGCCGACGCGGATGAGGTTGCGCTGGAGCCGGCGGGCGCCAACGCCGCGAACAGAGAATCGGTAGGTGAAGAGGCAGTGCTGGAAGTCCCGAAGATGGCTTCGGCCTGCTGGAGCTGCATGGCCTGGTTGGAGATTTGGACGATGTCGCTGGCGGGGGCGTTTTCGAGCGCCGCCTGGATGGCCGGCGAAGACACCGTAGACAGCAGAGGCGAGTTCTCGTTGGTGAGCGTCTGGAGCAGGTCGGAAAGACCGTTGCTGGTTGCGGCGACAGATCCCATAAATATCCTCTTTATATAGAGATCGGCCCCGCGGCAGAATCCTTTATCGCGTTGACAAATCTTTACTCAATAACCCGAAAGTGTTATTTGATCACGCGCCTTCGGTGGTAGCCGAGAAACGCTACATCTCGGGATGTATTCACGGCGGCCATCGCATAGAGTACAGAGGCGGGCGTCAATTTGCGACGTCACATTCCGACTTTGAAAGGACGCGCATCATGATGTTAGGCATGTCTTTAGCGACATTTACCCTGGTACACGTATTGATCAGTCTGGTGGCGATCGCCTCAGGATTCGTGGTGGTGTTCGGGCTGTTGGGCGGCAAACGGCTCGACGGCTGGACGGCTCTCTTCCTGACAGCCGCCGTGTTGACCAGCGTGACCGCCTTCGGCTTTCCGTTCGAAAAGCTGTTGCCATCCCACAAGGTCGCCATCATTTCACTGGTGGTTTTAGCGATTGCGATCGCGGCGCGCTACGCCTTCCACATGACAGGCGCGTGGAGCAGCATTTACACCGTGGGCGCCACACTGGCGTTGTACCTGAATGTGTTTGTTCTGGTGGTGCAGCTTTTCGAGAAGACGCCGGCTTTGAAAGAGCTGGCTCCGACGCAATCGGAGCCGCCCTTCCTGTTTGCGCAGCTAGTGGTCCTGGCGGGATTTCTCGCGCTGGGAACATTCGCTGCCATCCGGTTTCGGAGAGTCGCGGCTCACGCCGCCTGAGCGTCACGCCGCCCGTGCGTCACGCCGCCTGTGCGCGCTCGGACTGAAAGAACGCGAGCAGATCCGCGTTGATCTGGTCTTTGAGAGTGGTACACATTCCGTGGGGCGCCCCAGGATAAACCTTCAGCGTGGCGCCCTTCACGATTTTCGCCGAGCGCAGACCGCCCGCGACGATGGGAACGATCTGATCGTCGTCGCCGTGCAGGATGAGCGTGGGTACGTCGAACTTCTTAAGGTCTTCGGTGAAATCCGTTTCAGAAAACGCCTGGATGCAATCGTACGCGGCAGGGAAGCCCGCCAGCATGCCTTGCAGCCAGAACGACTCGCGCACGCCTTCGGAGATCTTGGCGCCCGGCCGGTTGTAGCCGTAGAATGGCAGGCTTAGATCCTTGAAGAACTGCGAGCGATCAGCCTGGACGGCGGCGCGCAGAGCGTCGAAAGCCGAGATCGGCAAGCCTTCGGGATTGGCCTCGGTCTTGAGCATCAACGGCGGCACCGCACTGATCAGCACGGCCCTGGCGACACGACTCGTGCCATGGCGTCCGATGTAGCGCGCCACTTCGCCGCCGCCGGTGGAGTGGCCGACGTGAATGGCCTTCTTCAGATCGAGCTTTTCGGTGAGAGCCGCGAGGTCGTCGGCGTAGGTGTCCATTTCGTTGCCGTTCCAGGGCTGGCTGGAGCGGCCATGGCCTCGGCGATCGGGGGCGATGCAGCGGAATCCGCGCGAAGCCAGAAAGTTCATCTGATCTTCGAAGGCGTCGGCCGATAGCGGCCAGCCGTGACTGAAAACTACGGGTTGTCCCTGGCCCCAATCCTTGTAGTAAATCTCGGCGCCGTCTTTAGTGGTGAACGTGGACATGTGGTGTCCTCCTCAACCGAACTGTACGGGATCTCTGGAGGAAACTCATCACGAGACAGGAGGTTTTTTCGCTACCACGATTGTGGTACCTGCCACGCTCGTCAAGGACTGGTTGACACACTGGCGCCGGCTCCGCGGTCGCTTCGAGACAGCCAGGCCGCGTCCAAACGGCGTGGGAGTGATAAGTTCAGCATGCGTCGGATCAACACCGTGATTGCCGAAGCCCGCCGCGGCGGCCGGATGACATCCTAACCCGACGCGTCAAACGCCACTGCGCTCAAACCGATTGGGCTGGAAGACCAAGCTCTGCAATTAACGGTGTTCTTCTCGGCGGAATACCCACCAATACAGAAATTCGTTCTGAGCCGCCATGCGTAGCATGCGGTTTTGCTCGGTCCATCGGGAATCCGCATGCTACGCATGGCGGCTCGGATGCGCAGCGATCGGCGCGTGCTACTCGGGCAACGAATCGTCGCTGCCGAGATCGTTGGTGCGATTTTCGAATTTGGTGAATTCTTTGAGGAACACCAAATTCACGCGGCCGGTAGGACCGTTGCGTTGCTTGGCGAGCAGCAGTTCGGCCATGCCGCGGAGATCTTCGCGGTCGGGTTTGTAAACTTCTTCGCGAAAGATAAACGACACCAGATCGGCGTCCTGCTCGATGGAGCCGGATTCGCGCAGGTCGCTCAATTGCGGGCGATGGTCGCCGGGGCGCGTCTCGGGCGCGCGGCTCAACTGCGACAGCACCAGCATCGGCACCTTCAATTCTTTCGCGAGCAGCTTTAGCCCGCGCGAAATGGTGCTGATTTCCTGATTGCGATTTTCGGAACGGCCGCGGCCGCTCATCAATTGCAGGTAGTCCACCACCACCAGCGAAAGGCCGTGCTCGCTCTTCAATCGGCGGAGTTTCGCATGAATGTCCATGAGATGCGTACCAGACGTATCGTCGATGAACAGCGGCGCCTGCACCAGGTCGGACGCGGTGCGCGCCAATCGCCGCCGCTCGTCTTGATTCAGGTAGCCGGCGCGGAACTTCTGTTGATCGACGCGCGCACCCGCGCAAATCATACGAGTGAGCAGCGACTCGCGCGACATTTCGAGCGAGAAGACCGCGACGGTTTGTTTCTTCTCGGGGAACATGGCCACGTGCTGCGCGATGTTCAGCGCGAGCGCCGTCTTCCCCATGGAGGGCCGCGCGGCCAGGATCACCAATTCGCCTTCGTGCAGGCCGCCGGTCATTTCGTCCAGCTTCAGGAAGCCGGTGCTAAGGCCCTTGATGCGCTTGCTGGGATCGAGAAAGGCGTTGATGCCGCCCTCGAAGCCGTCCAGAATTTGCCTGGGGTTTAGCAGCGCGTCATCGGTACGCGCGTCGCCCATTTTGAGCAGGCTCTCTTCGGCGCTGGCGAGGATCTGATCGGGCTCCTCTTCGCCGATGATGCAGCGATCGATCAGATTGCGCGACGTAAAGATGATGCGGCGCAGGATGGCTTTGTCTTTGACGATGTCGACGTAGCTTTCCAGGTTGGCGAGGGTGGGCAGGCCTTCGTCGAGCGAGACCAGGTAGGTGATGCCGTCCACCGATTCGAGCTGGTTCTGCTTCATCAGCTCGTTGGCGACGGTGACGCGATCAATGCGGTCGCCGCGCGCGTACAGCTCGCCCATGCGGAGGAAGATGCGGCGGTGCTTCTCCAGGCTGAAGTCTTCGGCTTCGAGCGCGCCGGCTACCTGGATGTAGAGCGCGTCGTCCATGAGGACGGCGCCGAGGACGAAGCGTTCGGCGTCGAGATTGGCGGGGAGTCCACGTTCGAGCGCGATGTCAGGTGCAGAAGCTGCCATAAGCCAACCGTTCTAGACTATTCCCGGAAGCCAGGAATGCAGCCGCTTTTTTGGTAAGCTGCGCCAAAAGCCCTCAAAGCCTTGTGGAACGGTTGTAGAAAGGCTGTGAATAAAAAGTGTAGGGCTAAGTCGTGTGTTTGCATAGTAGTGCGATTGGTTTTCCACATGAACAACTCCACGTACTTCTGTTTTTAGCACACGGCAAGGCCATGTTGCATTGATAATGTTTCAAACGTACTGCAGGGTACACGTCGCTATCCTGTGGGAATCATGCGCCGAGGAACACGCAACCTCTTCGTAAGAAAAGACATGCACTCGCGCGTGAAGAATTCAGTTTTCCACAGTGATTCCAACAGCGAAAATCAAAATCGAGCAAGGAGAACATTTCTCCCCTTTCCTGTCGGCCCTTATCCAATTACATTTTCAGCAGGAATGTATCGATGAGGGTTGCTGTCGTCAACGGCAGCCGGACTATGTCATGGGTTATAGCAGTGGTGCCGACAGTCTTACCGACCTACCTCTCACCGGTAGAGTCGAGGAGGTTGCGGCCCGACGTGCTTCGCTTTGACCGATTTCCAGCGACTCATCCCACCGAAAAGACCTTGATAAACGGCTCGGGAATCTCCTCGCCGTGATCAATGCAGTCGGCGGCAACGCGCAACGCAAGCGCTCGTACGGCAGCGATGGCTGACTCGCGAGTGGCGCCGTATGCCATCACTCCTGCCATCGACTCGATGTCGGCCCACCACCGGCCATCCTCTTCTCGCCCGACCACGATCGGAATGGATTCGACTGTGATTGTCTCCATCACTTTCTCCACCGTAATTATAGCGTCGAAGACTGAATCAACATCTCTTGCATGCAAGCGGTTCCGGCAGGGTATATAATGATGATGTTTTGCAGCGGGCGCTGATCCGACGGCAATCTAATTCATATCACTTAGGAGCGTGTCTCGTGCCAGGACGCCGGACATTGGGTGCATTCGCGGCGATTGCCACTTGGTCGGGCCTCACCTGCATGCAGGCCTCGACTGCAACGCCCAGGGCACTCCTCGATCAGTATTGCGTCACCTGCCATAATGAACGGGCCAAGACCGCCGGGCTGCTGCTCGACAAAGCCGATCCGACCAATGTTTCGCTCGACGCCGAGACCTGGGAAAAGGTGGTGCGCAAGCTGCGCGCGGGCGCGATGCCGCCGCAAGGCATGCCTCGGCCGGATCATGCGACGCTGGAGAACTTCGTCGAGACGCTGGAAACCTCGCTCGATCGCGCGGCCGCCGAAAGGCCCAATCCGGGCCGGGCGCCGGTGCATCGGCTGAATCGCGCCGAATACGCCAACGCAATCCACGATCTGCTGACCATCGATGTCGATGTCACGGGGCTGCTGCCGGCCGACGACGAAAGCTACGGCTTCGACAACATCGCCGAGACTCTGCGAATGTCGCCCGTACTGCTGGAGCGCTATTTGTCGGCGGCCCGCAAGATCAGCCGCCTGGCGGTGGGCGACACCAACATGATTCCGTCGTATGAGACCTATCGCGTGCGGCCGGATCTTGGACAAGACGAGCACATCGAAGGCTTGCCGCTGGGGACGCGCGGCGGCCTGCTGATCCATCACAATTTTGCGTTGGACGGCGAGTACGTCTTTAAGACCAAGCTGGCGCTGAACACGTCGGCCAAAGTGCGCGGCCTGGATTATCCCAACGATTTCGTGATCACGGTGGACGGCGCCATCGTGCATCGCGCCACCCTTGGCGGCAAGGCGGACGAAGAGGCGTCGGACGACAACTCATCCGACGGTGAGAATTCAATTCTCGCGCGGCTGCTGGCTAAGGTTCCGATCAAGGCGGGGCCGCACACGGTCGGGATTGCATTCATCCAGAAGACTTCCGCGCAGCCGGACGGCGTGATGGAGCCGTATCTGCGCAGCACCGTGGATCCATTGGAACAGCGCGGCGTGCCGCTGATCGATAACGTCAGCATCGGCGGGCCTTTTGATGCTACCGGACCAGGCGATACGCCGAGCCGGCGGTTGATTTTCGTGTGCCGTCCCAAGGCCAGTGCCGAAGAAGTTCCGTGCGCCAAGAAGATCCTCGCGAATCTCGCTCGCCGGGCTTATCGCAAGCCCGTGAGCGATAGCGAAATGGAAAGGCTGCTGGGCTTCTATCAGCAGGGCCGCAACGAAGGCAGTTTCGATCAGGGGATTGAGAGCGCATTGCGCTTTCTGCTCACCGATCCGAAGTTTATATTTCGCTTCGAACGTGACCCGGTGAACGTGGCGTCGGGCGGGGCTTATCGCGTGAGCGATCTGGAACTCGCGTCGCGCCTGTCGTTCTTTTTATGGAGCAGCATCCCAGACGATGAATTGCTGACGGTGGCCGCGCAGGGAAAGCTGCACGAGCCTGCCGTGCTGGAAGGGCAAGTGCGGCGGATGCTGGCCGATGCGCGATCGGAAGCCCTGGTGCAAAATTTCGCCGGGCAGTGGCTCTATTTGCGCAACGTGAGCGGCGCGAATCCGAATATCGAGGAGTTTCCCGATTTCGACGATAACCTGCGTGAGGGTTTCCGCAAAGAAACCGACCTGTTTTTCGACAGCATTATTCATGAAGACCGCAGCGTTCTGGATCTGCTGAACGCGAACTATACGTTCGTGAATGAACGGCTGGCGCGGCACTACGGAATTCCCGACGTCTATGGCAGCCGCTTCCGCCGCGTGACCATCACCGACGATGCGCGCCGCGGGTTGCTGGGGCAGGGAAGTTTTCTTCTGGTGACATCCTATGCCACCCGCACATCGCCAGTGCTGCGCGGAAAATGGATTCTCGAAAACGTGCTCGGAACGCCCGTGCCTCCGCCTCCGCCCAACGTGCCCGCGCTCAAAGAGAACGCGCCTGGCGCCAAGCCGCTCTCGGTGCGCGCGCGGTTGGAGGAGCATCGCAAGAACCCAGCCTGCGCGGTGTGCCACAAGATTATGGACCCGGTGGGATTCGCGCTCGAGAATTTCGACGCGGTGGGCCAATGGCGCGACGTGGACGCGGGCAATCCGATTGACGCTTCCGGCGTGCTGGTGGATGGGACCAAGGTGGATGGACCCGTGGCGCTGCGCCAGGCTATCGCGAGCCGGCCGCAGACCTTCGCGGCCACCATGACCGAGAAGATGCTGACCTACGCGCTGGGCCGAGGCTTAGACTATTACGATATGCCGGTGGTGCGCGGGATTGTGCGGGAGATGGCGCAGAACGACTATCGCTTTTCATCGCTGGTGCTGGGCATCGTGAAAAGCGCGCCGTTTCAGATGCGGGTGAAGAAGGGCGATGCGCCGCCGGAGTCGGTGGCGCGGGCTGTGGCGAAAGAACCAGTTGGGAGAATCCAATGAATTTGATCTCGAAAATGCATTTGTCGCGGCGAACCTTGTTGCGTGGCCTGGGTGTCGGCATCGCGCTGCCATTACTCGACGCCATGCTGCCCGCGCAGACACCGTTGGCGAAGACGGCCGCCAAGCCGCTCTCCCGGATGGGATTTGTGTACGTGCCGCACGGCATGATCATGGCGCAATTTACGCCGGCCACAGTGGGCTCGGGTTTCGAATTCACGCCGATCCTTAAGCCGCTGGAGCCCTTCCGCGAGCGCCTGGTGATCGTAAGCGGGCTGGCGCACAAGACCGCCGATAACGCGGGGCCTCACGCGCTGAGCCCGACCACGTGGTTGAGTGGCGTTCGTCCCAAGGCCACCGAGGGTGAAGACGTGTACGCCAGCACCACCATCGATCAGATGGCGGCGCAGAAGATCGGACAGGACACGCCCTTTCCGTCGCTCGAAGTGGCCACCGAAGATCACGCTGGTTTGATCGGGGCCTGCGATAGCGGCTACAGTTGCACCTATCTGAACACCTTATGCTGGCGCACTCCCACCACGCCGCTTCCCATGGAGATCAATCCGCGCGTAGTGTTCGAACGGCTATTCGGCGATGGCGGCACGGGGGCCGACCGGCTGCGCAGGATGCGGGAGGATCGCAGTATTTTGGATGCGATCACGCAAGAGGTCAGCCATCTGGACGATGAGCTGGGACCGGACGATCGCACGCGCGTCGCGGATTATCTGGACAACGTTCGCGAGATTGAGCGGCGGATTCAGCGGTCGGAAAAGCAGGCGGCGAACAACCCGAATGTGCCGGATGCGCCGGTTGGAATTCCCGAGTCCTACGAAGAGCACGTCAAGCTGATGTTCGATCTGCAGGCGCTGGCCTTCCAGGCCGACATCACGCGCGTATCCACGTTCATGATGGCGCGCGAGCTGAGCCAGCGGACGTATCCGCAAGTGAACGCGCCCGATCCGCACCACGCCACGTCGCATCATCAGAACGACGCGAAGAAAATCGAGGAGCTGACGCGGATTCAGAATTATCACATCACGATGTTTGCGTATTATCTGAACAAGCTTCGCTCCATTCAGGACGGCGACGGGACCTTGCTGGATCACACCTTGTTGCTGTACGGAAGCAATATGAGCAACAGCAATCTGCACAATCATTTCCCCTTGCCGGTGCTGGTGGCGGGCGGAGCTTCCGGGCAGCTCAAGGGCGGCCGGCATTTGAAGTATACCGATCAGACTCCGATGACGAATCTGCTTGCGACCATGCTGGATAAAGTCGGCGTTCCGGAGGATCATGTAGGTGATAGCACGGGCGAGATGATGGATCTGTAAACAACATGCGCACCAAATCGTTTTACCTCGTGCTCGCCTTCGTCACAGCGGCATTTGCGGGCAACAGCGCGGACACGCGGCTTGTGGATGCCGCCGCCAAACCTGATACAGAAGCGGTGCGTAAGCTGCTGGCCGAGCACATCGACGTGAACACTCCTCAAGCGGACGGCACCACCGCGTTGCACTGGGCGGCTCATTGGGACGACCGCGAGATGGCGGATCTGTTGATCCACGCGGGCGCAACTCCGAAAACCACGAACGCATACGGCGCAACGCCGCTGGCCGAAGCTTGCACCAATAGCGATCCAGTGATGATCGAGAAGCTGCTGAAAGCCGGCGCCGATCCGAACGCCAGGTCGTCGGAAGGGGAGACGGCGCTGATGACGGCGGCGCGCACCGGCAGCGTGGAATCGGTGAAGGCGCTGCTGGATCACGGAGCCGACGTTAACGCCAAGGAGCAGTGGCTGGGGCAAACCGCTTTGATGTGGGCGGTGGCGGAGAATCATCCCGCCGTTGTGGAGATGCTGATCGCCCACGGCGCGGATGTCAACGCGCGGTCTACCGTTCGCGAGGAGAAAGTCAAGAACAAGTGGTTCACGGCCAACGTCGTCTCGGCGCCGCCCAAAGGCGGCTTGACCCCGCTGCTCTATGCCGCGCGGCAAAATTCGCTCGAAGCGGCCAAGATGCTGGTGAAAGCGGGCGCGGATCTGAACATGGCCGATCCAGATGGAACCAGCGCGCTGGTGATGGCGATCGTCAACGCGCACTACGATCTGCCGATCTATTTGATGGAGCATGGCGCGGACCCGAACGTCGCGGACAAAATCGGGCGCACGGCGCTGTACGCGGCGGTGGATATGCATACGCTCGAGAAATCGGCCACGCGTCCCGATCCGAAGGAAACCGACCAGGCAACCAGCTTGGATGTGGTGAAGGCGGCGCTCGCGCATGGGGCGAATCCGAACGCGGCGTTGAAAGAATCGGCCCCCGGCCGTGGATCGCTGGATGTACCCGACAGGTACCTAGGCAATGGCGCCACTCCATTTTTGCGCGCGGCGAAGACCGGTGACGCTGCCGTGATGCGACTGCTGCTGGAAAAGGGCGCCGACGCGAAAGCGGTAACCAAAGATCATACGACAGCGATGATTCTCGCTGCCGGGTTGAGCTGGACCATGGGAATCACCAATGTCGACGAGAAGGACGCGTTGGAAGCGATCAAGATTTGCATCGAAAATGGCGTGGATGTGAATGCGGCCAACGATAAGGGCGATACGGCGCTGCATGGCGCGGCGACTTCGGGGCGCGATGAAGTGGTCAAATACCTGGTGGAAAAAGGCGCGAAGCTGGACGTCAAAGACAAAGAGGGCCGGACGCCGCTGGATGTCGCGATGGGCGTGGGCGCTCGGGCCGGCAGAGCCCATGACAGCACGGCGGACCTATTGCGGAAGTTGATGGCGGCATCGACTCCGGAGAAGACCACCGCGCAGAACGCGCCGCCCACGCAGTAAGCGTACGTTGCGAAGTCTTGACGCCAGCACTACTGCTTGGCGCGCTCGACGCAACTTGAAGCCCCGAGGGAAGGGCTGGCCAAGCGTCGGACGGCTTCTAATGACGGCTTCTAATCTCGTTCGGACGAAACCCAAACTGACCCTTGCGGCGTCGAACTTCCAGTGGAGGTGCGGGGAAACATGCCTAAGGCGGTGGGGGAAGCGCAGGGCAAGATCAGCGGGCGGATTATCATCGAGCAGCTCATCCGCAACATGGAACTGGGGCGGTTCGAGATGGGCTACAGCATCCTGGTGCCCTGCATTTTCAGCCTGTATCTGCACCCGGACGATTACACGCGGCTGACCGGAGTGTTCGATCTGATCCGTGACGACGCCAAGAAAGCGCTGGGATCGAAGTTGGCGCAACTGAATGCCAAGCCGCTCGGGATCGGGGCTTTGCGCGGCGCCAAGGATCGCAAGCCGTACAAGATCGCGTGCAAGGATTGGGCCTTCGAGTTCTTTCCCGATTCCGAGGGCGCCGTGCCGCTGGGCGACGTGGAGATTCACTCGGAGCTGAACGAGACGCCGCAGCCGGGTTATCACGGGACCAAGACTACGCTGCTGGATCGCGAGCCGAGCGTGGGTGGGATCACGGGACGAGCCGGCGGAGTGAGGCCGGAGACGCGCCAGTCGGCCGATCGGGTCTACGCGGAGATCCGCTATGAAGACGACTCGGGGCCGCAGCTTTATCTAATGACCCAGGACGAGATCAGCATCGGCCGGGGCGGCGATGGCGCGCAGGTCAGCCTGGCGCTCTACACCAACGATGAAGTCTCGCGCGAGCACTTGCGCGTGCGCCGCGACGACGTACAGAAGCGGTTCGTTATCGTCGACAAAAGCATGAATGGGACGTGGCTCAACGGCAAGCGGCTGGCGCGCGGCGTGGAGGAGACGCTGCCGCCCAAGGCGCAAATCAGCGTGGCGGAAGTGATCACTCTGCAATTTGAGGAGCGGACGTGATTCGCATTCCTTACATCGCGCATATTCCGTTTGTACTGCTGTTTCTGGGATTCGCGCTGTGCTTTGTGGTGACGCGGCGACGCTAACGATGGCGAAGATTCCGGAGTGGCGATCGGCGGCCGCGAGCGATCCCGGACGCGTGCGCGCGGAGAATCAGGATCGGGCCTACGCCGATGACGAAGCGGGGATCTTTCTCGTCGTCGACGGCCTGGGTGGTCACGCGGCAGGCGAAAAGGCGGCAGAAACAGCGGTAGACGCGATTCGCGCCAACCTGCTCGAAGGGGGGGGCGACCTGCGGGATCGAATCCGGCGCGCGATCGCAGCCGCGAATAATCGAATCTTCGAAGAGGCTACGGAGAACGAAACCTGGCGCGGCATGGCGTGCGTGCTCACCCTGGCGGCAATTTCCGAAGACAAGGTGATCGTCGGCCACGTCGGCGATTCTCGCCTTTACCTAACCTGGAACGGAGCCATTCGAAAGCTGACGTCGGACCATTCACCGGTGGGCGAGCGCGAAGACGCGGGCGAGTTGAACGAGGCCCAGGCCATGGCGCATCCCCGGCGGCACGAGGTGTTCCGGGATGTCGGCTCACGCCGACGCGAGCCGGATGAAGAGGATTTCATCGAGGTGAAGGAGTTTTTATTCAAGTCCGACGCAGCGATTCTTTTGTGCAGCGACGGCTTGAGCGACCTGCTGACGGCGGCGGAAATGCTGGAGGTGATCGAGCGCTATAACGGCGATCCCGCGCAGGTGGCGGACGAGTTGGTGGAGGCCGCGAACGCTGCCGGCGGGAACGACAACATCACCGCTATCTTCGTGGCAGGCAGCGAATTCCTGGGCAACGCGTCGCCTGGGGCGGCCGAGGCGCGCTCGCGAAATGCGATCACCAAAGCGCGCGACAGCGTTGTGCAGGACGAGCGAGGCAGGGGCTTTGGAAGTAAGGTGGCGCGAGTGTTGACCACGCGAGTGGCTTTCCTGGTCTACGGGTTTGTACTGGGAGTGGTGCTGGCGCTGGCCCTGCGTTGGCCGAAACCGTAAGACCGCCCGCGCGTCAATGTGTACGATATCTCTTTGTGCTTCGCACCAGGCAGTTTGGCGCCTACGAGGTGATCCGCAAGCTTGCGCGCGGTATGACCGACGTGTATCTGGCCTTCGATACCAGCGCCAATCGCCACGCCGTATTAAAAATTGTTGAGGAATCGGAAGACCCGCTGACGCAACTGATCCTGGAAGCGGAGCGGCGCGGGGCCGATTTGCAGAAGCAACTGCACGATGCCGATGCGCGCGTGATTGAAGTCTACGAGTATGGGCGATTGGACGGATTCTTCTTCGTCTCGATGCAATATATCGAGGGCCGGACGGTGGCGGAGATCCTGAAGCAGGAAGGCCGCATCGAGCCGGCGCGCGCAGCGCGATTTACGGTCGAGATCTTGAGCCAGCTCGACAAACTGCATTCGTTTCAAGCGACCATTGATGGGCAGCGGCGCTCGGTGGTCCATGGCGACATCAAGCCGTCGAACATTCAAATCGGGGCGAACGACGAATTACGGCTGCTGGATTTTGGCATCGCCAAGGCGCTGACGTTCACTCACAGCCGCACGCATCTGGGCTTGGGCAGCCCGAGCTATTGCTCGCCGGAGCGATTGAATCGGGGGCAAGTGGACCGGCACGTGGATCTGTGGGCGGTGGGTGTGACGCTGTACGAAATGGTGTCGGGCGTGCCGCCCTATCAGGCGCAGGACACCAGGAAACTGGAAGCGCTGATCCAATCGCGCCGGCCGCCGCGGGCGCTGCCCCAGAGCTGTCCGGATGCGATGACTGCGATCTTGCATAAGGCGCTGGCTGGCGATCTACACCAGCGCTATGTGTCGGCGGCGGCTTTCGGAAACGATGTGACGCTGTTTCTGCAAAATCGTCCGACAGTCGCGGAATTGGAGCGGCGGGTTTCGTGGAAGAGCAATCCGACGGTGGAAAGGCAACGTCTGATTCATTTGCCCGAGCGCGTGGCCGGCATGGCGGAAACGGTGCGGCGCAGCGTGCTCAAGCTGAAGCCTCCGCGCGTGAAGCAACTGGCTTCGGTGATGAGCATTTTGGTCGCGCTGTGCTGGGGATTGCTCGCGGGGCTGGTGGTGTGCGTGCCGCTCGGCTACTACTATCGATTCTGGCGCGAGAGCGGCGTCTTGCGCGGCAACTTGGATTACACGCGCGCGAGCGTCCGCGAGATCGACCGGGAATGGGATTTGCTGCAGCGCGTCCAAAAGCAGAATGCGTTCTTAGGCGGGATGTCGCCGACAGGTCGTCTGGCCGCGAACGTGCGCGCGGGTTTGCTCCAAGCGGGCAATGAGGTGATCGAAGGCTATCGCAATAATTCCGATCCGCGCATTCAGAATTTCGACTGGCCGAAGGCCGCGGTGTGCTTCACGCATTTGATCGAAATGGACCGCGACGATCGGGTGGCGCAGGGGAAGTTAGCGCTGTGTCACGGATATGAGAATATCGAGCACTCCGAACAGGCAGCGCAGGCAGATTTCGAAAAAGCGGCAGCGCTTATGCCGCGCTCGCCCGACCCGCACCTGGGGCTGGCGCGCATCGATGTCTATTCGCTCAAAAATATCGGCAGGGCGATGGCGGAACTACATCAGGCGCAACGTTTGGGGTTCGAGCCCGGGCCGCGCGAAATGGAAGAGCAGGCGGACGGCTATCGCTTCCGCGCGACGGCGGAGTTGAACCAGGCGCGAAAGAGCGGTGCGGACAATCGCGCAGCCACTAATCGGGAAAACGAAGCCCGTTACCTGAGGCTGGCTCAGCGCGATTTCGATCGTGCACGGCAATTGTACGAGCCTATCGAAGGTTTCTCGAACGTGAGCGTCGCGCTGCGGCAAGTGGATGACGACGATCGCGCGCGGCAGGGCCTGGCGGATGCGCTGGCGAAGAAACCCAAACCGAAAGCCAGATTGAACCAGCGGGCGCGCTTTGCCACCCGGAGGGCGCATTGGCAGTAACCAAGAGTTGGGAATCGAAGGTTCTTGTCACTGGAGCCAAAGGCGCTGCCGCGTCGGGGCGCGTCGGCTGGCGCGAATTTACATGGCTGGCGCTGTCTTCAGTGATGGTAATCGCGGGATTGTCGATGGTCTATTCGGCAAAGACTCAGAGCTTTCCAGAGCAATCGGCAGCGTTGGGGCGCGGGGACTTGCTGGACCTGAATCGAGTGAGCCAGCCGGAGCAATTGCTGCCGTTTTTGCAAGTGTTCCAGGATGAGACCGAACGCGCATCGGTGGCGAACAAGATATTCGACTACCTTGCAATGCACCGGCCCATTCCCAATGTTGGAGTATTGGCGCGCTTGCGTGTGGGGGCGCCGCTTGCCAAACTGAAACCCGCGTTTGTGGTGCGCACGCCGGGTGAATTTCAAACGCAGTTCCTGATCTGGATCGCGCTCTACCTGGCTGCTTTCCACGCCGTATTTCTCATCTGGCGCTGGAGCGGGCTGCGCGGCGACTTCGCGATCCTGCCCGCCATTTATCTGCTGACCGGCATCGGCCTGATTCTCGCGGTGAGCCTGCGCGATCCGTTGCGCGATACGCTCGAGTTCAGTAAATTTGCATGGGGCGTGGCGCTGGGCTGCCTGGTGTTGCTGCTGCCGTCACTGCGCGCCTTGAACTACCAGCGTTTCTCGGCCTGGTGCTACACGCCGCTGTTCGGCGCACTCGCGCTATTTGTTTTGCTGCTGCGCTTCGGCTCGGGACCGGGCGGTAACGATGCCAAGGTCAATCTCGGTCCGTTCCAACCCGTGGAAGCGATCAAGATTCTGCTGGTGTTCTTCCTGGCCGGATACTTCGCGCGCAATTGGGAGCGGTTGCGCGATCTGCGCGAGAAACGCCTGGTTCCGCGATCCCTGCGGTGGATCGGCCTGCCGCGCCTTTCGCATGTGCTCCCGGTGATGTGCGCGGTTGCACTCGCGCTGGGCTTCTTCTTCCTGTTGAAGGATCTTGGGCCGGCGCTGGTCACAGGCTTTCTGTTCCTGGCGATGTTTGCGGTAGCGCGCGGCCGTGCGGGCTTGGCTGTGCTCGGTATCGTTTTGTTGGTCGGCGGCGTGGCCGTCGGATATCATTTCGGCAAACCAACCACGGTAGTGGATCGCATCGACATGTGGCTGTCGCCGTGGGACAACGACGTCCACGGCGGAAATCAACTGGCGCATTCGCTGTGGGCGTTTTCCACCGGCGGCGCTCTAGGATCGGGACCCGGGTGGGGCGATCCGGAAATGATTCCCGCGGGCCACACGGATCTGGTGCTACCGGCGGTGGGTGAAGAGTGGGGATTCTGCGGCGTCGCAACGGTCTTGTTGCTGCTGGGATTTCTGGTGTGGCGAGGAATGCGGATCGGGTTGCGGGCGCCGAACGAGTACGGCATGTTTCTGGCGCTGGGATTGTCGGCGCTGATCGCATTTGAAATGCTGCTGATTTCGGGCGGAGTGCTGGGCGCCATCCCGCTGTCGGGCGTGGTGTCGCCGTTTCTGAGCTTCGGCAATACGGCGATGCTGGCGAATTTCCTGCTCTTCGGAATCTTAGTGGCAATTTCGAACCTGGGGAAGGCGAGCGTAGCCGATCGACATACAGGTGATGAATCGTTTCGCAAGCCAGTGGCTCGGCTGGAGTGGGTGCTGGGAGCGGCCGCGGCGACGCTGCTCGGATTTGCCGCATATTATCAATTGGCGTACGATCGGGATTTCCTGGCGCGCGAGGCGAAGGTCTTTGAAGACGACGGCGTCAAGCGGCCGCAGCGCAACCCTCGGCTGAATTCGCTGGCGCGTGAGATCCCGCGCGGAAACATTTTCGATCGAAATGGCGTGTTGCTGGCAACCAGCGATTGGGGCGAGCTGGAGCGCCATCGCGATCAATACTCGAAGCTGGGCATTTCGATCGACACGGCCTGCTCGCGGCTGGACAACCGGCATTATCCGTTTGGATCGCTGACGGCGCATCTGTTAGGAGACCTTCGGACGGGCGATAATTTCCACGCGACCAATGCATCGCTGATCGAGCATGACTCGAACCGGAAACTGCAGGGGTTTACCGATTATCGTGAGTTGGCCCCGCTGATACGCTATCGTCATCAGCCTGGCAATCCCGAGATCGCGAAGCTGCTGGCGCGGGATCGTAACGTGACTGCATCCATCGACATTCGGCTGCAAATGCGCGCCACGAAGGCGCTCGAAGATCAACTGGCCAAGGCGCACAAGGACAAAGGCGCGGTGGTGGTGATGGATCCGAACACCGGCGATGTGCTGGCGCTAGTGAGCGCGCCCGCGCCGGACACGAAGTCGGGGGCAACTCCCGAAGAGTTGTTCGACCGCGCGCGCTACGGACAATATCCGCCCGGCTCGACGTTCAAGCTGGTGACCGCGATGGCCGCGCTGCGCCTGGATCCGGCGCTCGAGAACAAAAGCTTCAGTTGCCGGCGGCTGCCGGACGGACGTGCGGGCGCAATCATTCCCGGATGGCGTAAACCGATTCGAGACGACGTGGGCGATTCGGCGCATGGAACGCTCAGCATGCATCGAGCCATCGCGGTTTCGTGCAACGCGTATTTCGCACAGCTCGGAGTATTTTCGGTTGGCGCGAAACAGTTGAGCGATACAGCGAAGCTGCTCGATATTCCGGCCGGAAGCGTGCCCGATATCCAAGCCGCGCTGCCGTTCGCTTCGTATGGACAGGGGCCGGTGCTGGTGACGCCCTTTAAGATGGCGCGAGTGGCGGCGACCATCGCCGCGAATGGTTCGATGCCGGAGGGCCGCTGGGTGATCGGCGGGAGCAATGGGCGCACTGCGCCGCCTAAGCAAATCCTGGGTTCGGATCTGGCTGCGTTTCTGGCCAGTGCGATGCGGTCGGTGGTGGTGGAGGGAACGGGCCGACGAGCAATGAAAGGCGAATCCGTCAGCGTCGCTGGGAAGACGGGCACGGCGCAACTGGACGAAGGCATGCCACACTCGTGGTTTGCGGGATTCGCTCCGTATGACGGCGATCGAACGAAGAGCATCGCGTTTGCAGTCGTCGTGGAGCATGGCGGATATGGCGGAACGACGGCGGCGCCGATCGCGCGTGAAATTGTAGACGCTGCTTCGGAGTTGGGGCTGCTGAAATGAAGATATCGGAGCTGATTGAGCGACTCGGACGAACGGTATTTGAAGCGCCGTTTGGGGCGAATGCGCAGGCCATTGGTGAATCGCCCGAAGTCGCCGAGATTCGTATTGCGGTGCTGGATGAGGTGAAGAAGAAGATTCAGCGTGCGGGCGGCCAGGCGCTATTCCCGTACAATGTGGTGCGAATCCAAATCCGGGCCGCAGCCGAGGAAGGCGCTGTTTTCGAGCGCGACTTCTTCCGCAGGTTCTTCGACGAAGAGCTGCGCAAGGGCTTGTCGAAAGAAGCGTGCCGGTTTCCGGAAGATTTGCGCGTCGAGATCCGAGCCGTCGAAGGTAACGGCAAGTGGCTGCATGTCGAAATGCTCGCCGAGGACATTGCGCTGGCCGCCGAAGAAGCTCCGCGCGCGCGACGGACGGCGAAGTTGGTGGTCTCGGCCGGAACCGCGAATAAATCGGAGATCCCGCTGCAGAAAGCTCGCACGAATATCGGCCGGCTCGGCGACGTCTACAAATCGGAAGGACTCTCGCGCCGCAACGATCTGGCGTTCGCCGAAGACAACCCCATCAATCGGACGGTATCGCGCGAGCACGCGCACATCGTTCACGACAAGAAGACCGGTGAATATCGTTTGTTCAACGATCGCTGGTACACGCGCGGCAACAAAGTGGAAAACAACTGCGGGTTGTGGATTGTTCGCGACGGCATGGGACAGGAGGTGCATCGCGATACGCGGGGGACGCGGCTGCTGCCGGGGGACGAAATTCACCTGGGCAAAGCCGTGGTGAAGTTTCAGATCAAGTGAACTAAGGGCGCGTTAGGAAATAACATTTCCACTTAGTAATGTTTCGACGTATCCCGGTGAACCGACACCGCGGCATTCGCCGTCGAGAGCATACGTCGCTGGTGGCAATGCTTGGGACGGCCAGTATATCCCAAGGCCAGTCGTCTGTTAATCACAGCGGACGCAGGGGGAAGCGACGGACCACGTCTGAGGATCGCCGTGTGCCACTTTCCGCCCGGCGCCAGCAATTGGAACAAAATCGAGCATCGCCTTTTTAGCTTCATCAGTCGGAACTGGCGGGGCAAGCCGCTCCTCAGCTTTGAGGTCATCGTCAATCTAATCGCCGCCACGACGACGGTGAAGGGCCTAAAGCTTGCGGGCGTCCGACTTCGGCGGGATAAAGTTTATTTCCCAACGATCCCTAGGAGACCGTGGCGCATGCACTTCAGACTACTTCAGTCGCTATGCTGGGCGGAGTGGAGTATTTCTTCGCGTGCCCTTACTGCTCGGAACGGATTTCGATGGTGCTGGACACATCCGTGAAGAGACAAACGTATATAGAGGACTGCGAGGTGTGCTGCCGGCCAATAGAAATAAGCTACGCGGTGAAGGATGATGAGGTGCGCCAGTTTGAAGCCAGGGCGATTTGACCCGGCTCACTGGCGGGGCGGTCCGCAGACACGAATCGCCCCGTTGACAAAGCTGAAAATGACTACAATTCGGCCTACGACGGACTGCGCTCGGGCTCGCTGTCTCTGGTGCGCTTTTTGCGGGCGCGTTTGCGAGCCAAGGCCTGCTTGACTCGCTTCTTTTGGCCCGGCTTCAAATAGAAAGCGTGCCGCTTGATGTCCTTAATGATGTCCTCTTGCAGGACCTTTCGCTTAAAGCGTTTGAGCGCGCTCTCCAGGCTTTCGCCATCATGGAGTTGAACTTCAGCCAACGGAACTCACCTCGATCAGTGCAATTGATTTGCCTCTTTAGCGTACCAGCTTTTAACCCGCCGGTTTCGACGGGTTGCGGCCGGTACCCTGGCAATTGGGGCAGCGCCCCGTTCCGGCGCATTTCGTACACTGACCGCCGTTGCTGGTACCCTTGCAGACGGGACAATCCCCGGTCCCTCCGCACGCAATGCATTTGTGCCGTTCCGGTTCCATCAGGTCAGACCTCTTTCGGCGGCTCCCACAGCTCGATTTTATTCCCCTCGGGATCGGTAATCCAAGCGAACCGGCCGTAGTCGTAATCTTCGCGCTTGGGATCGATCGAGACGCCCTCTGCCCGCAACGCCTCCAGCAGCGCATCCAAATCGTCGACGCGATAGTTCAGCATGAACGGCGCGCGGCTGGGTTCGAAATATTTGCTATGTTTTTCAAACAGCGCCCACACGGTCATGCCGCGGCGCTCGGGATTTTCGTCCTCGCGCCAATGCAGCATGGCGCCTTGACCATTCGGCTCGCTCTTGATCCCCAGGTGCTTCTCGTACCATTCGTACAACTTTGCAGGATTCTCCGCCTGAAAGAAAATGCCGCCGATGCCGGTGACACGCTTCACTTTAGAACCTCCGGACTATTGTACCCGCCCAAGCTGTAGACGTAGGATAAGATGGTATTTTACCAACATGTTGTCTATCGTCATTCCGATTCACAATGAGGAGCCGTCTATCCTGCCGCTTTACGACCGGCTGACGGTAGTATTGGAGTCGATTCAAAAGCCTTATGAGATTATCGCGGTGGACGACGCATCCACCGATCGCAGCTTCGATCTGCTGGCGAATCTTGTGGAAACCGACGCCCGTCTGAAGGTGATCCGTCTGCGCCGTAATTTCGGACAAACCGCGGCGCTTTCCGCCGGTTTCGATGAGGCGCAGGGCAACGTGATCATTTCGCTCGATGGCGATTTGCAGCATGCACCCGAGGACATCCCGGCGCTGCTCGCCAAGATCGAGGAAGGCTACGACATCGCAAGCGGCTGGCGCAAGGAACGCGTCGACAACGCGATCACCCGCAAACTTCCCTCACGCATCGCGAACTGGTTGATGGCGAAGTCGTCGGGAGTGGCGCTGCGCGATTTCGGAACCACGTTCAAGGCGTACCGCGCCGAAGTGCTCAAGGACATCAATCTCTACGGCGAGCTGCATCGCTTCATTCCCGCGCTCGCCAGCTTCTACGGCGCGCGCATCGCCGAAGTTCCCATCCGCAATACGCCGCGCGTCTCGGGTGATTCGCATTACGGCCTGGGCCGAACGTTCAACGTGATGTTCGACATCCTGACCATCAAATTCCTGTTGAAATACTTCACTCGACCGATGCACTTCTTTGGCCGGCTAGGGCTGGCCGCGCTCACCCTCGGATTCATGATCCTGGGCGCGCTATCCGTTCAGAAACTGTTGGGTCGCGCCATCATGGTGGATCACGGCCCGTTGCTGATCCTGGGCGGCCTGCTTCTGCTGGGCGGTTTGATGATGTTCAGCACCGGCCTGCTGGGCGAGGTGCTCATGCGTACGTATTTCGAAAGCCAGGGACGCCGCATCTACGCCGTGCGCGAGGTGCGCTGCCGGCGCGAACCCGTAGCTCCCGCCTAATAGATCCGAGGTGGGTCTAATGAAAACCAGCGCAGGTTTCACTCGCATGAAACTCAACCGGCGAATGCTCCTGAACACAGCGGCTGCCGGGATCGCCGCCGGCGGAAAAGTCTTCGGACAGCAAAGCGTACCGTCCCAACAAACATCTCGCGCCAAGGGTCCCCTGGTGTGGCTCGACATGGACCAGAAGGAACTAGACGACGCCTATACCCAGGCGGCTTACGCTCCAAATCAGCGGCAGATTACGAACCGGTATGCGGCGAACAGCGACCTCACGCGACAGCGGATTGGCCCCCCACGCCGTTTTGCGTACGGCCCCACGCCAATTGAAGGATTGGATGTCTATCCCACCACCAGGCGTACGAACGCTCCGATCCTGGTTTACGTGCACGGTGGCGCCTGGCGCAATGGCCTTGCCAAGCACTATGCCTTCCCTGCCGAAGTTTTCACGCGTGCGGGTGCACATTACGTGGCGTTGGACTTTATCAACGTCGACGACGCGGGTGGGAGCCTGGAGCCGATTGCGGATCAGGTGCGGCGCGCGGTGGCTTGGGTCTATCGGAACGCCGCCAGCTTCGGAGGCGATTCCAACCGGCTTTATCTGGCCGGGCATTCGTCTGGAGCGCACCTGGCTGGCGTCGTACTCGTCACGGATTGGCAGAACGAATTCAAGCTGCCTCCGGACGTCGTGAAAGCAGCCCTTTGCTGCAGCGGCATTTACGACTTGGAGCCGGTTCGCCTGTCGGTTCGAAGTTCGTATGTCAAGTTTACCGACGAATCGGAACAAGCGCTGAGCCCGCAGCGCCACCTTGCTAAACTCGCGTGTCCGGTGACTCTCGCCTTCGGCACATTGGAAACGCCGGAATTTCAACGCCAGACGCGGGACTTTGCATCCGCGCTCAAAGCTGCGGGGAAACCAGAGCAATTATTGGTGGGCGATGGGTACAACCATTTCGAGATCATGGAGACCCTGGGCAATCCGTACGGCCTTTTGGGCCGTGCCGCGTTGGAACTGATGAATCTCGCCCCCGTTTGAGTGCGCCTACGTCTCGACGGCTGCCTGTTTGGGCGCGAATTCGATCACCGTGCGGCTCAATCTGCGCCGCCAGTAATTCTCGAACAGCCCCTTCATCGCTTCGCCCATGCCGGCGTGCTCGAACACGATCGCGGTCCAGGTGGGACGCGTGATCACGGGATCCAGCAGCGCCACCAGCCCGCGCGCCCCGTCGAAGACCGCCAGTTTCATGGGCAGCGAATCGGTCTGCGCCACCTCCACTCCGGACGACGCGTATTCCTCCAGGCGCTGCCGGTGAGCCAGGTCGAGCGTACCGGCCTCGATCAACAAGCGGCAGGTCACTCCGCGCAGCCGCGCCTGCTTCACCCATTGTTCGTCCAGCGGATCCACCGCGTAGGGGGGCCGCGAAAACTCCAGGTACTCATGCCGCACGTCGGAAAGCATGCGCCGGTATTGTTGCGCGATCTGCTCGGGATCGCTCACGATCCGCAAATATTCGAGCGTGCCGCGTTCTCCCTGCCCTTCCGAATAGGACGCCGCCAGATCCACCACCAGGCTGTCGGCCATGCGGGTCTGGTCGGTCAACTCGCGCTGCAGCATCTGAGAGCGGCGCGACAGATAGCTAGGGACGGCCAGGCTCGGCTCAACGGCGGAAAACAACTTGGTCTTTTCCTGGACCACCTGCGCGAATCCCTTTTCGACCAGGCTATCCAGAACTTCATAGATCTTCTGGCGCGGCACATGCGCGCGAGCCGCCAATTCGATGGCCTTGAAGCGTGGATGCCCGATCAAAACCAGGTAAGATCGCGCCTCATAGGCGTTCAGGCCCAATTGCTGCAGCCTGCGCCAGAAGCGCTGAAAATCTAACTCGGGCAGTTCGGTGGTCATGCGAAGTCTAGAGCATATCAGATGAAAGCGCAGATTTGTCCGCCACTTAGGATGCTATGATGCCTTAGCCCGGTGCGATGAATCTACAATCTTCAATTGCCCACTACCGCATCTCTTCCAGGATCGGCGCGGGTGGAATGGGCGAGGTGTATCGCGCTACGGATACCAAGCTCGGGCGCGACGTGGCGCTCAAGATATTGCCCGCTGAAATGGCTCGCGATCCAGAACGCCTGGCGCGTTTCCGGCGCGAGGCTCGGGCGGTGGCGGCGCTCAATCATCCGCACATCGTCACCATCTTCTCGGTGGAGGAATCGGAAGGCATCCATTTCCTGACGATGGAGCTGGTGGAGGGCCAATCGCTCGAACGCCTGATCGGAGAGAGCGGAATTCCGGTGGAGCGCATGGTGGAGATCGCGAGCGCGCTGGCCGATGCTTTGGCGGCGGCGCATGAAAAAGGCATCGTTCATCGCGATCTAAAGCCCGCCAACGTGATGGTGACCTCAGATGGCCGCGTCAAAGTGCTGGACTTCGGGCTGGCGAAAGAGATGCGGGCGTCCGATCCGCCCGACGCCACACTGACATCGGCGGGTCACACCGCAGTGGGCGTTGTAATGGGGACACCGGCTTATATGTCGCCGGAACAGATCGCGGGCCGGGCGGTGGATCACCGAACGGACATTTTCTCGCTCGGCATCATTCTCTATGAAATGGCCAGCGGCCGCCGTCCGTTCGAAGGCGCCTCGTCGGCCGAACTGGCGTCCGCGATCCTGCGCGATCCCCCGCGTTCACTGAGTGAGATTCGCGCGGGCATTCCCGACGCGCTATGCCGGGTGATCCAGCGCTGCCTCGAGAAGAACACGCAGAATCGTTTCTCTTCGGCACGAGACGTTCGAGACGTGTTGCAGGCTCTTCGGCACTCCTCGGGGTCGGGCTCGCGCCCGATCGCGTCGACCAACCCGGCGCCATCCATCGCCGTCCTACCCTTCGTCAACATGAGCGGCGATGCCGACAACGAGTACTTCAGCGATGGCCTGTCGGAAGACCTGATCAACGCGCTCAGCCGGCTGCCCGGATTGCAAGTAGCTTCCCGCACATCGGCGTTTCGCTTTCGCGGCAGCGATCTGGATATCCGGCAAATTGGCCGGCAGCTCGAGGTCGCGACCATCGTCGAAGGCAGCGTCCGCCGGTCCGGCGCACGGCTGCGCGTCACGGCGCAACTGGTCAACGTGGAAAACGGCTATCAGTTATGGTCCGAGCGTTACGACCGGCAGATGGCCTACGTGTTCGAGATTCAGGACGAGATCGTTGCGTCGATCTTGAAGGCCGTGGTGCCGGCGCTGCTGGGCGATGCCGTCCGGGCCGTGGAGCGATCCACGGAGAACACCGAGGCTTACGAGCTGTATCTCAAGGGACGGCATTACTGGCACCAGCGATCGCCATCCACGCTGCGCGTTGCCATCCAAAGCTTCGAGCAGGCGATCAAAATCGATCCCGAGTATGCGCTGGCCTATGCCGGTCTCGCGGACTGCTACGGAATCCTGCGCGTGTACGGCTGGATTTCGGCCGAGGAGGGCCGCCCGAAAGCCCAGGCAGCAATGACGAAAGCCATGACACTGGCGCCTGACTCGTGGGAAGCGAACTTCTCGCACGCCTTCTACTGGTTTTATTTCGAGCGCGACTGGCGCCAGGCCGAGCTGCACTTCCAGAAGGCTGTCGCTATCAATCCACGCTCATCCCTCGCGCAGGCATATTATGCGATCTTCCTGTCGATACCGCGACACGAAGGGGATGCGGTTTCGCACGCCGCTCTGGCGTGCCAGTTGGATCCGCTATCGCCCTACATCCGCGGCGCCGCTGCGGTCGTGTTCAATGCCTCGGGTCGTTTCGAAGACGCGGAGCGCGCGGCCCGGCAGGCGCTGGAACTTCAACCCGACTATCTGTTCGGTCTGTGGCAACGTGGAATCGCACTGTCCGGTCTCGCGCGCCATGAAGAGGCGATCGAGGCGCTGGAGCGAGTGGTAACTCTTTCGCGCGCTCCAATCTTCGTAGGAATCCTGGGACTCGCATACGCGCGTGCCGGACGACGCGACGATGCCACCCGCCTGCTGCATGAGTTGGAGGATCGCGGCAGCCGGGGCGAATACATCCCGGCGTTCGCGCCGCTGACGGTCCTTACCGGTCTAGGCGATCTCCCGGCGATACGGCAAGCACTGACCACAACGGTGGCCGAGACGGCGCCCCCACTAACGCTCCGCGCTACTTCCGGTCATTTCCTGGACGAGTTCCGGAGTGATCCCGAGATCAACCGGCTGCTCGTCGAGCTGTACGGCCATTAGGGCTTGGCTTGACCGCGCGGCGTGAGGTCGCGATGGAACATGTAGGAGATTTCGATAGGCATGCTGTCCATGGACTGAACGCGCAACACCATTTGATAAAAGCGTGGCAGGCTGCCATCCGGCGATTTGAGCTTGGAGACCAATTCGCGCGCGAGTGTGGGGTCGGTGAGGGCCCGCACCGCGGCCAGCGTGCTCGAAATCCGATTCCCCGACAAGTACAGGATGTCGCCGTTACCGTAAAGTCCCGGCACGTGAGTAATCAGCGCGTGCGTCTCTTCTGTGTCTTGCTTAGACCCCGTGGGCTGGTCGGGAATGAAGGCCGGCTCGCCCGGTTGCGGACTCAGGTTCCGGATTCCGTTCGGCTCCAACACCAGCGGCTGTCCCTTGGACAGGGCTTCGATCTGGCGATTTCCCGAGACGGGTCCGAGAAAGACCACATTGTCCATCAGGACTTCCGGCATCGCCAGCTGGCCGCTGCTGGTCAGCAGCACGTTGTCCTTGCGGTGCGCCAGGAATTGGCCCAGTAGGAACGCCCCGCTGGCCGTGCCGTCGTTCGACGAAGCCAGACAAATCGTCAGGGGTCGGTTGCCGTTCAGGATCGGCCCCCAGAGTTGTTGCAATTCGGACGCGCCGGCTGGCAGATCGGCACGGGCGTTCTTCGCTCGCCAGAGGCCGATGCCGAACCACGCGGCGCACGCTACGGCCACCACCAACAGAGCGCCCAAAAGTTTTTCGCGGCTAATCCGCGGTCTCGCCGCCGGAGTTGCTTCCGGCAGCGTGACTACGGGATCCGGCGCGATCTCGCGCTGCTCAAACGTGACTCTAAACCCGCCCTTGGGGAGATCGACGATGACCGCATCATGGACACCCTCGGTGCGATAATACTCCGCCAGCTTTTGCCGCAGCCGCGCGACATGCATCCGCACCACCGATTCCTGGCGCGGATCGTAGGAGGCGGGCTTGGCGAAAACATCCAGGCCCACCGTGTATTCCTTCAGGCTGTCGGACGTTCCGGAAAGCGACTTTTCCGCCAGATAGTGCAGGAGGTTGCGGTGTACTTCCGAAGTTCGGAAGGCTTTGCTCTGGATGATTCGCTGGACCTGCGTTTGGTTCGATTCCAGCCCGGCCACCATCGCTATCTATCATACGGTATACCTGCGGGCGGGATGCTGGCCGGTTCGTAGTAGCCGTTCAGCTTCAGGTGAATCGTGACCGGATTGCCGGCCGCGTTACTCCAGCGCCAGCGGTACCAGCCGGAAGATTGGGCGACGAAAGCACCGTGCGCGTCCGTAGCGCGGCCCGGATTTTGATCCGCGAATTGATACGAGACCGCACCGCGGCTGGCCGTCCATGAATAGACCAGCGTCGCGCCAGCTTGCATCGCGATGCGGTATTGCAGCTCTCCGTGCGCGTCGATTGTCAGGTCCAGGCCGTCTTTACGAAACGGCTGGAGCCGCATTCTCGCGCTCGCGGGCAGCGCCGCGGCGGAGGGAGCCGGAGGCTTCTGCACGTTCCAGAAATGCACGGCTGCGGATGCGGCCGCAAGCACGGCCGCGACGGCGATCAGCCATCGAACGCGGGTCACTACTACAGATTGTAAGGCCTCGTCTGTACTACCCTAGGCGCATGCAACGTATCCATGTGCCGGGCCGTCATCCCGAACCCTGGGCCGAGATCAAAACCGGTCCGTCGGCGCCTTCTCGATTTTGGTGGTGGTGGTGCTCTACTTTGTCGAGCGGCCGGACCGCATCAAGCAGAAGCACTATCAAGCCTGGCAGGTGATCAATACGGCTCAAGGGAAAGGCGGAAGCGGCGGCCGCATCGACGCGCTCGAGGAACTGAATCTCGATCGCGTACCGCTGGTAGGAGTGGACGCCGAAGGCGCGTTCCTCAGGGGACTCCGGCTGGACCGCGCGCCGCGGGAACGCGCTAATTTCTCGGCCGCCGATCTACGGAACTGTCATCTCCGCTCGGCCGATCTGAATTCTGCAACGCTGGCTGGAGCGAACTTCCAGGGTTGCGACCTGGAAAACGCCAACCTAGAAAACTCGGATCTTTCCGGCGCCGACCTGACTGGCGCCGATCTGGCTAAAGCACGTCTGGCCGGTACAAACCTGAAAAACGCGGATTTGCACGAATGCAATCTTGAAGGTATCCGCTGGAGAGACATCGCGGCCATCCAGCAAACCAATCTCCTCCACGTGAAGAACGCTCCCGGCGGGTTCCTGGCCTGGGCCGCCATTCACGGGGCGATGACGGTGGAATCCTCGCCCTCCCGCGATGCGACGGATGTGAGGTGAAAGTACTAGATTTTTTGCGTTATTAACGGCCAACCCTGTAGCATCCCAACGCCTGCGCCGATAGAGAACACAGGAGTAGGCATGGCGACATTGCCTCTGCATAACTGGAGCGTAGCTTCCATCCGCCAGACCAGCGGAATCAGTCTGGAAGAGATCGCGCGCAACACCAAGCTCAAGGTCACAACACTCAAGGCCATCGAAGATGCTAACTTTGATGTTTTGCCGGGCGGAATTTACAATATCAGCTACATTCGGCAATACGCCCGGGCGATAGGTGCGGACGAAGGGGCGCTAGTGAAAATGTACCGGGCGCTCAGCCAGGATGATAATCAAAGTCAAGCAGAAGACGGGCGTTAGGAAATCAGGAGCAATATGGCCGCTGCCGTTTCATTCTCAACCCAAATATCGACGTCCCAGGCCGTTCTCGGCAGGGACGTCAAAGTGACAGGTGAAATTCGGAGCCACGAACCTCTCATCATCGAAGGTGAGGTTGAGGGAACCATCGACGTGGCCGGACACCTTCTCACCATCGCGCCCAACGGAAAAGTGCACGCCAGCGTCCAGGCCAAGGAAATCGACGTGCTAGGTTCGTTACAAGGAAACGTCGACGGCGCCGACAAGATTTACATCCGTAAGGGAGCGCGGTTCGTGGGCGACATTCACTCGCGGGCGATTGTGATCGAGGACGGCGGATTCATCCGCGGGAAAGTGGATCTGTCGCACAAGTCCGTCTAACGGGTGATCCTCAGCCATTCATAGCTCGCCTTGAGCAATTGAAGCCGGTTGAGCCACCCGCCCCCAGCCAGCTCATAGGACGCAATCGAAGGTGAGAACTGACTGGTGGATGCTCCAGTCGTATCCGCTGCCCCGCCCGGCTTCAGCCAACCGGCGCGGCCAGCCAGATAAAGACGTGGCGTGAGTGTCCTCTTCGCCTCGGCATACGTCGAGATTACCGATGGCGCCTATTCGCCGCTGGCGCTCCAATGCCCGCGCGCCCACTGGACCTCCAGACCCAATCCGCTCGCCGGGAACATACGCACCGAAGTTCCGGCGGGTAACACAGGCGCGACATCAGGGGACAGATAGGGGCCGCGGAAACCTGAAATGCCCACGCGCAATCCCTGCCGGATGGTGTAACCGCCTCCCAGCACCCACTGCGCGTATTGCGGAGCATGGCTGATGCTCAACGGATTCGACGGAGAGCCGCTGGTAACCCGAATGCGCCCGTCCAGCTTATGGCTGGAAACTTCGGCTTGAATGCCCAGCAATCCGTAAAGGGTGACCGGCGTAAGTCCCTCGTTCCCCAGGATTTCCTCACCCTTTGGAAAGACGCCGACCCCGGCGTCCCCATCCTCAAGCAAGCCCAAGCCGAATACGCCAAGCTGCAGTGATTTACCGCCCCCCAACCGGTTACTAACTCGCCGGCTGGTAAGTCAGCATAACCACCGGACTCTTCGATGTGTTCCCGCTCGCGTCGGTCACGACCAGTTGAACCAGATACAATCCTGCTCCACTCACAAAATCGACGGTTGCCTTGGGACTGGCCGGAGTTTGCAATAAAGCCGCTTGCTTTCCGCCCGCTACTACCGTGAACAGATACTGCAGGTTGCCCGAGGCGCTGGTCGATCCGCTGCCATCCAGCACCACGGAGGACGCGCTGGTTGTCAGGTTGAGCGGCGTCACGACGGCATTCGTGCCGCTCGGGGGATTGCCGCTGGCAGACGACAGGTTGCTCGGCGTCGCCAGATAGCCATGAGCTTCGCCCGTGCTGGTAACAGCCACGCCGACGATCTGCCCGCTGGAATTGATCGAACATGCCAGCATTAGAAGCAACGGCGAATTGGCGGGAATCAGTGTATTCAGGTCGGTCATCGTGCCGTTCTGCCACAGGAACCCGCGTGGATTGAAGTTCGCGTCCAACGACGCGCCCACCACCTGGCCTTCATCGTTGATAGCGACACCGACGCTGTTGACGTCCCCGGTCAGCGTGCCGAGGTCCTGCATACCCTTTCCGCTGGTCCAAAGAAAGGCATGAAAGTTGGCGTTGCCGCGCAGGTCCGAATAGCCAACTACCTGGCCGTTGTTATTGATTTTGAAAGCGAGATTTCCAAGTCCCTGGCCTGTTCCGCCCAGGCTGCCGAGATCGGTCACCGTGCCTGTTTCCCAAAGCAAGGCGTGAAGAGGTTGCAGATAGAGCGAGGTAATTTCGTTAAAGGCTGCGCAACTACCCGACCCGCCGACCACCTGGCCGTTGTCGTTGACCGCTTCGGCCACTCCCTCCAGGTCTCCGGCGGACGTAGGCAGCTCCTGGATCTCGCCATTTTCCCAAATAACAGGCTTAAACTGGAGTTTTTGCGGAGCTGGACAGGTCGGATCCAGCGTGCCGTTCTCCGCGAACCCGGCCACCGTGCCGCTCTTGTTTACCTGGTTGGCTGTACCGTTGCTCCCTCCCAATGTCGGAAGCGGAGTCATCACAGCGTATTGCCATAGGAACGGAAGGCATGTCGTGCCGGCGGCGGGAAGTCGCAGGGCCTTGAATCCGCAAAAGTCTTCACCCTTCGGATCGGGAGTGGATGTCTCCGCTTCGCCCACCGCCTGGCCACGCTCGTTGGCGCTGAACGCGATGCTGTTTTGCCCTCCCAGTCCGGGTGTGGCGAGGTCGCCTTTCAGCCCCTTATAAAAGAGGACGGCGTGTTCGGTCGCGCCAGAGAGCACCGCTGTGCCACCAATCAGGCCATTATTGGCAATCGAGTACGGCTGGCCGGTCGGGCCCAGGGCGCCCAGGTCGGTAACGGTGTAGCTTGGCGTTTGTGCCATTGCGAGCGTTGCGAGCAAGCCGCTCGCCGCAATTAAAGTCAGGATCGATTTCATATGTGCCTCCATTCCGGTAGGCGCAGGATGCGCCAAGAAGTGATCACGCCATGTGTGGTAATTCGAGGAAACCGGGCGGGGCGGTATAATCCATAGCGATGCAGAGGGCGTCACAACCCGGTGAACCGGCGGCGGGCGACATCAGCACGCTGCTCCGCGCCTGGAGCGACGGAGACCGGAACGCGCTCGACAGGCTGACCCCCATCGTTTATGACGAGCTGCACCGCCTGGCAGGACGCTACATGAGACGGGAGCGCCCCGGCCACAGCCTGCAAACGACGGCTTTGGTCAACGAAGCCTACATGCGCCTGGTGGATTATAAGCGCATGCAGTGGCAGGATCGGGCTCATTTTTTCGCGGTTTCGGCCCAGTTGATGCGGCGCATTCTCGTAGAGCGTGCGCGGAGGCGCAATCTGAAACGCGGGGGCGGGGCGCCGCATGTCTCATTGGAAGACGCTGCCGTCGTGGGCGGCAACCGGGCTGGGGACCCAGGCGGGGATCTTGTCGCGCTGGATGACGCTCTGAACGCCCTGGCGCTGCTCGATCCACGCAAAGTGCAGGTGGTCGAAATGCGCTTCTTTGGCGGACTCACCCTGGAGGAAACGGCCGCGGTGCTCAAAGTTTCGCCTGTCACCGTGCGGCGGGATTTGCGCACCGCCAAGGCCTGGCTCTTTCGCGAACTGACTGGCGGGGCAGACGATGGATTCCGATCAATGGAAACAAGTCGATAACCTGCTGCACGCCGCCCTGGAGCGCCTGCCTGGCGAGCGCGCCGCGTTTCTGCGGCAGGCGTGCGCTGGCGACCAAGAGCTGGAACGCGAAGTCCGGTCGCTGCTGGCCTCCGATCGGCAGGTAGGCAGTTTCCTGGATAGTCCGGCCATGGAAGTGGCCGCGCGTGATCTGGCGCACGAAAGCGGCGATTTTGAGATCGGCGCCACCGTCTCCCATTACCGCATTGTCGGAAAGCTCGGCGGCGGCGGAATGGGCGTGGTCTACAAGGCTGAAGACCCCCGCCTGCACCGTTTCGTCGCTCTCAAGTTCTTGTCTGAAGAACTCGCTCGCGATCCCGACGCTCTGAACCGTTTCCGGCGCGAGGCCCGGGCCGTCTCCGCCTTGAATCACGCCAACATCTGCACCATTCATGACATCGGCGAGCAGGACGGCCGAGCGTTCATCGTCATGGAGTTCCTGGATGGAACCACCCTGAAGCATCGCATCGGGGCGCGCCCGCTGGAGCTCGAAACCCTCCTTTCGGTGGCCGGGGAAATTGCCGACGGGTTGGAAGCGGCCCACACTGCGGGCATCATCCATCGCGACATCAAGCCTGCGAACATCTTCGTCATCGCCCGGGACCACGCGAAAATACTCGATTTTGGACTGGCGAAAACCAGCTCCGTTCGCGGTGGTAGCGCAGCCATGACGGCACACCCGACCCTCACCATCGAACCCGAGCTGACCAGTGAGGGAAGCGCCCCGGGGACGGTCTCCTACATGTCCCCCGAGCAAGTCCGGGCCAAACCTTTGGACTCGCGCACCGACATATTCTCTTTCGGGGTGGTGCTCTATGAAATGGCTACCGGTAAGCTGCCATTTCGCGGCGACAGGACCGGCGCCATTTTTGATTCCATTCTCAACACCGCTCCCGTGTCGCCCGTGCGCCTCAATCCAGACGTACCGGCGGAGTTAGAGCGCATCATCGACAAGTGCCTCGAAAAGGATCGCAGCCTGCGTTACCAGCACGCTTCCGACATTCGCACCGACCTCCAGCGCCTGAAGCGCGACACGGATTCCGGCCGGGCGCCAGCGACAACTGGGAGCGCAAAACGCTGGAAGATAATTGTTCCCGCGGCTGTGGCCGTAGTAGCGCTGGTTGCCGCGGGTTACTTCTATCTTCACCGCAGACCAACACTCTCGGACCAGGACACCATTGTCCTCGCGGATTTCTCAAACACGACCGGCGACTCCGTGTTTGACGGCACGCTGCGCCAGGGGCTCGCCATCCAACTTGAGCAATCGCCTTTTCTGAAAATCATGGACGACGAGCAGGTACAAAGAGACCTGCGGTTGATGAGCGTTGCTCCCGCGAGCCATATCACAAACCAGATCGCACATGACATCTGCGTGCGGGACGGAGCCGCGGCCACGATCGACGGTTCCATCGCGACTCTGGGTAAGGACTATGTCGTCACGCTGCAAGCAACGACTTGTCAGGGCGGCGCGACGCTCGCTCGGGAGCAGATCCAGGCGGAAGATAAAGAGCACGTCTTGAACGCATTGGGAACTGCCGCGACGACGATGCGCGCCAGGCTCGGGGAATCGCGCAGCTCGATCCAGAAGTTGAATCGTCCGCTGGAACAGGTGACCACAGGCTCGCTGGAAGCGCTCCAGAACTACAGCGCGGGCCTCGCCGAGCTGAGCCAGGGCCGGTTTCTGGCTGCTCGTCCGTCGTTCGAGCGCGCCGTCACCCTCGATCCCGATTTCGCCATGGCTTACTTCTACCTCTCGATCGCTTTCAACAATGCCGGGGAGGTAGGGCGCGAGACCGAATACGAGAGAAAGGCTTTTGCGTTGATCGACCGCGTCTCCGAATATGAGCGGGACTACATTGCGGCCAACTACTACGAGTCGACTGGCGAGTTGGACAAAGCAATTGACGCCTATCGACTGGGTGCCGGGAACTATCCTCGCGCATGGGGATTTCATAACGAGTTGAGTAATGACTACATAAACCTGGGGCAATTCGAAGAGGGGCTCAAGGAGGGCCTGGAAGCGACAGCGCTAGAGGCCAGCGCTGAACCTCCGTACCGGCGTCAACTGGACGCCTACATATGCCTGGACCGGCTCGCCGAGGCAAAACAATTAGCGGAGAAACTGCGGGCGCAGGGACTCGGCGGAGCGAGGATCCATCAGCGCTTCCTCGAAATCGCTTACGTCGAAGGCGATGATGCGGCCGCTGCGCGGGAGATTCAATGGTTCGCCGGCAAGCCGGAGGAGTACCTCAGCTTTGGCTTGCAGGCGGCCAATCGGAATGTCCTGGGCCAGCGTCGCGAGGCAAGCAAATTGTACCAGCGAGCCGCGGAGACAGCCCTGCGCCAGGGGCTCCGGAACGCCGCCGCCGAATTTGAAGAGGCCGATGCGCGCGCCGACGCGCTGTCGGGCAATTGTCAGACCGTGCGGCGACTGGGGCGTCCTGCGCTGGCGCTGGCCCTGTGCGGCGATGCGGCCCAAGCGGAGAAGCTCGCCGGGGAGACTTCGAAGCTGTTTCCAAACGGAACCATCTGGAATGCAGTGCAATTACCTGAGATCCGGGCCGCCATCGCGCTCCAGCGCGATCAGGCCGCCAAAGCCGTGGAACTGCTGGCATCCGCCTCGCCGTACGAGCGTGCTTACCCCGATGCGGTGTACCTGCGGGGCTTGGCATACCTGGGCCTGCGTGACGGCGCTGAGGCAGCGGCTGAGTTCGAAAAGATCCTGGATCGCAAGGGCGCCAATTGGGGCAGCGCTTGGCAACACACCTATTGGGGACAATTCTATTCGCTTTCCTACCTGGGCCTGGCGCGCGCTTCCGCGCTCGCAGGCGACACGGCGAAAGCGAAGAAAGCCTTCCAAGACTTCTTCGCACTTTGGAAGTACGCCGACGCGGACATCCCCATCCTCAAGCAAGCCCAAGCCGAATACGCCAAGTTGAGTTACTAACTCGCGGGCTGGTAATTCAGCATGATCACCGGACTCTTCGCGGTATTCCCGCTCGCGTCCGTCACGACCAGTTGAACCAAGTACAATCCTGCTCCATTCACGAATTCGATGGTTGCCTTGGGATTGCTCGACGTTTGTAGCGATGCCGGCTATTTCCCGCCCGCGACCACCGTGAACAGATACGACAGTTTGCCCGCGGCGCTGGTCGACCCGCTGCCATCCAGCACCACCGAGGACTGGCTCGTTGTCAGGTTAAGAGGTGTGACGACGGCCTTCGCCACGGCGGGCGGCGAACTGGGTGTAGCCAAAAAGGCGTGAACGTTGCCGTTGATCAAGCCCTGGCCCGTGATCTCTCCGGCATTGTTGATCGAGTTGGCAGCCTGCAAATACCATGGCGAGCCGGGAATGCCCGGTAGATCGTAGAAATTAGCGACTCCCGCTCGAAGCCTTGATAGGCTGAGAGCAAATTTTCTTTCGCGAGAAAAAGGAGAGTCGCTATGAAGAAACCATATCAGATTGAA
>Ga0182024_10002104_pt1 | contig 50018 bp, 31 predicted proteins | sample P32metaG_FD_120480 | JGI IMG/M metagenome (GOLD analysis project Ga0182024, IMG submission 120480) | Permafrost microbial communities from Stordalen Mire, Sweden - P3-2 metaG (Illumina Assembly) | ecosystem: Environmental > Terrestrial > Soil > Wetlands > Permafrost | place: Sweden: Stordalen...
GGGTCGTCGCGGAAGCTGGAGAGGTCCGGCAACTGGTTGTCGTGAAAATAAACCACCGAAGGATGCCGGGCCAGCGGCGGCATGAGGCGGAACAGGCTGGCCAGGTTCATCGCCTCGCTGGTGAACAGCAAGTCGATCCGACCCACCCAATGCCGACTCAATTGTTCGGAGAACCAGTTGGCCGCCGCGGTGAGCCGGCGTTCCATCCGGCGCGGCGGGAGCTTGAGGACCGTCCAGCGGTGGCGGCTGCAGCGCACCAGCGTTTCCAGCATGTGCCGGCGCACGCCCCCGAAGAACGGTTCCAAGGCGAGAATGTCGAGTTGTGACGACACGTAACTGGAATCTTACGCGATGTCGCTCCATCATTCATGGGGTCGTCAGTGGTCAGCGTTGTCAGTTGTCAGTTGCCAGTGCCGCCAGTGGTCAGTGGTCAGTCAGTTGTTCCATGCCGCAGACCAGGCGAGTGTCTGTCTGCGGCATTTACAACTGACCACTGACAACTGACAACGCTGACAACTGACCACTGACAACTGACAACTGACCTACCCCAGCTTTTCCTTCAAGAACCCCAGTACCTTATCGATACTGACCCGCTGCTGCTGCATGGTGTCGCGTTCGCGGACGGTGACGGTTTGGTCATTGAGGGTGTCGCCATCGACGGTAACGCAAAAAGGCGTGCCGATTTCGTCATTGCGCGCGTAACGCCTGCCGATGGCCTGCTTGGCGTCGTACTCGCAGGTGAAATGCTTGCGCAGCTCAAGGTAAAGCCTCTCGGCGACCTCGGGCATGCCGTCCTTGTTCACCAGCGGGAAGACGCCGCACTTGATCGGCGCAAACCTTGGGTGGAACTTCATATACAGCTTGCTGGGCCGGGACTCGTCGGGGGTGAAGGCCTCGCACAGAAGCACCAGCACCGCCCGCGTCAGCCCGCTGGCCGGCTCAATGACGTGGGGGTAATAGCGGCTGCGGCGCTTGATCTCGTCATCGGCAACTCCCTGCTGCTTCAGTGCCACCTGAAGGTCCTGGTCGAAGTAGTCCAGGCGCTGGCCGGAGTGCTGCTCGTGGGCCTTGAGATCGAAATCGGTGCGGTGGGCGATTCCCTCCAGTTCGCCGAAATCGGGGGCGGTGAAAGGATAGAGGTACTCGATGTCGGCGGTGCCGACGCCCTCCTTGGCGTAATGGCTCAACTCATCTTTGTCGTGCTGCCGGAACCGCAGGTTGGCTTCGCTGACGCCGAGCGAACGCCACCAGGCCATGCGCTGTTCCTTCCAGAAGTCGAACCATTTCCTGGCTTCGTCGGGATGGCAGAACCACTCGATCTCCATCTGCTCGAATTCGCGGGAGCGGAAGATGAAGTTACGCGGGGTGACCTCGTTGCGGAAGCTCTTGCCGACCTGGGCGACGCCGAACGGCACCTTCACGCGCATGGTATCCAACACGTTCTTGTAGTTCAGGAAGATGCCCTGCGCGGTCTCGGGACGCAGATAGGCTTTGGAGTCGTCGTCCTGGATGGCGCCGACATAAGTGTTGAACATCAGGTTGAACGCCCGCGGTTCGGTGAGCGTGCCGGCCGCCTTGGCCGCGGGGGCCACGATGTTGCCATAGCGGTCCAGCGCCAGGCTGGTCAGCGGGACCCTGTCGTAATCAATCGGGTTGCGGCGGGCGTCACGCTTGATCTTCTTCTCGGCGGTCTCTTCCTCGCCGGGCATGAAGGCGTACGCATGCCCCTGGCCGTCTTTGGGGACATAAACCAGGACGTGATCGGCCCGGTAGCGCGATTTGGTTTCGCGGTCATCGACCATGGGGTCGGAGAACCCGCCGACGTGGCCGGAGGCGATCCAGGTTTTTGGGTTCTGAATGATGGCCGAATCGAGCCCGACGATTTCGACGGGGTGGCCCTCCGGTCCCAGCGGCGGGCAGATGACCATGTTGTGCCACCACCAGTCGCGGATGTTGTTCTTGAGCAGGACGCCGAGCGGGCCGTAGTCCCAGAAGCCGTTGAGCCCGCCGTAAATCTCGCTGGCGGGGTAGACGAAGCCCCGGCGTTTGCAGAGGGAAACGATCTGCTCCATGGTGGTTTGAGCGGTTTTCTCTTTGGGGTCGGGCATGAAACTACTCCCAGCGTGAGGGCGTCACGGCGCCGTTCAATCTTGTTTAGCAGGGTCGCGCGCCAGGCGTGGACCGCTCTGCTTAACGTCAATGCGTAGGTGCTGCCCCGCGCGACTTCCAGCGGTCCACGTCTCAAAGCCCAGACCGCTAGACTCAATGAAAAAAAAGAAAGCACCCGGAATCGGGCAATCGTCATCAACCCCGCGGTCGCCCGCGGCGGTGGAAGTACGGTTTTTGCCTAGGCCCTGTCTGAAAACTCGTCGGGATTGCGGCGGGCCGGAAATGCCCCGGATGCGAGGCGTCGGGACGAAGCGACTCAATCGAAAGAGTCGTTGAGGAGCGACAACAAAGCAGACGGGGCGTTTCCGGCCCGCCGCGGCCCGTCGAGTTTTCAGACAGGGCCTAACGCCGGGTGCCGGGAACTTGTCGGTCCAAAGGCGGCGTATGACAGGGGCGCGATTAGGCCGTCGCGCCCGACGTACCCTTGGCGGCCTTGGCAGGCTTGCCGGGCTTGACGCCGCCGCTGGCGCGCAGGGCGTTGAGCTTGCGCGCCAGCCGGCTCCGCTTGCGTGCCGCCGTGTTCTTGTGGATGGCCCCCTTGGCCGCCACCTTGTCGAGCCGGCTGACGGTCTTGTTCAACTGCTCTTCGGCCTTGGCAACGTCGCCAGAGGCCAGGGCGGCCTGGTACGCCTTGACCTCGGTTTTCACCAACTCCTTGCGGTGCCGGTTCCGGGCGCGGCGTTTGATGTTCTGGCGGACGCGCTTCTGGGCGGATAACGAATGGGCCACGGTACTGTCTCCTGTCGTGTCTCTCAAATCAGCCGCTCCGCCCCCCGCTTCAGTCAATTGAAATGGGGGCGTGAAAGCGGATCTATCTGCCAATCCGGTGCTGGCGCACCAAATAAACAAGGTGCGACCACTTCGGCCGGCAAGGGGGAAGCATCATAATGATTTGTGCGGCGATGTCCAGACCTGCACCGGCAGATTTGAAGATTGAGGACAAGCAACGATCGGAAATCCTTAATAGCCGCAGCCGGAAGGCCGCGAGAAACGTCCACCGATAAGGGACGGCCTTATGGTCAGATACGTCGCGCCGACACTTCGAGAACGAATGCACCCAATAGTACCACGCTTCCCGCGGCCTTCCGGCTGCGGCTATCAAGGACCGCAATCGTTGCACGTTCCTCCCGCACATCCGCCTGAATGAAACGACCTTCACCCCCTGCCTGCCCCGTCCCGCAATTCGAACAGGAACTCAATCTCCACCGACGCCCCCAGCGGCAGCGCATTGACCCCCACCGCCGCCCGGGCGTGTTTGCCGGCGTCGCCGAAAAGCTCGAGCAGCATCTCGCTGGCGGCGTTGGCGACCTTCGGCTGCTCGGTGAACCCCGTGTCGGAGCAGATGAACGCCCCGACGCGCACCATCCCCACCAGGGCGTTTACGTCCAGGCCTACCGCGCGCACGGCCGCCAAGGCGTTGATCACGCATTGCCGGGCGGCGGCTCGGGCGTGCTCGATGTCGCATTGCGACGGCACCGGGCCCGTCGCCAGCAGCTTCCCCTCCTTCATCGGCAGTTGCCCCGCCACGAACACCAGGTTCCCGACGCGCTTGGCCGGGACGTATGCCCCGAACGGCCCGGGCACAGCGGGCAATTCGATCCCCAAGTCGCACAGTTTTTCGATCAGGTACATGATCGCTCCGCTTGAAACACCTCGTCTGTCATGCGTCCAACTGAATTGAAGCATACCGGGCCGACGGTGCAACGGTACAGCATTGTCGGCGCAATTCCTCCATTGCCGCCGGTTTCCCGAGTCGTGGTGCGCTTCTATCATTCGGGCGTGGTAGAATCCGCCTGACTTTTGGAAAATCGACGACATGATTCGACCCGCGACCATCCACGACTTGCCCCGCATCCAGGAGATCATCAACAGCCATGCCGAGTTGGGCAAGATGTTGTTCAAGAGCCTGGCCCAGCTTTACGAAGCCATCCGGGACTTCGGCGTCTACGAACAGGACGGCGCCATCGTCGGGTGCGCCGGGGTGACGGTCCTCTGGGCGGACCTGGCCGAGGTCCGGTCGTTGGCGGTAGACGAGCGGCACCGCGGCCGGGGGATCGGCCGGGACCTGGTGCAGTGGACGATTGACGAGGCCCGCCGGCTGCAGATCCGCCGGCTGATGGCGCTGACTTACGAGCAGCGTTTCTTCGAAAAGCAGGGATTTGAGGTGGTGCCCAAGGCATCGCTGCCGCTGAAAGTCTGGAGCGACTGCGTCCGCTGCCCGAAGCGCAACAACTGCGACGAAATCGCCATGGTGCGCGTCCTGCACGACGTTCCCGAGCTAGCCGCCGAGCAGGCCGAGCCGACGCCGCGCGGCATGAGCATCCCTGTGCTGGGATCGGCCGGCGTGTGGGAGCCGGGCGACAATCTGGGACTGCGGAGTTGGGAGTGAGCAGTCGATTGCTGGTGTTCTTTTGCAGTTGCGTTTGCTCGTCGAACTGGTCTAGGATGCGTCAGTTACATCGGTCGAATTTGCTCGTCTAACCACTTCCGGAGGAAAACCATGAATCGCTCATCCGCTTCGACGCGTCTGACCGCTGGAATCGTCACTGCCACGCTGGCACTGGGCGCTGGGGTGTTGTGGGTGATTTGCAACAATCCATCCAAGGTCGCGGCTGCCGATTCACGGGTTCGGCTTGCCGCCGAGGCGCCGGCCAGCGCGATCGCTGCGATTCATAACGCCAAGTCAGTCAAGGATGAGATCACCGGGCTGGTGACGTTCACCCAAACCGACAAGGGCGTCCGCATCGTGGCGGATGTGACCGGCCTCAAGCCCGGCAAGCACGGCTTCCACATCCACGAGAGCGCCGACCTCTCGGCACCGGACCTGAAATCGGCCGGGGGCCACTTCAACCCCGGCCATGCCAAGCATGGCGGCCCCGATTCCGAAATGCACCACGCCGGCGACCTGGGCAACCTGGTCGCCGATGAAAAGGGCCACGCCACGCTCGACCGCGTCTTCGAAGGCCTGTCGGTCGCCGGCGAAAAGGACGGCGTCATCGGCCATTCCGTGGTGATCCACGCCGGCGAAGACGACCTCAAATCCGACCCGGCCGGCAATTCCGGCGCCCGGATCGCCGCCGGCGCCATCGAAGCGGCGCCGGCAAAGTGAGATGTGAAAACGTGAAGTCGTAAGGGGACATTGGACGGGATCGATCAGGGTTGAACCGGGTTTCTTGAGCGTCGGAGAATCGCCGTCAGGTGGCGAGTGTCAAGTCTTTTTCCCTCTCCCGGTACTCCGGGAGAGGGTTAGGGTCTTTTGCCGCATATTGAAGAATGCCACCGAACCAAAATTCCCCTCACGCCAGCCCTGTTCCGAGCAAGCCAGTGACAATGATTTTCTGATGCTCAAGAAACGGGGTGCAACTCTGATCGATCCCGTCCAATGTCCGCTCACGTTTTCACTTTTTCACTTTTTCCCGTTCTGGCGGCTATGATTGGGTTTGGACGGGGTAACGCTTAAGGAGTTTTGACATGCCCGGCATGACGATGACTGAGAAGATCCTGGCCAAGCACGCCGTCAAGGACCGGGTCGCCCCGGGCGACAATATCTGGGTCGACGTGGACGTGCTGATGACCCACGATGTGTGCGGCCCTGGGACCATCGGCATCTTCCACGAGAAGTTCGGCCGCGACGCCCGCGTCTGGAGCCCGGACAAGGTCGTCATCATCCCCGACCATTACATCTTCACGGCCGACCTCAAGTGCCATCGCAACGTGCAGATCCTCCGCGATTTCGTTCGCGAGCAGGGGCTGCGCTATTATTACGATCCGGAGTTCGTGAAGAACGAGCCGGGCATGCCCAATCCCTACAAGGACCCGACCAAGACCAACTACAAGGGCGTCTGCCACAAGGCGCTGCCTGAGGAAGGGCACATCCGCCCCGGCGAAATCCTCATCGGCACCGATTCGCACACCTGCACCGCCGGGGCGTTCGGGCAGTTCGCCACCGGAGTTGGCAACACCGACGCCGCCTTCGTCCTCGGCACCGGCAAGACCTGGCTCAAGGTGCCACCCACGATGAAGTTCACCTTCCACGGCGAAATCCCGCCCTACCTGACCGCCAAGGACCTGATCCTGGCCGTCATCGGCGAGATCGGCGTCGACGGCGCCACCTACCGCTCCATGTACTTCGCCGGCGACGGCATCTCCTCGCTCACGCTCGAAGACCGCATGACGCTGACCAACATGGCCATCGAGGCCGGCGGTAAGAACGGCGTCTGCGACGTGGACGAAAAGACCCTCAAGTACGTTCGCAACCGCAGCAACGTGCCGAGCTGGGAAGTCTTCCGCGACGACCCCGACGCCGGCTACTTCTCCGAGGCCGAGTGGGACCTGTCGACGCTCGAGCCGCTGGTGGCCAAGCCGCACAGCCCCGACAACCGCGACACCGCCTACAACTGCCGCGACGTCAAGCTCAACCGCGCCTACATCGGCTCGTGTACCGGCGGGAAGATCACCGACATGCTCTTCGCCGCCAACCTGCTGGCCGGGCACACTGTCAAAATCGACACCTTCGTGGTCCCCGGCTCCACCGAGGTCCACGCCGACATGAAGCGCATGAACCTGCGCGGGGTGGACAAGGGCCCGAATGAAAAGAGCGTCGAAGATGTCCTGCTCGATGCCGGCTGCAAGGTCGGCCCGTCCGGCTGCTCCGCCTGCCTCGGCGGCCCCGTAGACACCTTCGGTCGCCTCAATGGCACCGAAGTCTGCATCAGCACGACCAACCGCAACTTCCCCGGCCGGATGGGCAGCACCAAGAGTGCAGTCTATCTGGCTAGCCCATTGACGGTCGCCGCCAGTGCGCTCACGGGGTATGTGACGGACCCGAGGGAATACGTCAGCGCCCCGATCGAGACAGGGATGGCGGGGGTGATGTAAGGCAGAACATCGGAAAGCGCAGAAGTAGAACCATGACACAGAGAAGTGTCCCGAAACCGCGATCGGACGACTCGCAACGCGAGCGCGATTCTTGGATTGCCGAGGTTGAGCGACTCGCTGCCGATGTGGAAGGGTGGGCGAAATCCCGTGGTTGGGCCGTGCGCCGAGACATGAAGAGCTTTACTGAAGACGAAATCGGGACGTATCAATTGCCGGTATTGACGGTATTGACGTCGATCGGGCGCGTCGTTTTGGAGCCGGTGGCTCGATTTGTTGCCGGCGCGTCGGGGCGGATCGACCTATACGCATTTCCGTCGTTCTCCCAAGTAGGGCTGGTACGGAAGCGTGGGAAGTGGCGTTTTCTGGCGGATTCTGACCTCTCCGATCTCGGTCGCCGTTGGAAAGAGGAGGATTTCGTCACAACTGTTGCCGAACTGCAGGCGGCGGGATGAAACGCAGAAAACGAGACGAGCGGATCGAACGGTTGCGGGGAGTGGAACGCGAGGCGAGGACTGCGTCTGTTGCTGTCGCCTCGCTTGCCGATACACTGCGTCTCAATCCTTCGGCCTTGGCCGTACGGGAGCTTCGGCCGGCTGATATGAGCACATTTCGTAGGAACCTTCAGCCCACCCTCATACGCGCGTTCGCTGAATTTGAGTCTGGTTTGCGGGATGCCTGGAAAGGATGTTCCTCACGGCGTACGAACCCGCGTGCGCGCGACTTAATCGAGTCAATCGCTAGCCTCCGCACCGTGCCACTGACTTGGCTCCGTGAAGTTCACGAGGTTCGCGAATACCGAAACGCATTGGTACATGAGCGCGAGGATTATCCCGCTGCAGTTGCCGAAGCCACACAGCGCCTCGTGCGCTATTTCAGCCGGTTGCCACCGAACTGGTGATAGTGGCTTTCTCAGATCGTTCGATGTGGGATTGCGCGGGAGCGGGAATCCCGTTGAAGCCGCTTCTCCATTATACTGCTCCGTATGATCATCACCGACAACGAACACGCCGACCTTCCCACACCATTCGGCCCCATGCGGACATATGTTTTCCGTCCCGCCCCCATAACTGGCCAGCCGGTACGCAAATACCCGGGCATCGTCCTGTTCTCCGAAATTTTCCAGGTCACTGCCCCGATCCGGCGGACGGCTGCCATTTTCGCCGGGCATGGGTTTGTGGTGGCGGTGCCGGAGGTGTTCCACGACCAGGAGGCGACGCCGGGTGTTGTGCTTGCTTACGACACCGCCGGCGCGGACCGGGGGAACAAGCACAAGATCACCAAGGAACTGGCCAGCTACGACGCCGACGCGCGGGCTTGCCTGGACTACCTCAAGACGCACCCGGCCTGCACCGGCCGGCTGGGCGTGGTGGGGATCTGCATCGGCGGGCACCTGTCGTTCCGTGCCGCCATGAACCCGGACGTGGAAGCGGGCGTTTGCTTCTACGCCACCGACATCCATAAGCGCAGCCTTGGCAAGGGGATGAACGACAACAGCCTGGACCGGGTGAAAGAGATCAAGGGGGAGATGCTGATGGTCTGGGGCAAGCAGGACCCGCATATCCCGCGCGACGGCCGCCGGATCGTTTACGACGCCGTCACCGATGCCGGGGTGAACTTCACCTGGCATGAATTCAACGGGCAGCACGCCTTCCTGCGGGATGAGGGTGCCCGCTACGACCCCGAACTGGCGCGATTGTGTTACGGAATGGCCATCGACCTGTTCCGGCGGACGCTCACGCCGGTCATCGCATCGGCGCCGCCAGCCGCGCCGCAGTCGACGGGACCGGTGATAACGACACATTAACGATGTCAGGGAACGATCGGCACGATCCCGAGCGGCAACATTCCGTGCATGAATGGGCCGAGGCGGGGCGATCGCATCGGCGCCGTCGTGTCGCTACTAGGCCGCCGCTTTTTCACGCCAGTCGCCTCGGTCAGCCGATTCAATACAAGTAGCTGCGCCTGCGCGCCCCCGCGCATGGCCAGCACTGGCTTGGCCAAAGAGCGGGAAGGCTCTCGGCGCTTGAAAGAGTTGCTGGGATTGGCCAAACTGGCCGCCGGGCGGCTCGGAGCGGCCGTGCCGGAGACGACAAGACTCATCTAGCCGGAACAACTTCAACCGGATGTGGAAAGGTGCGATTCTCATGCGGGAATGCGGACGTATGTCGAGGCCGGTGGGCCTGGTTCTGGCGACTCTGATCCTGTTGGGCGGCGCTTCCTGCCAATGCGTCACCCACGGGGCTGCCAGCCGTGACCCTGAGATTCATCGCGTCCGGAATTTTGGCGTGGTGGAGGACGGCGTCCTCTACCGCGGCGCCGCGCCGGATGGCCTGGCGCTGAACCAGTTACGTACCTCGAAATACAAGATCAAGACCATCGTGAACCTGGGCGTTCTCGACGACGACCTCATGTCGATCGACGCGGAGGACCTTAAATACTACCACGTCCCGATTTTTCTAGTCCCCTATGTCCGGACCGGCGGCGAGGAACGGCAAATCCAGCGGTTCCTTGAGATCGTCCGCGATCCGAAGAACCAGCCGGTCTTCGTGCATTGCAGCCGCGGCGCCGACCGGACCGGCGAGGCCGTCGGGGTGTTCGAGATCCTCGACGAACGGAAGCCGATCGAGGAAGTCGAGAGCGAGTTGCAGGAACACCATTACTGCAAGGTGCTCTATCCGCAAATCGCCAGGCACCTGCGTGAACTGGCGGGCGCCGCCACGGAGCCTCCTCCCGAGCCAACCACACAGGCAGCGACGCAGCCAGCACCGTGAGTTGGGACAGCGCCATCGGAAGCCGAGGTCCGGATAGCTGTTGGACTCCGATCGCGGGGCAAGTTCGCGCGTCATCCGCCGACCCGGGATATGTCCTTGTGGCGGCCCTTGGGCTTGCGAATGCCATGGATCGGCAGGAGCACGGTGAACACCGCGCCGCGGCCCGCGCCTTCGCTCTTTGCCTGGATGCTCCCGCCGTGCAGTTCGACCAGTTGCCGCGAAATGGCCAGGCCCAGGCCCAGGCCATCGTAAGAGCGTGTGGCGACGGGCTCGGCCTGCCGGAAGGGGGTGAAAATATGCGGGAGAAAGTCAGGGGCGATTCCTCGGCCCGTATCGGTCACCTCGATGGCGATCTCCCGTGCATGCCGGCTCACGGCCACCGTTATCCGGCCGCCGGAGGGAGTGAACTTGACGGCGTTGGTCAGCAGGTTCCAGATGACCTGGAGCAGGCGGTTGGGGTCGATTGACACTGTGGGCACATCGGCCCCGATATCAGCGTCGATGGAGATTCCTTTGGCCTCGGCCGTCGGTGCGATGGAATCAACTGCTTCCCGCACCAACGGCGCCAGGTCCGTGTCGCGCACTTCCAGCCGCAGTTTGCCGGCGGTGATGCTGGCCGTGTCCAGGAGGTCGTCAACGAGTTGCTTCTGGGCGCCGGCGCTTTTCTCGATGGCCTCCAGTCCTTCGCGAAGCTGCTCAGGCCCAACCGGATCGGCGCCCATCGCCTTTTCGCGGAGCATCTTGGACCAGATCAGGATGGCCGACAGCGGCGTGCGCAGCTCGTGGCTGATGGCGGCGAAGAACTCGTCGCGCATGCGAAGGGCGGCTTCGGTTTGGCGCCGGGCCGCCTGCTCGCGTTCCAGCAAGCTGGCGCGTTCCGCCTCGACCTGTTTGGAGTCGCTCACGTCGATGACATAGAAGACACCGTTGTTTGCCTCATCAATCCGCGAACCCGTGAACAACCCCCACCATCGCGACCCATCTTTGCGGAAATACTGTTGTTCGTAGGGAGTAAAGCGGCCCTCCGACTTGAACGCCTCAATGGCTTCCAGAGTACGCGGGATCCATTCCGGCGGGGTGAGCCGGTCCCAGCGCACCTGGCCGTTCTTTAACTCATCCTGGGTGTAGCCGACCATGCGCAGGAAAGTGTTATTGGAGTCGGTGATCCGGCCGGTCGCGTCGAAGAAGGCAATGCCAACCGTGTCAGCTTGGACGACCCGGCGCAGACGCTCCTGCTCGGCGCGCAGCCGGTCCTCCGCCAACTTACGTTCGGTAATGTCCACGAAGGTGACCACCACCCCTTCAATGCGGTCTTCGGCGGTCCGGTACGGCTGCGCCCGCCGCAGATACCACCGCCCGCTTTCGCTGGCGATCTCCTTGTCCAGCGGCGCCAGCTTTTCAAGGACCGCCCTTGCATCGGGCAGCAAGTCCGCATCGTTGAATTTCGCGGCCATATCGCTAAGCGGGCGCCCAATGTCTGAAGGAATCAGATCCAGCAGGTCGTTGACCGCCGGCGTGAAGCGGCGGATGTGGAAGTGCGTGTCCAGAAAGATCACCGCAATATTCGTACTGCTCAGCAGGCTGCTCAGGTCGTTGGTGGTCCCCTCCAGCTCCTCCATCTTCGCCTGCAACTGCGTGTTGACCGTCGTCAGCTCTTCGTTGAGCGACTGCATCTCCTCCTTGCTGGTCTCCAGCTCCTCGTTGGTGCTCTGCAGTTCCTCGTTGACGCTGGTGACTTCCTCGTTGGATGCCTTGAGCTCTTCATTGCTGCTCTGCAGTTCCTCGACGGAGCTCTGCAATTCATCGCGAGCGCGCTGCAGTTCCACTTCGAGGTGCTGGCGTTCGCCCGTTTGTTCGCTTCCCTCGGCAAGCAGGACGCTGGGTGGTTCCGGGTGCATTTCAAAGCAAACCACGTAGTAGCCGGGGCAGCGCTTGGCGTCGAGCGGGGCGGCGGTGACTCCTACTCTTTGCCGCCCGTGGTCCGTCTCGATCAGCCCGTCGCGGACGCTGATTTCGACGTTCTCGGTGACGGCCTTGTGCAGCGCCGTGCGGATTGCTCCGCGGACGCCGTCGCGGGCGACCATCAGGATGTCGCGGGTGGGCTCGCCGCGGGGCTGGCCCAGGAACGGCTCGGTGTCACCATGGAAATAGACGATCCGCTGCTGGCGGTCCACCGTGACTGCCGCCGGGGTATAGCGGTCGAGAAGCACCTTGTTGGTGATCACCGGGACCGACGCCCGGGTGAGGAGCCGGCCTTCCTGCATTTCCCGCTCGGTGGCGCCGCCCAGGGAGGCGGGGATGGGGAAGTCCAGCATGTCGTGCCGGGTCGGGCCGATGCGCCGGAAGATGCGCCAGCGCTTGTCCACCGGCTCGAAGAGCCCTTCGGTCCCGTTGACGGTCTCGCTGGTGCCCAGGAACAGCGCCCCGTTTTCGCGCAGCCCGAAGTGCAGCAGCGACACCACGCGCCGCTGCATTGCCGGCTCGAGGTAGATCATCAGGTTGCGGCAGGTGCAAATGTCCAGCCTGGAAAACGGCGGGTCGTACAACAGGTTTTGCGGGGCAAACACCACCATTTCCCGCAGTTCCTGCTTGACCCGATAGAACGACTCGTCCTTTTCGAAAAACCGTTCAAGGCGCTGGGCGGAAACTTCGGTTTCGATCCCCCCGGGATAGATCCCGGCGCGGGCCTGGGCCACCGTTCGCTCGGCCGTGTCGGTGGCGAAGATCTTGATATCCAGCCGCTTGTTGGAGAACTCAGCGGCCTCGGCAAGGACCATGGCCAGGGTATAAGCCTCCTCGCCGGTGGAACAAGCCGTCACCCAGCACCGGATGGATGCCTCGGGCTCCCGTTCTTCCACGAGCGGCTCGATCACCTGCTTGCGAAATGACTCCCATGCCTCGGGATCGCGGAAGAACCCGGTCACATGGATCATCAGATCGTCGGCCAGGGCCGATACCTCGGTCGGGCTGTGCCGCAGGGTCTTGGCGTACTCGCCCACTTTGGTGACCTGGGTCAGCCCCATGCGCCGCTGGATGCGGCGCAGGACGGTGGCCTTCTTGTACCCGCTGAAATCCTGCCGGGTGCGGGCACGGAGGATGGCAAGGACCTCGTTGAACTGCTGTCCTTCGCGGCGCAGGACCGATTCGGCATTGCGCCGGCCGCTGGTGTAGGGGTGGCCGGCATAGCGGAGCAGCACTTCGGGCATGTCCTGGGGACGGAGGATGAAGTCGGCCATGCCCGATTCGATCAGGCTGCGCGGCATGGAGGGGAACTTGGCCGAATCGGGGTCCTGGGCGATGCAGATCCCGCCGACCGCCTTCACCGATCGCGCCCCCGCCGATCCGTTGGACCCCATGCCGCTCATGGAAATGCAGATGGCCCGCTCGCGCTGCTCTTCGGCCAGGGAGCGGAAAAAGTCGTCCACGGGCCGGCGGTGCCCCGGCTGCTCCAGCGGCTCACCCAGCCGCAGGTGCCCTTCCTGAATGGTGAGAGTGCGGCCCGGCCGGATGACGTACACGTGGTCCGGCTCCACGGGGGTGCCGTCCTCCACCTGCTGCACCGTCATGGCGGTGCGCTTGGAGAGGATGTCAACCATCATGCTGTCCCGCTCCGGCGGGAGGTGCTGGATGAGCACGAAGGCCATGCCGCTGTCCGGGCGCATGGCGTTGAAGAACTCGGTGTATGCTTCAAGGCCCCCCGCCGATGCCCCCATGCCGACGACCGGAAACGGCAGGTGTGGCGCCTGATCGGCATCGACCGGCTCGGTAAGCCGCTCGGGTTGGATTTCAGGCTGGGGGACGTCGGTCACGGGCTCCGTCGGTTTGCGGTCTGACATTCAATGCTCCTCGCCGAATGGCCCGGCCCGGGCAACTCAAACAGGCGGCAGTCATTCAGCCAGCGGCATTCATGGGAGAATTGTCTGGCCATTCTAGCCCAATTCCGCCGCCGCCGCGAGGGTCCGAATGAATGGAAAACCATTAAAATGATTTTGGGGGGTTGAACTTATCGAGGAACTTGGCAAAATACTACCTGTGCGGTTGTAAAGGGGTGCCGTTTCATTTCGATCCCGATGTACTGGGTTTGGCTGACACGGCTCGTCGCGTCGGGCAGTTCCCCAGCATTTCCGACAGCGAAGCGGTTTTCGGTGTGTTTGACAGGGCCGGGTCGCAGGGCAACGACCTGGAGTACCAAGGGAAGGAAAAGTCGGTGAGTTCGGCCCGGGGACAAGTAAACTTGCAGGCCGGAATTCCCGACGATTAAAGGAAGGATGCGACGTAGGCGCACGGCGGCGCGCGTCATGGATCAGGGGCAGCGATTGCAGCGAAGCGAACCGGCTCGGTGTGCTTTGTAGCGTCGCAAGCGCCAAGGATGGTGCCAGGGCAATGGGCGGCTGATGTCCGAAAGCTCCCCGCATGGCATTCCACGACACGTCCGTCATGTGATTTAATGGTTTTCCAGCTAATTTGAGTCGGTTCGTCGCGACCGCACGCGGTCGCCATCCTATCATTCTTAAAGGGCCGTTTTTACATCCGTGTGAGATTGAGGCCGATCATCGGCGCCATCGGCTCACCGAGGGCTAATTGAAGTCCCGGCTGGTGCGTCGCCGATAATGCCTCTTAACCTGATCTGATAAGCGAGAAAAGGGACCCCCTATGAGCCGAGGTTTCGACCCGCGCCGCCCGGTGGTCACGTTGCAGTCCCCGGTAATCCCGGACCGTCGCCGTGACAGCCGCAAGCCGCTCCAGAGCAAAGCCGTCCTCACCGTGCTGGACGGCCCCACCGCCAACAGCGTCCACGACGTGTTGACCCGCGACATGAGTTTCAGCGGCGTATCGTTCCAATTGAAAGACGAGCTGTCCGTCGGCCAGAACTGCCGCCTGGACGTGCCCAGCTCCAACAATTCCAAGGTCCGCCATTTTTGTGAAGTCGTCCGCTCCCGCCCGTTGAGTAATGGGAAGTTCGAGATGGCGGTGCAGTTCCGCAAGTGACTTGATTGTGTGTTGCGTAGGGTGTGCTTTAGCACACGTTTTTCGCGACCTACTGGGTCGCCACCGGACGTGTACTAAAGCACACCCTACACAAGCTGACCCTGCCTTCACGAGACGATCATCGTCAGGCGCGCGTTATGCTTGCGTTCCTCTGTGTTAGCGCTTCAAGAACGATCCTCACCGAGCCAATGCCGCCTGTTGTGAGCAATGTCGAACAGCCTGCACACACAGGTTAAATTTTTAACTTGACGACCGCAGCACAAAAGGTTAATAAATTCACCTTTGGTGAGGCGACACTTGGAGGGCCGCATGTCCGATCCGGCACAGTTGTCCAGGCGCGAGCGGCAGATCATGGAGGCGGTCTGGGCGGCGGGAGAAGCCACCGTCACCCAGGTCATGGCCGCCATGCCGGCCCCTCCGTCGCGGGCGGCCGTCCGCACGCTCATGACGATCCTGGAGCGTAAAGGACATCTTACCCACGGCAAGGCCGGCAAGGAGTTCGTTTACCGCCCGGCACGCCCGCGCGACCAGACCGCGCGCTCAGCATTGCGGAAACTGCTGCACACGTTCTTTGCCGGATCGCTGTCGCGCGCCGTTGCCGCCCGACTGGCTGACCCTGCCGACAAGCTCAGCGACGACGAACTCGGCCTCCTTGCGGACCTGATCGAGCAGGCCAAACGACGCCGCCTGGACAAGCTCGGCAACCGGCAAGACCCGGAGTGAATTAACATCGCCACCCCTTACTCACGTCGGAGCAATTATGCACGTCATTGCGATCGGCAGTTTTGCGGTTGACGCAGCCCGTATCTCGCGCTGGGGCGCCGCCGCCGCTCCGGTGGCGATCGATGCCGCTGCCGAAGCCACGGTAGTGCTCCTCCTGGCATGGGCGGTTACCTGCATCATGCGGCACGCCTCGGCTGCCACCCGCCACTGGGTGTGGCTGCTCGCCCTGGCCAGCTTGCCCGCGATGCCCGTCCTGAGCGTAGTCCTGCCAGCTTGGCGCGTGCTGCCGGCGTGGGGGCACGCACAACCGCAGACGCCGCAAGGCGTTATGGTGAAGCAGGACGTAACGGTGCTGCGGCCGGCGCCGATGCGGTTCGACGCCGCCGAGACTACAAGCCACCCGAAGGTTGTCGACCTCATCGAACACGGCCGCCCCCGGCAAGCCGTCGCTCATCCGGACGCCGTTCCATCGATGGTCCCAATAACGGCATCGACGAAATCTCCCGCCCCGGCGGCCTCGGTCGCCCATCCGATCGTTCAGGCGGTCGCCGCGCCAGCGCGGGCAGCGCCGCGAATGCCCGATGTCTGGGGGTGGGCATTGATAGCGTGGGCCGTCGGGGCGGCGGGTGTCCTCGCGATGCCGCTCGCCGGCCTCATCTCGCTGACCATGTTGGCCCGCCGGGCGAGGGCCATCGCTGACCCGGGTGTGGTGGCTGCCGCAGGGCGGCTCTCGGTGGAATTGAGATTGCCAAGGCCAGTCACACTGCTGGAAATGACTGCGGCGCTGCCGATGACCTGGGGCATTTTTCGCCCCAGGGTGCTGTTGCCCTCCGAGGCGGTGGATTGGCCGCCCGAACGTCTCGATGCAGTGTTGCTGCATGAGTTCGGGCATGTCCTGCGTCGCGATTGCCTGGCTGAATGGGTGGCGCGCATTGCCTGCGCGGCCTATTGGTTCCACCCGTTGGCCTGGGTCGCCGCCCGCCGGCTCGCCAAAGAGCGCGAAGCTGCGTGCGATGACCTGGTTCTTAGCCGCGGCCAAGACGCGCCGGCGTATGCCGGGCATCTGCTGCACGTCGTGACGGCTGCCGCGCACGGCGGCTTCCCATCGCGCGTGGCAATACCCATGGCACGCACGCGCGGCCTGGAATCACGCGTCCGGTCGATCCTCGACGGCCGCCCCTCGCGCCGACCGCCGACGCGCCGATATGTCCTGCTGCTCTGCGCCGTCGCGGCGGCCCTGGTGCTGCCGCTGGCCATGACCCGAGCCCAGCTTTCGCGGCCTTTAGCAGGGCCGACGACAGCGCCCGTGGATGTTCGTTCTGCCGCCCCAACCACGCCGGCAACGCGCCCGGCTGCCCTCCCCGCGACCCAGCCGGTCGAGGCACGGTTAACGGTGCGCGTGCTGGACGAGGCCGGCAGGCCGGTGGCGCAGGCGAAGGTCCGCCTGGTTTCGTACTACCCGCTCCCGCCCGACAAGAAGTACTACGCCACGTACATCGCCCCCGACGTGACGACCGCCGCCGATGGAAAGGCGACGTTGATCGTTACCCCGCCCACCGCCGCCGACGTGCCGGGCGGAGCGACCCTGCACTTGTTGGCTTTGGCCGCCGGCCACGCCCCAACACATGTGCGTCAACCGAAACTGTCAGCCGATGATTCAGTGGACATACGCCTGACGCGCGGGCAGCCCATCAGCGGCATCGTTCGGCGGCCTGATGGTACGCCCTTGGCTCACGCTGCGGTGTGCGCCCTTTACCACGAATATGTCGCCAGTCTGCCTGACGAGTTCATGCAGGACTACGCGCCGGCCGGCACGAGCGACGACCAGGGGAAGTTCACATTGGACCACGTCGCCGCGGCGTCATATATGATCACTGCCGCCGATGAAGCGTCGTCGCCGCCCCTGTGTACCGAGGCGAGGAACGTCGATGTGGTTCCGGACCGGCCGGCGTTTCCGCTGGAGCTAACCGCCAGGCCTGCCGCCATCATCAAAGGGCGGATCGTCACCACGCACGGCGTGCCGGTCGATCGGTTCCCGATCTCAGTCAGCGTACGGACGCCGACATCGAACTCTTGGCGCGTGAAGGTGCAGGCGGACGGATCATTCACGGCAAGCGGTATCCCCGCGGCAGCCAGCGGCATCATCGCGCCGTTGCGGTATTGGCCCTATGTCACGGAAGCCGACTGGCCCGGCGCTCCGCCGGGGTGCGAGCCCCTGCAGATTTCCCTTATGAGTTTTGCAAAGCTCGCCCCCGGCGTATACAGCGGCTTGCAGTTCCACATCTACGAGCCGGCTAAGCTCCATGCGGTAGTCCTCGACGAGGCGGGCAAGCCGTTCGAGAAAGTCGACGTGATCCCAATGCCGTACAGCTACGTCTTTTTCACCGATGTCGCGGGGAAGGCGACTGCCGATGTTCCGCCCGGCGTGGACGTAACAGTCGAATTCCACGACGGGGACCTCGCCGAGAACCAGAAAACCGCGCCGCTACGGTTGAAGGAGGGCGAGTCGGTCGAGCGGCGGTACGTCTTCCGGCGTGCCGCGGCCGCGCCGTCACATGACCACTTCATCGCCGGCCAGGTGGTCGACGCGGACGGCCGCCCGGTCGAAGGCGCGATTGTGGAGTTGGGCAATCATGCCCTTTTGCCGAGGACTGTCTTGTTCAACATCGGCCATACCGACGTCAAGCAGCAACCCACATGGACAGGCGGTATGTTCGGCCCGCCTAACGTGACCAGCGATGCCCAGGGCCGGTTCCGGTTCGACATGCTGCTCGTCGGGCGGACTGATGTCTGGGCCGACAAGGACTTGGCTGCGTGGGGTTGGGTTCGGGACGTAGGCGTGGACACGGATAAGCTCACCGTGTCGATTCGCCCACCGGCTGTGATGCCGCCGGAGTTTTCGGGACGGGTGGTGGACGAAGCTGGAAAGTCCGTCGCCGGTGCCATCGTGACGGCATTCGACGGAGAGGTATTCCGCGAAACGCCGGTCCTTGCCGCGACGGTGTCGGACGCTGAGGGGCACTACGCGTTGAAGCTCAAGTCGCTGCCGACGAAGTTCGGGGAGCACGTGAGGCTCATCTGCCGAGCGCCCGATCAGAGAGTGACATGGAAATCGGTCCCGGCGTGCGGCGGTGAGGACATCCGGCTGGCGTATGGACCGGAGGCTTCGGTGAGCGGGCGAGTTGTTGATAAGAAGGGTGACCCGCTGGGCGGAGCAAGGGTCTGGCTGCGACTGTGTACCGATCCCGACGCCGGGGCCATGGATTTCACCAACAGTGTCGAACCGTACGCCCCGCTGACGCAGACCGCGCCTGACGGGACCTTCACTCTGAAGGGCCTGCGGGGGGGGTCGGTGGTCAGCCTCTTTGCCAAGCACCCGTTGACGTGGCAAGGCGACCGTTGGTACGTCAACGCCGTGGCCCCGGACACCAACGTGGGGGACATCACGGTGAAGGACGGGGTTAGCCTGAGTGGAAGGGTCCACTTTGCCGACGGCCGGCCGGCCGCGGGGGCAGAGGTAAAGTTCACACGCCCCTTCGGCGGCGAGGATGTGGCTCTCACCAGGACTGACGCGAGCGGCGCCTATCAATTGAAGGGCCTGCCCGCGGACTCGCAGTCTCCGCAAGTTAGCGCGTTGCTCGATGAGGGTCCCGGTTACGAAGCGCACGCGCCCCTCGCCGGCTGGCTGCGAGCCGGTGATGCTATCGAAGGGTTCGACCTGACATTGCAGCAGTCATGGTCCGCGCGGCACGTCGAGTGGTTGCGCCAACTCGGAACGGCTCAGCCAAGCCGCTTCGGCGCGGTGATCGTCGACGATCATATCGACGTCAATGACACTGGCCGCCGGACAGACGAACACGCCGGCGAGGTCATCGCGCTTGACGCAGATGGCGCCGCACGATGGCAGCACAAGCCACTGTCCCTGTGGCCGCTCGGGGACCATAACCTTGCCGCCAGCGGCGACGGTGGTTGCTACGTTCATGAATACGGCAACGCCGGCCTGACCCGGTTCGCCGCCAGCGGCGAAGTTGCCTGGCGCAAGGAAAACTTCGAGGTTTGGTCGATGGCCACCGACCCTCAAACGGGCAAGCTATGGGTGCTGCAGCCCGACTACTCAGGCGAGCAGCGCGGCCATTTGATCGTCCTTGGTCCCGACGGCAAGCCGCTCCAGAATTGGCCGATGAAGGGCAGCCAGCTCGCCTATAGCGCCCATGACCACTGTTTCTGGCTGTTAGGCGAAAAACTCGCCAAGATCGACTTGGATGGGAAGGTGCTTGCGCAAGTAACATTGGCGGGCGACCCCGAAGGAGAATTGTCCGTCAATGAGGGCGACGGATCCGTGTGGGTCACTTATTGGTCAACCGTACCAGAGGATACGAAGCGGCAATTGCTGGTCGTTTCCTCCGATGGCCGGGTGCTCCGACAATCGACCGCGAGTGACAGAACAGTCGTCCACTTCACCGTGGACGGACCGCGAAACGTCGTGTGGGCCCGCGTTTGGGAAGGCAACCGGCGCCACATCGAACGGCAGTCACTGCTCGACCGGCATCGCCTGGGTGATCCTTTGCCCATCGACGGCGACATCGCCGTCGAGCCCGACACCGGCTGCGCCTGGATTGCCGGTCCCGATGGCATCGGCCGGCTCGACCCGGAAGGTAAGCCGATCTGGTTCCATCCGACTCCGGGCAATACCGGCAAAGCGATTGTTCTGGTGAGTGGTCAATGATTCGCGGGAAGTTGTCAGGGGTCAGTTGTCGTTGTCGACAGTTGTCAGTGGTCGGGTGCATCCGGGCGTCGGTCGGGACCTGGCATCGGCTTCCGTACAACTGACCACTGACAACTGACAACTGACCCTTTCTCACGAAATCACCATCGCCTCCAGCGCGGCGACGGTTGCCTGTGTGTTGACCGCGTTCGCCCCCCCGGCCGTCAGCAGTGCCTGGGCGGCCGCGATCACTCCCTGGGTCTGTGCCGCCGCCACCCCCCCGCTGTTCACCACATCGATCAGGTTCTGGGCCAAGGCGGCTTCCTGCTTGGCCGACAGGGCGCCGCTGTTCAAGGCGGTGACGAACGCCGACGCGAACCCCATCACGGCTGACGCGGCAGGCCTTTCCTGCCCCCGGGCGGCGGCATCCAGGTCGGCTTGCACCGTGACGATAATGGCTGTCGAAGCCGGTCCGCGAGCTTCGATCGCCGCGATGTCGCTGGTGATCCTCTTGACGCTATTGTTGAACGCCACCCCCGCCGCCTGCGTGTCGAGCTTTAGAAGCCCCTGGTCCGTCCGCATGGCAAGATTGTCCATGCCAAGCGTGGCCTTCTGATCGGCCGAATCCACGCTCAACCTGGTCTTCAACGACGCCGTATCCCCGCTGAGCTTGATCATGGCGTTTTCCAGGGCGGCCTGGGCAGGTACCAGCAGGGTAGGGTCGTTGGCGTCTTCCTTGACGGCGACCTGGTCCGCCTTGAGCGTGCTTCGGTCCTGGGCCACCGTGGTTTGGAGGGTGGTTTTGTCGTTGGCGATGAGGGTGTGGAACGACGCCGTGTCTGCCGTTAGTTGTGCCTTGTCATCGGTCAGGTGCTGATTGTCGGCAATCACCGCGGCATCGTTGGCGATGACCGGGTAAGCGGACGCGGAGAAGAGGGACCGGCGTTCCAATCGTTCAACAAATGACTTCATAGCTGCCGCTCCGGTTCAAGACACTACCCGACCATCGGCAACCGGAGGTCAATAACCGTTAGTTCTCCGACGGGGCCAGGTTATCGGAGCAGCCAAGGGTTACAGCGCCGCAGAGGCAAGGTCAGGGGTGTCAGGGTGGTCTTCGATTGTCTCGCGGCGCGCTCGGTGAAAAGCGAAATGCCCCTCACCCCAACCCTCTCCCGGAGTACCGGGAGAGGGAGAAAACGGTGGACGCCGCCGACCGAATGTGTTCGAACCCGCTGATTGGGTGCCATGGGCAAGTGTACTCGCTTGCCCGTGGGGCCGTTTCTGGATTGTTAATTGTTAATTGTTGTAGGGTCCGCACTGCGGACCGTTACTGTGGATCGCGACGAATCGGTCCGCAATGAGCGTGGGAACTTTTCAAGTGCCGCCGATGCCCTCACCGGCGGAAAGCTACTTGACGCGGCGAAACCGCCGGTGGGGGCACCGGCGGCACTAAAGATTCCCAAGCTCAATGCGGACCGTTATTTGTGATTCTCGTAGCACAGGCTCTCGACTCCGAATGACCCGCGCTCGCGTGCTTTCACTTTTCGATTGCCAGCCTCCCTCCCGGCCAACTCAGCGCTTGCGCTACCGCGACGGGATACGCCCACGCCGCTTTCCCCGCGTCGTCGTTTACATACACCCTTACTTTCGAGCGCTCCTCTGCTATCGCCACGGCGGCGGGCATGTCCAGGACCTTCAAGACGTTCAACAGGTCGGGGCCGGCCGATCCGATGTCGTGCGTTGGGGACAACTCGTACAGATCGAGCCGCGCAACGTCCGCCTCGAACAGCGAGGCGTACACGGCAACGCCGGCCATCTGACGCTCGGCCTGGATCCATAACGGAACGCCCTTCAATGACGGCTCGGAGTCGATCGAGCGCAGCGCCTGCACCGCCCGGCGGACGTCCCAGACGCGCATGCCGTCCACGGTCTGGCCGAGCAGCGCGAAACGCCGGCGGACCTGCGTGTCGCGCTTGCCCGCCTTATCGTACTTTTTGCCGTAATTGGCGGCCCAGGCGGTCGGCCCAATGCCGCGCGGGGCGACGTAGGCAAAAGCCCACGGGTTGGATTTCAGCATGCCGGCCAGCGCCGCCCATCCCTTCTCGTCCGCACCGGCTGACGATGAATCGGCTTCATCTTTCAGCTCGTCGGCAAATTTCGCCCGGACCGAGGCGAGCCACTCGTCCCAGCCCGATTCGTCCAGCACGTTCAGCACGACCAGATCGGGACGTTTGGGGGGATCGTCCTTGGCGGCAAGGTACAGCCGCAGTTGCACGTCGTGCTGGCTGACAAAATCCCAGGCGGACAGACGAACGCCGTCCCGGACGGCGGAGAAGGCCGGCTTGGTCTCCAACGGCGGCGACCCGTCAGGCCAGCCGGCAAAGACCTGCGTCTTGAGTCCGCTCATCCATCCATCACGCTGCTTCGCCCACGCCACGGCATCGGCCGGCACGGCCGGCGGCGGCGCCTTGGCCACGAACGATTCCTGGATCTTCGTGTTGAGCTGATCGTCCGGCAGCGTCTCGAACACTTTCAGTTGCCGCGGCTCGAAAAACGCCTGCGCGTGGTTCGTCACTTCCCCGCGGTCCCCCTTGAGGAAGCGGTTGAGCCAACGGAGCGTCGGCACCTCAAGGTCCTGCGTCTCCTGGTGCGGGCCTTCGGTGATGAGCAGGCCGAGGTTTTGCGGCGACCCGTAGAGGCGGTAGATGTCGCGGACCTTCGCGTGCAGCCGGGTCACGCCGTCCAGCGGGAAGATGTCGTCCTTGTCGCTGTTGGCAATCAGGAGAGGGCGCGGGGCGACGAGGGCGGCGACCTGCGGGAAGTCCCAGCGATAGGTATTGACCATGAACATGCAGTCGCAATGGCCTTCGATGGTGCCGTCTATGATGTGGTTGTGCAGGTCGGTGATCCCCGCTGTGGGGACGGCGGCCTTCACCCGTTCGTCCAATGCGGCGACCCACCAGCTCGTCGCCCCGCCGCCGGACCGGCCGGTGATGCCGATGCGATTCGGGTCGACCTCCGGTCGCGAGCACAGGTAATCGATGGCCCTGATCCCGTTCCAGGCTTCGACGCCGGCCGGCGTGTAGCCGCGGGAATGCCACCACCACATCCCTTCGTAGTAGGTGCCATGATGGATGCCTTCGATCTCACCCAGTTCCAGCGTGTCGAGCACGATGCTGACGTAGCCGTTCCGGGCCAGCCAGGCGGGGAAATACTGGTACTTCACCTTCGAGCCATAGCTTATGCCCTCCCTTTTTTCGTTTCCATGGCCGCAGACATAGAGCACAGCCGGCGCCGGCCCGGCCAGGTTCTTCGGAACATAGAGATTGGCCGTCACGTACAGCCCCGGCCGGGACTGGAAGTACAGGTTTTCGACGGTGAAGTCGGCGAAGTCGACTTTCCCGGTGATCGTCGCCTTGAGGTCGGTGCGCTGCGGCTCCGGCCAGAGCCCCAGCATCTCGGCAAGCTCCCGCCGGTATTCATCGCGACGGCTTGTCCAATCCTGCAAGTTTTTGATGCCGGCCAGACTCTTGCTGGAAAGATCGTCGGTCTCATGTCGGAAGTAGTCCTCAACCATCCGCTCCCCGCGTGGCGTGCCGGGACGGGTCGTCGGCGGGCGGGTGAGCGGTTGGGGCGACTGGGCCGACGTCACTCCATGCAGCAAGAAGAACACACAGGCAATGAGCGCGGGCAGGAATCGGCCGAATCGCTGAAATGACAAACGCATAAAACCATGGCCTCCGACTGGGCATATGCGCAAGGCGGCGGCCGCGTTGCCAATAGTTTGTTCACAACCTCTTCGAGCCGGACCCTCGACCCGCATATTGGGGATCGCCTATCGCATCCCGGCGTTGCCCTCGGCCGCCGCCGACGTTCCCGAGGCGTGCTCGGAACGGTCAGCCGAGTAAGACGGCGGGCCGACGCGCTAATGAGTAGAACCCGTGAGATTACACGCAGGACCGGCACGCTCCAGAAGAAAACTACCACGCTTACCAAGCAGGCTTTGCAGCCATTTCGTGCCGACCGTTGTCGTATCCGTCGTCCCGCCGCACCGTCGGACCATCCGCACGGCCGCCGCATCGCAATGCCATGGCCACCAAAGGCTGAACGCCGCAGCGCCAGCCAGCAGAATAAGCGCGATAATAAGCCCGATGAAGGATACAACGATGCGTCTAACCCAACGTCGCCGCGAGGGTGAGCCGGAATGAGTGGAGTAACTTTTGGGATTCCTCGCATCGAACGTCCGCCCGCACTCGGCGCAACGATTCTCAGGCAGGCCGTGCAGATTATGCCCGCAGTGGCGGCCGAACATCGCGGAGACGGTTGGTCCAGGGGCCATGTCGTCGCCAACTATAACGGTTGTGGGGCAACTCCCCACATTAATCACGCCAGCAAATAGCGACTGCCCCGGATGTCCTCGCCCTCGAGATCATCCGCCTACGGTGAGTCCAGCCGGCTCCTCACCTTCGCGGCCGCTGGTCGAAGGCGCTTAGATCTTGAGCAAGCTTTTCGCCTCCTTGTAGGCCATCCAGGCAACGAGGTCGTCGTTCATCAGATTGCCCCCCAGGGGGTTCTCTTCGTCAATTGGCAAAGGCTTCATCGTCGATGCGGTCTGCGTGAACAATGCACGGGATTCGTTCTCCTTGCCCTGACGAAACAGGCTCATTGCTCTGTAGAACGACGCCGTCAGCCGCACATAGCGGTTGTCATTGGAAATCTGCACTGCTTCGCGGAGAGCGTCATCAGCGGCCGGATAGTTGCCGCTGCGGTATTCGGCCATCCCCAACGCCATCTGGAACCACGGCAAGCCGTCCCGATCGTTCTTCCCGAGTTCAACGGCGCGGCGGGCCAGCGCCAGCGAGGCTTCGAGCTGCGCCTTGTCGGCGGAGGGGCGGATCAAGCCGCTCTTTGCCGCGCGCTCGGCGGTAACCGGGTAGCTGGTCCCGTTGGCAAACTCGGTTGTGCGCCGGACGGTGGCGGCAAGCTCCGCATCTTCGCCGAACCAGGCTTGGAGAGCGGCAACGAGCAGCGAGAGTTCCGTGTTGTTGGGGACGTCCGCCGACGCGGCCGCCAAATGCGCGGTGGCATCGCGCGAGAGGCCCGAGGCAAACTCTTCTATTGCTTTCCGTATCAGCCCTCGGGCGTCTTCAAGTGCGTCCCTTCGCCGCTTGAATTCCAGCTCGCCCGGGCCCTCCATTTTCAGGAGGGTTATGGCTTCTTTGTACGCCATCCAGGGACCCAGATCGTTTTGCGTGTGATTGCCGGCCAGAGGGTCCTTCGGGTCGGCGGGCAGAGGAGGCATCATGGAGATGGCTTCCTGTAGCAGCGCCCGGGCCTCGGTTTCCTTACCTTGCCGGAACTGGCTCATCGCCTCATAGAACGCCGACGCGCACAGCACGTCATAGTTCGTGTCGCCGGCCAGTGTTGCGCCGCTCAGGGCTTGGTCGGCAGCCGCGTAGTTGCCGTTGCGGTATTCGGCAACGCCCAGGCTGAGTTGAAAGTAAGGCAGGAATCGATGGTCCTTACCCAACTCCACGGCCCGTCGAATGAGATTTAGTCCGGCTTTTGCTTGTTCTTTGTCAGCTTTCGAAGCCAACAAAGCCATTTGTCCCGTACGCTCCAGCACGACTGGGTCTGTGCTGCCGGCGGCGTGTTCCACCGCGTGCCGGGCGGTGCTTGCAAGCTCGGCGTCCTGCCCGAACCATGCCTTCAGGCTGGCAACTCCCAGCCAGTAGTAGGTGAGGTCTGATTCAAGGCGCTCTAATCTCGAATCCTTCTGCTCCCTGGCCAGTGCGACTGCCTTCTCGCCGCTCGCGATGCCAGCTTCTCCCTGGCGCGACCGGAAGTATGCGTCACTAAGGCTGTCGAAGGCGTTGGGGGAATCGGGAAACAGCTCGGTGTTGTGCTTGAGCGTCGATATGGCGCTGGCCAGATCAGGCGGTTTGGCGTAAAGGTACTTGTAACCCAGATCGTTGATGTCGGCCTCTGAAGCCGCGAGGGTGTAGCCGTAGCGTTTGGACAGGTCCCGATAGTGTTCTTCCAGCCCGGCGAGGCCGCCAACCGGCAGGCCGGTGCTTGCTTCGCGCGGCACCGGAAAGTCGGCAAATACCTTGCGCAGCCCCATGTAGTGGGCCGGTAACACGGCGGAGCCTTCGTCCTCATCTTCCAGCAGAGCCGAGCTCCACTCGAATTGCGGCGGCAGATTCGACGTGGCAAGGAACTGGCGGAGGTCCTCGTAGCCGGCCCGGCCCTGGGCCCCTTCGTCCGCGGCCGAAAAGAAGAGGCGGGCCTTGAGCGGCTCCCGTGTATCAGTCAGGAATTCTCGACGCGGCGCAATTCCGCCTCTTTGCCATCCTGCAAGCTGGGGCTGACGGCAATATATGCGTTGAATAGTGCAGGCCTGGCAGCCAGAGCATGCACGACGAGCAGGCCGCCCAGGGAGTGCCCCGCGAAGACACGGAAAGGCTGCGTGCGGTAGCGTTTCTCAACCTCCGGCATCAGCTCCGATTCGACGAATCGGAGGAACTCATCGCCGCCCTGCGCGGGGGCGAGGTCGCGGGCGCGGTCGGCGTTGGCGATGCCCACCACGATCAACTCAGGGATCCGCCGGTTGTCGGCGAGGAAATCGATGGTATTGCCGATCTCGTTGATGTGCATGTCGCCGTCGGTCAGATAAAGGACCGGGTACGATCCTTTCCCGTCCGCATAGCTTCGCGGCGTACGCACCCAGGCGACGCGGTCCTCGTCGAGGACGCCCGAATGCACGGTAAGCCGAATCGGCGCCGGCGGAGCGAGGCTCTCCTGTCCGGCCGCCAGAGCAGGCAGCGACAGGAGCGAGATAACCAGCAGGACACGACGCAGCCGAGATGAAATAGACATGGGATAGATCTCCAGGCAAAATGTGTGACAGAAGGGCCCTCGTCGAGCGTCGGTTGCCCGTTACCTATTGCGGCGAATGGCCCCTCCGACTCTCACGACGCGACCTCGACGTGTTCATCGGCCGATCGGTCCATTTGAGTTGGCCGGATCGGCCGATTTGGTGTCGCCAATGCTTACGATACTGCCGACGCTTAACGGGAGCAACGGGGCCAACTCCGGCTCGGGCCTGAACCCCGATAGCACAGGAAATACCGGCTCCGTCCCCGCGACCTCTTTCAGCAGTGCGGCCTCGGCTCCGGGGTTAGGTTCGCCGTCGGCAGTGGCAATCAACTCTTTGGGCACCAGCGGAATAAGAGGCAGGATCAATGCGTACACGACGGTCGTCGCAATCACGCAGTAAAGGAACCCATGCTCCGGGCTGCTGTTGTAAATCCTCGAGCCCAAAAGGTCGCCGCCGCGGGCCGACAGCGCGAATGCGCCGCCGACCATCATCATCAAAGTCCCCTGCAAGCCCGGCGGACAGGACCTCATCGCGAGGTCGATATATGCCGCGGAGGCAACGCCGCCCATCAACCCCATTGGCACGGCCATGATAAGCGAGAGGTTCGCGGAGTGAATGAATACCAGGGGAATCATCTGTGGCACCCCGACGATCGTTCCCCACCACAGCAGCTTATTCAGCGCGATTCTCCTGCAAAGATACCCGTACAGTAAGGCCATCAACCCCTGGTAGGCGGCGCCCAGGAACCCAAAGACCACCATCACGCCAAGCATCCCAACCAGCAATCCTCGGTAGGAGAGGCCCGAAAACGCCAGCCAGACGAACGCGATCGCGGCCACCGGCGCGAAGATCAGGAAGTAGCCGCGATCGCGCAAACCCAGCGGGTCCCACCGATCGCGGACCAGGCCGAAGACGAACCCCAGGTACACCGGAAGGGCGGTAATCAGGCGGAACATCGACACCTGCGTTGCCGTCGCGTTCATGTGGTTCTTCAGCATGAACGATGTCTGTATGTCAATGAGGAAACCATTGGGCGCTGGAAGAGCGAGCAGCAGCGTCAGCAATCCGAAATAGACGAGCGCCTGGCGGACGTACGGCGAATCATTCCGGCGCGAAACTGTGAGCATGGCATCCTCTTTCATATATCACTACCCGCCCCCGAGTACTGCGAGCTTCGGCGTATACTCGATCGTTCCGTCTAGCTTGCTGAGCTTGGCGCGGGCGATGTCGTAGGTGAGATAAACCGGCTTCCCGACCACCCTCCAGGCGCTCTCATCGCCGGCAGGGGGCAGCAGAAAGACCGCCGCGGGAGCCGGGATTTTCACCGCTTCAACGCGCCCGAAGGGCTCGAATGCTCCCCTTGAGTCGAACGCTCCCTTTGAGTCGAACGCCAGGGTTCCCGCGGCGAGCGGCCCCGGCGCCGCGGAGGGCCCCAACGCCTGCTGGTCCCGGAGCCGGTATTCGATGCGTCCGCAACGGGCCCGCCCTGCCAGGCTCGCCGTGGGGCCCGAAGGCTCGAGGGAGACATACCGTGCTTCCAGCCAGATCCGCACGGCCAGCACCTGCGCCGTATCGCCGCTGATCAGCTTCCCGGCCGGCGCGGGCCCGCCGCGCTGTTGTGAGCCGACAACGACCGTATCCGGTCCCGCCCCCGTCTCGTCTTGGGGGTCGGCGCCGCCGAGCCTCAGAATCGCCGTGCGTCCCGACCAACCCGGCGGGCGCGCCGTGTGCGCGTAAGAGTGCAGCCCCATTTTCGTCACCTGGAAACTGCCGGTGGCGTCGTCAATGTCGTACGTGACCTCCAGCAGGACCGTGGGCACGCGCGGCGCGGCGGGGCGGTTCTCCGCCGCAAGCCGCAGGCAAGCCACGAGCGCGACGGCCGCCGCGCAGGCCGCGACGCCAAGCCAGACTCGTACCGGTGTTTCCCCACCGGCGGCCGGCCGCTCCGAACGGGCTCGCGCCGCGGCGAGCTGCCCCAGGGCGATGGCCGCGCCCGAGACCAGGGCGAGGGTGATCGTGAGGTTGTCCACTCCAAATCCGCCGAACCCCCAATTCGGGTTCATTCTCGGATCGCAAAAGATCAGCACGGCCACGCCGAGCCCGATCGACTGCACGAGCAGGCACGTCAGGCACACCCGCCGGACCGACAGCAATTGCAGGCCAGTGAACCACACCGCTGCCGCGGCAAGCAGCGGCACCGCCGCGAAGAGCAGTGTCCGCACCATCTCGGCCAAGGCCCCCCACGGCGCCAAGGCCAACACGATGAAGCCGGTCAGGAGGAACAGATAGACCAGCGAAGCCGGCATCGCCACCGGGACCGTACACCACCTCGACCAGCGGCCGCGCACCGCCGCGTCGCACGCCGATGCGGCCCCGCTGCCCGAGGGGCCGCCCTGTCCGGCGCTCTGGCGCAGCAGCCAGAGCGACAGCGCCAACCCCAACGCCGCCAGCGCCGGACGAAGGAACATAAGGGACACGTTGTACGTTGGATCAAACATCTCGCGCCTTGTGAAACACCCCTGGTATGGACGTCTTTTGCCATGCAGAATAGTCACCGACAGTAGCCCGCGCGTTCCTGGAGAACACGCAAAGGAAAATCGCGGCTGCGACGCGAATCGAATGGACCCGCGGAAGCCGAAACCGTTGTGCTGAGCACATGACGCTCCTCAACAAGGCGTATCGATCGAACCGCCCATGCGGCGGTTCCCCCCTAAGGGCGCAGAAAGGGCGCGAATGGGGCCAGGATTTTTGCAACGCACTCAGGTTCGCGATGACGTTGGGCGCCGCATCGGCGCGAATCTCATCGCACGGGGTGCATGACACGGCGTTCTCCGCGAACCGTTCCCAGGGCGCGATCGGCCTCGTCGCCCCTATTCTTCGGGGCGTCACGCGCATGGCGCACGGCCGCGGTATTGAGGCTGATGCCATCACATGTGCAGAAGGGATGTCAGTCGAAATGCGGAAGTCTGTAATTCGGCCCCAACCTTATGCCCGAGCCCATGGCCGCCAGCGCGTCGCCGGAATGGGTGAAACGGGTGCTGGCTTGACCGGCTCTTCCTCGCGGATCACCTTCAGCGTCTGCGCGTAACCCGCTTCGCGCAGCCTAGCGGGGTCCAGTGGCGTCACGCCGGTCAGCAGCTCGTAGAGCAGCGCGCCCAGCGAATAGATGTCGCTGCGGTCAGCGCCCAGCACGTCCGTCTCCGCCTGCTCGGGGCTCATGTATTCCGGCGTGCTCCCGCATCCTCCGACCATGGCCGGCTCACTTGGATTGGATAAGGCCCTGGGCCTCGCGGCGGAGCAGCCGGGCGAGGACCCAATCCATGGGCGGGCTCACGCCGATGCAGCTTTCGTCACCCTTGGGTATATCTGAGATGGCGTTTACTCCGCGAGCGAAAGCCGCTTGAGCCGCCTGGTGATCGTTGTCCCGCTCGTACGACATGGCCAGGAGGAATTCGTCTATTGGTACGAGCTTGGGCTCATGCGTCAACTCGAGACTCTTAAGCAGCGCCGAAATCGCCTCGCGAAAGTGCCCGCTGCGGTATTCCGCCAAACCTTTCGTTTGATACGCCGCACACAGGCAGTCGGTGTCACCGTCCTTGAAACCGTTGTCGGCGAGTTCCACCGCGATCTTCAAGTCTTCCCCGTCGAGGGGAAGCATAAAGGCGTCCTTCGCCACATGGTACGCCGCGTGACCCGTAAGGCTCTGAAACCGCCGGAGTTCCTGGCTGCGCCAGCGCCGGTATCCCTCCGCGTCGCCCACCTGCAAAAGGAGCGGCACAAAGCCGTTGTGCCAGTAGGCATACTTCTCGGGCGCCATCTCGACGGCACGCTGGTAATCGGCGACTGCCTGCTTGAAGTTCCCCATCCGGGCGAAACATTCGGCGCGAGTGGCCAACAGAGGAGCGGCTTGCGCCGTGGCTTCTTTCGAGCGGATGAGTCGGGAGGCGACATCGATCGTCTGGTTCAAGTCGGTGGATGCCCAGTTAATCCTCTCCAGTTCGATAAAGAAACTGGCGCGCGTCAGCAGTCCGTCAGCATCCGGCAGTGCATCCTGGCTATTGGGCTGTGCTTCTCTTCGGAGAGTCTGGTAGTTCAGCCAATTCTCGTCCTGGCCGTGGACGAGCAGGGCGAGCAGTGGATCTGCCCCATCAAATTGTCCATCAAACTGTTCCTGGGCGTGCGCGTAGGCGGCACTTGCCTCCGCGGGCCGGCCGAGGCGGCTGTACGCCATCCCCTCAACCAACTGCGCCGTCAATCCGCAGGTGACATGCGGGCCGCTCACGCCCCTGGCCGACTCGATACATCCGGGAGAATCGCCTGCCCGATACAGCGCCAGCGCCCTGGCAAACCTTACCCAGGGCTCCATTCTCTTGTTGTCGGGAAGGCGATCGATCCAAGCCAGGGCTTGCCTGGCCTCCAAGCCGGCCCCATTTGGAATCAACAGGGAAGTTTCGATCGTTCGCTCAAGGTCCACCCAGTTATTGGAGGAACCAAATTGACCGATCATCACCTGACACGTCTCCCGGTACTCCTCCAGTTGGCCCAGGTAGGCCAGAGCCGAGCCCGCGAACAGAAGCGCCTCGCTGTCCGCTCGGGCGGCGCGCGTCAAGGCAACCAGGTCCGACTTCGCCTCAGCCGAGCGGCCCAGGCACATGTAGTTCCTGGCGCGTTCAAAGAGCAGGCCCGTGCGACGCTGATCGGAAGCACGGGGCCGATCCAATTGGCCGGAAATGGACGTTACCGCGCCTACTCGCATGAAAACGTACTCCCGAGGTTCCCAGTAAGCGTGCTCAAACAAGGCATCGCGAGCGGTCTTTTCGTTGGTGGCGGCGATCTCCTTTTCGATTTCCATCTCGCGCGCGACCTGCTGTGCGTGCTGTTCACTGGCCTTGGCGGCCGCCAGATTGATTCGTGCCCGCGCCAACCCGATACTCGTCCCAATCACACCCAGCACCAACGCAGCGACAATGGCGATTAAAGCCACGGCCTCTTTCCTATGCTTACTCGTCAGTTTTCGCAGTCTGTATATCCTCGATGGCGGCGACGCCTCCACTGGCTCATCGCGCAGATACCGCTCCAGGTCCCGCGCCAGCCCGTCGGCGGTTTCGAAACGGCGGGCACGGTCCTTTTCCAGGCACTTCATCACGATCCAATCCAGGTCGCCGGCGGTCAGTCGCCTCAGCTCCCGGGAGTCGGTCCCGCGGGCGGTGGAGATGGCCGCCAGCGCGTCGCCGGAATGGGTCAAACGGGTGCTGGGCTTGACCGGCTCTTCCTCGCGGATCATCTTCAGCATCTGCGCGTAACCCGCTTCGCGCAGCTTGGCGCGGTCCAGCGGCGTCACGCCGGTCAGCAACTCATACAGCAGCGCGCCCAGTGAATAGATGTCGCTGCGGGTGTCAGCGCCGACGACATCCATCTCCGCCTGCTCAGGGCTCATGTACTCCGGCGTGCCCACCGCGTGGCCGAACTGGGTGAAGAGCGTCTTTTCGGTGAGCCGCTGGTTCAGCGCCTTGGCCACGCCGAAGTCGATCACCTTGGGCACGGGTTGGCCGTCGCAGTTCATCACCAGGACGTTCGATGGCTTTAAGTCACGGTGAATGATCCCCTTCTGATGCGCATGCTGCACGGCCCGGCAAACGGGGACGAACAGCTCGATGCGCTGGCGGGGCGTGAGGCGCTTGCGGTCGCAGTACTGGTTGATGGGAATCCCCTGCACCAGCTCCATCACGAAATAGGGCCGCCCAGCGTCGGTCGTGCCGGCATCGAGCACGCGGGCGATGTTGGGATGGTCCATTATCGCCAGGGCCTGCCGTTCGGCCTCGAAGCGGGCGATGATCGACGCGCTGTCCATCCCCGGCTTGATGATCTTCAGCGCCACCTTGCGAACGACCGGCGTCTGCTGCTCGGCCATGAAGACCGACCCGAAGCCCCCTTCGCCGATGAGCTGCAGCAGTTTGTAGCGACCGATCCGCTCCCCGGCGCGGCCCATTTGCGGCCCATCGCCCTGGAAGAACCGCGAGGACAGCCCGCCGGCCGCGAGAGTCGGCTCGTCTAAAAACCCGTCAGCGTTATCAAGGGAGGCCAACAATGATTCGACCTCGCCGCGCAGCTTTTCGTCACCGGCGCAAGCCGTTTCCAGAAAAGCGTCGCGTCTCTCCCGCGGCAGGTCGGCAGTCTGGCCGAGAATCTCCCGCAGGTGGGCATTATCTTGCTTTTGCACTTGGCGCTCCCGGAATCACGACCCATTGTCGCCCAGCTCGCGGTGCAGGATCGCGCGGCCGTAGGTCCATTCGCGCTTGACGGTGCGCGGCGAGATCCCAAGCGCCGCGGCGGTCTCCTCGACGCTCAGGCCGGCGTAGAAACGCAGGTGGACGACCGCCGCCACCTCGGGCGACATCTCCTCTAGGCGTAGAATGGCTTCATCGAGGGCCAAGATCTGTGGGATTTGGTCCTCGGCGGCCAGGTCCAGGACATTGAGCGGCATGCGAACCTTGCCACCGCCACGCTTCAGTTGCCCGCGGGCGCGGGCGTGGTCGATGAGGATGCGGCGCATCGCCTCGGCGGCGGCAAGGAAGAATTGCGAGCGGCCCGACCAATTGGCCCGGTTGCGTGCCGCCATCCGCAGATAGACCTCATGCACCAGGGCCGTCGCCTCGAGGGTGTGGCCCTCCCGCTCATCGTTCATCCGACGGTGCGCCAAGTTGCGCAACTGCTCGTAAACCAGCGGAAACAGCTTGCTGGCCGTGTGGCCGATCTCCGGAGTTTCAGTTTTCGCGGCCTGACCCGCTGAAGTGTCGCCCATGGCCGGACCTCATGTATGGAATTGCCCGCGTCGGGGGCGATTCTCGCACCGGCAGGGGGCAATGGCAAGAATTTTTATCGCAATCGACATTGATCAGAGGAATTCCTGGCCCCGCATTGGGTCAGCCTCCGCCCTTTATATCGATCGCCGTGCGCGGGCGCGTCGATCGACACACCCCAACACAGGGATTCACCCGGGCCAGGCGCCCCGGAAGGAGATGACATGAGCTTCATCAGCAGCAAGACGCGTAGGGGTGGGAGAGTTCGTGGCGACGCGTCTTTGTCCTCACTCAGCCAGGGAGGCTCGAACATGAAGAAAGCGTCTTTTCATCCGAGCATTGTAGGCATGGACGAAGAGAACCAAGAGAAACCTCCACAAGACTGTCCAGAACGCGGCAACTCCGGCAACTTGGACTACCGCTCCCGGCTCGACGACCGTCGACGATGCGACGGGTGGCGAGCCAACGTGCTGGCGCTGCTCGGGTTCGTCTTGGCGGGCACTGCGGGGGGCGCTCTGGATTACGGCAGCGCCGCCGGCGCCCTCCGCGGCGGTCTCAGCCCGCCCGCCACCGCCTGCTGGACGCTGCTCGTCGGGATTACGCCGCTGGTCTGCTTCGGCTTCACCGGGGTGGGGCTCCACAACCGGACCGCGGCTGGGGCGATGATCCCCGCTGCGCTGGTGGGGTGGGGGATAGCGGGGTTGCTGGAAGGCGTCTTCTTCGCCACTATGACGGGGTAGCGTTTCTCCTGCCGCGACGGTTGCGGTAGTTGGCAACCATGCCCGGCTGACCAGTCGGTCATGATGTCGACAATTCGAATTGATCGAGCGATCGATCAGGAGCAAGACTGTATGAAAACGATGCGATGGCTGGGTAGAATAGCTGTTTGGATTATCGCCATTTCGTGCGCTGGGCTTCAATCCCTGCCTACTGCCCATGCCGACGCCGAACCGGCCGCCGAGAATCATTACGCGCCGGACCGCAATGTGGACATCCGGCATCTGGCATTGGATGTGACCCCGGATTTTGAAAAGCGAACCGTGCGCGGCGTCGCGACTTTCACTTTCACCCCGATCGGCAAGCCGCTCGACGAACTGCGTTTGGACGGCGTCGATCTGACGGTGGGCGAAATCACCTGCAGTGAAAAACTCGCCGGGCATCACGTTACGGACAAGGAGCTTGTCTTTACGTTCGCCGATGCGGTTCCGCCCGGGCGTCAGGTCACTCTGGCCATCCACTATTCGGCCCAGCCGACCCGAGGATTGTTCTTCCGCGTGCCCTCCAACGGATATCCGGCCAGCGAGGCGCATCTCTGGACGCAGGGTGAGGAAATCGATCAGCGGTACTGGTTTCCATGCCCCGACGAGCCGAACATGAAGTTTTCGTCCGAGGTTACGTGCCGGGTGCCGGAAGGAATGGTGGTGATCTCCAACGGACGAAAGGTTTCGGCGGAGAAGGACCCGGCCACGGGGCTCACTGCCGTTCGGTGGGTTCAGGAAAAGCCTCACGCGAACTACCTGATCACGCTGGTGGCCGGCCCCTTTGTGACGCTGGAAGATCAGCACGGAGAATTGCCGTTGCGTTACTACACGCTGCCCAGCGATGCCCCCGAAGCGCCGCTCGCGTTTGCCGGGACCCGGGAGGCGGTCGACTTCTTCGAAAAAGAGACCGGCGTTGCCTTCCCCTGGGCAAAATACGGCCAGGTCGTCGTGCGCGACTTCACCGGGGGCGGAATGGAGAATACGACGCTGACTACCCTGACTGAATACACGCTGTTCCGTGCCGATACCGAGACGATCATGTCGAGCGCAAACGAAAGCTTGATGTCTCACGAGCTGGCCCATCAATGGTTCGGCGACCTCGTCACCTGCAAAGACTGGAGCCAGACCTGGCTCAACGAGGGGTTCGCGACGTATTACGCCCTCCTCTTTGCCTGCCACCAGCATGGGCGGGACGAGCTGCTGTACGGCCTTTACAGTGACGCCCGAACGGTGCTTAGTCAGACCGGAGCGACGCCACGTCCCATCGTCTTTCGCGGGTACAAGATTCCGGAGGACCAGTTCGACTATAGGGCGTATCCGAAAGGCTCATGGGTCCTCCACATGCTGCGGAGCCAGTTGGGAGACGATCTGTATCGGCGTTGCATCAACACCTACCTGGAACGGCATAAATTCAACACGGTGACGACCGAAGACCTCAACTCGGTCATCGAAGAGCTATCGGGCCGGTCATTCGACCGGTTCTTCGATCAGTGGGTGTATCATGCCGGACAACCTGAAATCGAGGTCAGCTACAGTTGGGACCAGAAGACGGGCCTCGCGAAAATCGGCGTTCGCCAGGCCCAGACCGTCAACGAGCAGGTAATGCTGTTTCAATTCCCGGTGACGATTCGTTTCAAATCAAAGGCCGGCACAGCCAATCGGCAAGTCGAAGTGAAGCAGAAGGAGGAAGAGTTTTACGTGCCGCTACCCGCGGAGCCGGAGATTGTCCGATTCGATGCTGACTACCAATTGCTGGCGAAGGTCAGCTTCACTCTTCCGAACGAGAAGCTCTACGCGCAACTGGCCGATACCAGCGACGTGGTCGGCAGGTTGCTGGCGGCGGAGCAACTGGCGGAGAAGCGGGATTCGACGACGGTGCAGAAACTGAAAGAAGCCCTGAACAATGACCCGTTCTGGGGCGTCAGGGCCCGCGTCTCCGAAAGCCTCCGGCTCATTCACAGCGACGAAGCATTGGAAGCGCTCTGCTCCTCGATGAAGCAACCTGACGCCCGAGCCAGACTTGCGACTGTCGCGGCCATCGCCGGCTTCTTCCATCCGCGCGCAGGCGAGGCTTTGCGGCAATGCCTGGCGACCGAGCAGAACCCAATGATCCTTGCGAGCGCCATCAGGGGGCTTGGGAAATACGGGCAGGGGGACGTTCTTCTGAAGTTCCTGGCCGGCGAATCCTACCGCTACGGACTCGCCGCGGCGGCAATTGCCGCGATGCGTGCCCAGGATGACCCATCTTTCATCACGCCATTACGCGATACGCTGGTCAATCGTGAGGCGGTATTCCCGAGCCGCGTCTTTGGCTTCGGGCTCGAAACACTGGGTTGGCTGGCCCGGAACGAAAAGTCCCGCGACTCGGTTCGTCAGTTTATCGCCGGGTATCTCAACCATCCTCGCGAGGCGATACAACTCGCCGCGATGCGGGGACTGGAGCTGCTCGAAGACCCCAGGTCCATCGCCCTGCTGCAACCGTTCGCCAACGCGGCAAAAGTAACTCCGCAGCAGGAGACCGCGCAGAAAGCACTGGAGGCGCTGCGTGCCGTCAACAAGCCCACCGACAACCTGAAGGACCTTCGCCAGCAACTGCTCGACCTGCAAAAGCGGCTTCGAGACGAGGAGAAGGAGACAGAGGCGTTGAAGAAGCGGATGGATAGTCCTACAACGGCGCCGGTCGCTAAGTGATCGGAATTGCGAAATTCCCCCAAGCCCGTTGCGATCAACCACTTCACCATCGTGAGCTCGCGAGCTCCTGATAAGGCGTCGTGCATGTTGGCCGAACGCTTGAACATCGCGCGACCACCATCGAGCAGGGGCTTTACGGTCCGGTTGCCTGCTGCCATCCGCAGATAGACCTCATGAACCAGGGCCGTCGCCTGGAGGGTGTGGCCTTCCCGCTCATCGTGCATGCGCTGCCGCGCCAGGTTCCGCAACTGCTCGTAAACCAGCGGAAAAAGCTTGCTGGCCGTCTGACCGATCTCCGGACTTTCAGTTTCCGCGGCCTGACTCGCTGAAGTGTCGCCCATGGTCGGACCTCATGGATGGACTTGCCAGTGTCGGCGTCGATTCTCCCACCGGCAGGGGGCGGTGGCAAGGATTTCTATCGAAATCCACGTCGATCGGAAGAATTCCTGGCCCCGCTTAGGGTCAGTCTCCGCCCTTTATATCGATCGCCGTGCGCGGGCGCGTCGATCGACACACCCCAACACAGGAATTCACCAGGGCCAGCCGCCCCGGAAGGAGATGACATGAGCTCCATTACCAGCAAGATGCATGGTTGGTTCAAGCCGCGCGCCGCGGCAATCGCCGTGGCCAGCCGGGCGGCCGTCGAGCCGCTGGAGGCACGGGTACTGCTTAGCGCATCGATCGCCAGACTGATGGCGCGCGTGCCGGCGCACGCGGCTACTGAGCACGTCAATGTGCACCACGCACCACCCAAGTCGCACGCTCACAAACCCGCATCCCATCACGTTGGCAGCATTCCCGCTTCACGCAATGGGAAACAACTGGCCTATCCCACGCTCGATGTTGACGGTCCAACCGGCTCAGCGGGCGGCGGATCGGCATCGCCGCTCGCCACCAATTCCACTCCAATTCCCGGGACCCTGGCGCCCAGCCAGGTCCAACAGGCATACGGATTCAGCAACGTGCTGCTTCCCAACGGCAGCCCGGCGACGGGGTCGGGCGAGACGATCGGAATCGTCGACGCATACGACGATCCCAGCATTCAAAGCGACCTGCACACCTTCGACACACAGTATTTCGGCGGCGTAGACCCGAGCTTTACCAAGGTCAATCTCGGCGCCGTGGCGAATCAAAATACACCGGAAGAATGGGAGATCGAGGAATCGCTGGACGTCGAATGGGCCCATGCGATCGCGCCTCAGGCAAACATCATCCTGGTGGAGGCAGCGTCAAACAGTTACACGGATTTGACAGCCGGCGTGGATAAGGCGGTTTCACTGGGGGCCAACGTGGTCTCGATGAGCTGGGGCGGCGGCGAAGACACGGCGCTGGATAGCCACTTTGAGGTCCCGAACGTGGCCTTTGTTGCTTCATCAGGCGACTCGGGCGCGCCCGGAGAATGGCCCGCCGCTTCGCCATATGTTTTGGGAGTGGGGGGAACGAGCCTTGCCCTCAATGCGAGCAATAGCTGGTCCAGCGAAGTGGGATGGTTCGACAGCTCCGGCGGCATCAGTGCCAACGAAAGCCGCCCCTCATATCAACCCACTACCTACAACAACGGCACGACCACCGGGATTGCCTTGACCAAACGTGGGGTCCCTGACGTGGCCTACGACGGCGCCAGAGAAAGCGCCATGTCCGTTTATGACTCATTTTCTCACAGCAAGCCCAGCGTCTTCAACGGCGTCGAGACCGGCTGGTTTGCAGTGGCAGGCACGAGCGTCGGCGCGCCGCAGTGGGCGGCCCTGATCGCGCTGGCGGACCAGGGGCGCGCCGCCGCGGGCGGGGCCCAACTGGGAACGACACAGGTCTTGACCACGCTCTACGCCAACCCAGGCGATTTCCACGATATCACCAGCGGGACAAGCACTGGTTCGCCGAACTACACTGCCGCTCCCGGATACGATCTGGTGACGGGACTGGGCAGCCCGCAGGCGCCGCTGGTCATCTCCTCGCTGATCAGCGCCGCGCCGACCACCGATGCACAAAGCCCCAACGGCCTGTCGGCTATCCCGGGCAACGGCACGGTATCCTTGCTCTGGAACGCCACCAGCGGCGCAACAAGCTGGAATGTTTACCGTTCGACCGACGGCGTCAATTTCAGCCTTTACGCCAGCGCCTCGGGCACCAGCTTTGTCGACACGGGGCTGACGGATGGCACCAGCTATTACTACGAAGTGACGGCGGTCAACTCGATCGGCGAAAGCGCGCCAAGTTCGGCCATTTCCGCTGTGCCGCAGGCGCCACCGGCCGCTCCGGCTCTTCAGTCGGCGACTCCCACCAACAACACGTTCGGCCTCCCCGACTTCAGCTTCGGCGTGACCCTGCAATGGACGGCCGTCTCAGGTGCGGCGAGCTACACCATCCTTCGTTCGGCGACCAGCGGCGGCGGGTATGCCGTCGTCGCCAGCGGCGTTACCGGCACAAGCTACACCGACGTCAGCGTCTACGCCGCCTCCAAGTTCTACTATGTGATCGAAGCGGTCAACGCGGCTGGGGCGATCAGCGCCAACTCGAACCAACTCTCTGCCACCACGATCCCATCTCCTCCCGCGAACCTCACCGCCACGGCGGGCAATTCCCAGGCGGCCCTCGCATGGAGCGCCAGCAGCGGCGCTACCAGCTACGACATTCTCCGCTCCACCACCAACGGAAGCGGATACACGCTGATCGCCAGCGGAATCACTGGCACCAGCTACACCAACACAAAGCTGACCAACGGCACTGCCTATTACTACGTGGTGCAAGCCGTCGACGCAGGCGGCCCCAGCGCCGACTCCAACCAGGCGAGCGCAACGCCCACGAACAAGAGAGGATAGGGCAACACCTGAGCGGCACGACCCTGATCGACAATGGTGCTCAGTTCTTGCTCGGCTGGGCCGGATATGGGATGATCCCCCGTCGCACTTCACACGAGACCAACGAGGTCGGGGCATGGGCGAAACCAGTAAGGATCAAATCGCCGAGCCGGCGAGCTCCGGGGCGCGGGGTGGTCAGAAGACCGCCAAGGAGCTGTTCCCTCTGGTTTACCAGCAGTTGCGGGATCTGGCCCGCCGGCGGATGGGGATTGAATTGCCTCAGAACCACGACGCTTTTCATATCGGGAGCAGAAATGATTAAGCATTTAATCGGATTCGGACTGGGATCTTTCTTCATCCTCAACGCCGCGGCTGGGGCCATGGCGGAAGGGAATTCAAGAGGCGAACCTCAGGCCCTGGCGGCAACGACCCAGCCGGCGGATGCTCAAGCCGAACGGGCGGTTCACGCGGGAATCCAAATCCGCGACCCACACGCCGACCGGCACCTGATCGACCTCACCAACCACTACACGCTGGCGTTGTCCGAGGATGCAACCGGCGCCTTTGGGTACACGCTGGATGCACTGCCCAAGGGTGTCCAGCAATTGGGCAACGTCCAATACGACCTGCGCGGCATCGTGCAGGTATCCAGCCAGCAATTCGTGATCGGCGGGCACAACTTTCCCGAGGCGGTGAAGGGAATTACGGTTGGGCTCAAGTGCCAGAGCCTGCATTTTCTCCATGCCAGCCGCTGGACCGAGGACAATGGAAAGAAGATCGGCAAGTACGTAATCCACTACGCAAACGGCGACTTGCGGGAGGTCCCGATCGTCTTCGGCGCCGATCTGCGCGACTGGAGGCCGGTACACGACGCTGGCGCACAGGCCAATGGGTTGGCCACGGCCTGGCACGGGCACGACAACGCCGGGAATGACGTGGTGTTGTTCTCGACGGTTTGGGCGAATCCGCTGCCCGATGTGGAGGTCGCCAGCATTGATATGGTCTCGGCAATGGCGGACGCCGCTCCGTTTCTGGTCGCGGTGACAGCGCAATAGCGGTCTTAACGAGCCGCGAGCGTAAGCGAGTCGGTGAATCCGCTCCCTCACGGTCGCGGCTCGCTACGACCGCTACGCTGCTACGAAGCTTGGATCGCCGCGCCCGGTCAATCGCCAGCGGACGCACGCCCGAGCCCGGTTGGTCTGCAAACTCGGCGGCGACCGTCACAACGCCGTGAGGTGCCCATGGAAGACCGAGACAATCCCGTTCTGCGCGAGGTGCTGGACAAAGCCGCCGAGCTGCCGCCGGCCCAGCGCGCCGGTTTCCTGGACGGCGCCTGCGCGGGCGACCAGAAACTGCGCGCGGAAGTCGAGGTCCTGCTGGTCAGCCTCGATCAGGCGGAGGGCTTCCTGGCTAACCCGACGTTCAAGCCGGATGGGGCTGCGCCTGCGGGCGCGCCCACCGCCGACGCGGCGGCGGGCGAACGCGCGGGCAGCCGCGTCGGCCGCTATAAACTGCTCCAGCTCATCGGCGAGGGCGGGTTCGGCACGGTCTTCATGGCCGAGCAGGAGCGACCCGTCCGCCGGCGGGTGGCGCTGAAGATCATCAAGCCCGGCATGGACAGCGCCGCGGTCGTCGCCCGCTTCGAAGCCGAGCGGCAGGCGCTGGCGATGATGGAACACCCCAACATCGCCCGCGTCTACGATGCCGGCACCACCGACGCGGGCCGGCCCTACTTCGTGATGGAGCTGGTACAGGGGATCCCGATCACGCGCTATTGCGACTCCAAGCGGCTGACGCCGCGGCAGCGCATGGAGCTGTTCATCCCCGTCTGCCGGGCGATCCAGCACGCCCATCAGAAAGGCATCATTCATCGCGACCTCAAGCCGTCGAACGTCCTGGTGACGACCTGCGACGCTCAGCCCGTGCCCAAGGTGATCGACTTCGGCGTTGCCAAGGCGCTGCACCAGCGGCTCACCGAGCGCACGCTGTTCACGCCGTTCGGCCACGCCGTCGGCACGCCGGAGTACATGAGCCCCGAGCAGGCGGACATGGACGTCCTGGGCGCCGACACGCGCAGCGACGTCTATTCTCTGGGAGTGCTGCTGTACGAGCTCCTGACCGGCGTCACGCCGCTGGACGGCAAGACGCTGCGCGAGGCCGGGTATGCCCGGATGCTGCAGCTTATCCGCGAGGAGGAGCCGCCCCGGCCCAGCACCCGCCTGGCGTCATCGGGCGAGGCCCTGGCGTCGATCTCCGCCGACCGCGGCACCGCGTCCTCGGAGCTCACCCGGCAGACGCGCGGCGATCTGGACTGGATCGTCATGAAGTGCCTGGAGAAGGACCGCGCCCGCCGGTACGCATCGGCCGACGGCCTGGCCCGCGATATCGAGCGGTATCTGAGCGACGAGCCAGTCGAGGCATCGCCGCCGTCGACGGCGCACAAGTTCCGGCGGTTCGTCCGCAAGCACCGCGTCCCGCTCGCGGTGGCGGCGGCTTTCGTCGCGGTGCTCCTGGCCGCCACCGTCTTCAGCACCTGGCAGGCGGTGCGGGCAACCCGAGCGCGGACCGCGGCGGAGGCCGAGAAGCAGCGAGCCGACGAGCAGGCCGCCGTGGCGCAGGCGGTCAACGATTTCCTGAACAACGACGTGCTCGGCCAGGCGACTAAGAGAGGTCGGGGGCTGGGGATCCCTCCGGACCCGGACCTGAAAGTGCGCGACGCGCTGGACCGCGCGGCCACGCGTATCGGCGAGAGGTTCCGGGACCGCCCCCGGGTGGAGGCCCGGATCCGCTGGACCATCGGCGAGGCCTACCTGGAGTCGGGCGATTTGCAGAAAGCCGAGCCGCAGCTCGATGCTGCCCTCGCCATTTTTCGCCAGGTCGCGGGCGAACGGGATCGCGACACGCTTCACTGTGTCTACGACGTCGGGCTGCTGCGTTGGAGGCAGGGGCGGCTCGACGAGGCCGAACGTCTGTGGTTGGAAGCGCTCGCCGGGCGGCGTGCGGTTCTTGGCGAGCGGGACCGGGACACGCTGGAAAGCCTGAACGACTTGGGCGCGCTGTACGCCTCGCAAATGAAGTTGCAACAGGCGGAGCCGATGGTCCTTCAGGCCCTGCAAAAGCGGTGCGAGCTCTTCGGCGAACGGGACCGCGACACCCTGGACTCGATGCTGTGCGTTGCGGACATGTACAATGGCCAGGGCAAATACCAGGAGGCGGAGCCGCTCCTCGCCAAGGCACTGGCCGTGGCGCGGCAGCTTTTCGGCGACCTGAATCCATACACCCTTGGGGTCTTTGAAGCTCTCGCCGGCACGTACGAGGGCGAAGGACGGACAGAGGAGGCGATAGCCCTTCGCGAGCGCCTGGTTGACGGGTATCGTAGCTCGATGGGCGACCGACACCCAGATACACTCGCGGCGATGCACAATCTGGCGAGGTTGTACACGGCGCATTTTCAGATCGCCAAGGCCGAGGCGCTGCAATTGGCGGTAGTGGAGGGCAACCGAAAGGCCCACGAGCCCGAGGACCAGACGCTGATCGGCCTGTGCAGCCTCGCCTGGATCTACTTCCAGACGGAGCAGTACGCCAAGGCAGAGCCATACCTCTCGCAGGCCGTCGAGGGCTTGAGCAAGTTACACGGCGACACGGACGGGCTGACCAATAACTCCCTGACGGGACTGGCGGAGTTGTACTGGAGGCAGCGCCGGTACGACAAAGTCGGGCCATATCTGGCAAGGCTCCTGGAAGCGGACCGAAAGACGCTCGGCGCGCGCAACCCCAAGACCCTGGGGTTGCAATTCAGGCTTGCCGCGACGTTCGAGATGCTCGGACAGCACGCCCAGGCAGAGCCCGTGCTGCGCGAACTGCAGGCGGCGACGGACGACCCCGGCTCCAGACTCGAGCCGGCGACGGGCGCGCCGCTGATAGAATGCTATCGCCAGCTCGGCCGGGAAGCCGACGCTCGGGCGTGGATGCGGAGAATGCGGTTCGACGCCTGGCTGAGCGACCAGATCCAGGGGAAGACCTCCGTGCTGGCACAGAAGCCTTCGGATGCGGGCCTTCTCTACGAGCGGGGCCAACTCCTCGCCCGACTCGGGTCGTTCCGTGACGCGGCGGCAGACATCGGCAAGGCGGCCGACCTAAAGCCCGAGGACCACCACCGCTGGTTCTCGCTAATGCCGGTGCTGCTGGAGGTCGGCGAGGTGGACGAGTACCACCGGCGGCGGTCCGAGGCCCTGCGGCGGTTCGAGTCGGGCACCGGCTTCGTCGCTGAGCGCATCGCCAAAGCCTCCTTGATCAGTCCCGGCTCCGACGAGGAGGTTTCCCGCGCATTTGCCTTGGCCGACCGGGCCCTGTCCGAGGACCCAACGTGGGCGTGGTTCCGGCTCTGCAAGGGGTTGGCGGAGTTCCGCCGCGGGCGCGACGGCGAGGCACTGACGTGGCTGTCGAAGGTCCCCGAGGAGGGGCCCCCGACCCGTAAGGCCACCGCCGAGTTCTACAGCGCCATGGCGTTGGAACACATTGGAAGGTCTGCCGAGGCCCGCGCCGCCCTTGCTCGCGGGAAGCTCATCACTGAAAACAACCTCCTCCGGCCCGGCGAGTGGGACCTCTCCGAGCCCTTCGAGGACGCGATAATCTGTGATCTGGCGATGAAGGAGGCTGGGGCCGTCGTGGCCGCCGCCGGCCCCGCCACGAGACCGGGGCCGTAACGGCGGGCAAAGGTGCGAATCAGGGGCCGGCGAAGGTTTTCACGTTGAGGGCAACGCGAGTAAATTGATCGGGTCTTGATGCTCAGCTATGCATCGAGGACAACCCACTGCTCGCAGAGGAAGGAACGATGAAAGCCCAGATGACCTTCGCCCGTGCCGCATCTTGCGTCGCATTGCTGCTTTCCCTTCCGATGCCGGGGTTTGCCGAGGAGTATGCGCTGCACACGTTCGAGCGCCGGGCGCTGACCGATGTGTATTACTCAGAAGGGGCGGCGGTTGGGGACCTGAATCGGGACGGCCACCCCGACATCATTTACGGGCCGTACTGGTTCGAGGGGCCGACGTTTGAGAAGCGACATGAGATTTACCCGGCAAAGCCCCAGCCGACTGATTTTTACGCCGACAATTTTTTCACCTGGGTCTATGATTTCAACGGCGACGGATGGCCCGATCTGCTGGTGGTCGGGCTTCCGAACACGCCGGCGTTCATTTACGAGAACCCCGCCGGGAAAGGGGACGGGAACTGGAAGAAGCACGGCGTTTTTCCCTCGGTGGGGAACGAATCGCCGCAATTTATCGATCTGCTTGGAACGGGAAAGCCCGTCCTGGTCTGCACGCATGACCGGGCGTACGGGTTTGCTGAGCCGGACTGGAGCAAGCCGCTGGAAAACTGGACGTTTCATGGGATCTCCGACAAGACAATGCCGGAAAAGCTGGCCCACGGCCTGGGCGTCGGCGACCTGAACGGCGACGGCCGGCTCGATGTGCTGATCGCCACCGGCTGGTTCGAGCAACCTGTCGATAACCCTCGGGCCGGCCCCTGGAAGTTCCATCCCGTCCCCTTCACCAACGCCTACGGCGGCGCGGAGATGCACGTCTGCGACGTCAACGGCGACGGACGCAACGACGTCATCACCAGCCTCGCCGCCCACGACTTTGGCCTGGCCTGGTACGAGCAGGACCGCTGCGGCGACGCGGTAATCTTCCGCCAGCAGACCATCATCGGCAGCCGCCCGGAGCAGAACCCGTACGGCATCGTCTTCAGCGAGCTGCACTCGGTTGCCGTGGCCGACCTGTACGGCGACGGGGCCCAGGACATCATCACCGGCAAGACCTACTGGTCGCACCATAAAGCCAGCCCGATGTGGGACGCCGGGGCGGTGGTCTACGCGTTCCACCCCCGCCGGACGAAGGAAGGCGTTGATTGGGTGCCGCAGTTGCTGGATGCCGACTCGGGCGTGGGTCGGCAGATTCGCGTGGCACCGCTCGGCGGCGACGGCCTGGATGTGCTGGTCGGCGGAATGAAGGGCGCGAGCCTGCTGACGCATCACGTCAAGAAAGTTGACAAGGCCACCTGGGAAGCCGCCCAACCCAAGCCGCTCTTTCGCGCCTGGCCCCTGCTCCACCGGGGGCCGGCGTCCTCGATCGATCCGAAGTCCGGGGCCGTGGCGGGTGTCCTGGAAGGTGAATCGCTGAAAGCCGCCGGTCCGGACCACGTGATATCGAGCGTGCAGGAGATGGCGGGCTTCCATCCGGACCACTGGAGCGGCGGCAAGCAGCGGTTCTGGACCGGGGCCAAGCCGGGCGACCGGTTGGAGCTGGAGTTTCCCGTCGCCGCCGCCGGTGAATATGACGTCCGGGCCGTGTTCACAATGGCCCCGGATTACGCATCGGTGCAGCCGCGGCTCGACGATACGCCGCTCGGCGATGAGATCGACCTCTACAACTTCCCCGACGTCATCACGACCGGCGTCCTGACGCTCGGCCGCAGGCAGCTTTCGGCCGGCGCCCACAAGCTCGTGCTGGAGATCAAAGACCCCAATCCGTCAGCGGTCCCATCGAACATGGTTGGGTTGGATTATGTGCAGCTTGTCTCGGCGGGCAAATAAAACTCAGCTCACGGCTCGATCCTCAGTCCGGGCCGAGCTTCTTGCAGCGTTTTGATGCCAGTCTCTGTCACCTTGGAACGTTGGAGGTATAGCGAGGTCAGGGCTTTCAAGCCACCGTCCGCGCGGGAAAGCTCACTCAAGCCGGCGTCAGTTACCTGTGTTGCCCAGAGGCTCAATGTGGTCAGTCCTTTGACACTGCTGTCGGGGCGGGCGAGTTCCTTCAATCCGGCATCGGTCACTCGGGTATCGCTGAGGTCAAGCGTCCTGAGGGCCTTCAGGCCGCTGTCCGGCCGGGCAAGTTCCTTCGCGGCCGCGTCGGTCACACGCGTGGAGCCGAGCCTCAAGAGCTTGAGGCGTTTGACACCGCTGTCGGCACGAGCGAGCTCTTTAATCCCGGCATCTGTCACCTGCGTGCCGTAGAGGTCAAGCACTGTAAGGGCGGGGAGGCCGCCGTCCGGCTGGGCCAGTTCCTTCAGACCGGCGTCCGTGACGTTGGTTCTGATGAGGTCCAGAGCCGCGAGGGCCTTGAGGCCGCCAGACGGGCGAGCGAGTTCTTTCAGGCCAGCGTCCGTTATCTGCGTGCCGTTAAGGTGCAATATGGCAAGTGCCTGGAGTCCAGAGTCCGGTCGAGCCAGTTCCTTTAAGCCTGCATCCGTCACCTGGGTCCGGTAGAGGTCCAGAGAGGCAAGCGCCTTGAGGCCTCCGTCTGGGCGAGCGAGTTCTTTCAGGTCCGTGTCAGTCACTTTCGTTTCACTAAGGTCGAGCGAGGTGAGACCTTTAGTTCCGCTGTCCGGACGGGACAGTTCCCTCAGGCCGATTCCGGTTACCTGTGTGCCGCGGAGGCTCAGCGAGGCCAGAGACTTCAGTCCGCTGTCCGGACGGGTGAGTTCCTTCAGACCCGCGTCCGTTACCTGCGTACCGCGGAGGTCCAGCTTGGCCAGGGCCTTGAGGCCAGAGTCCGGGCGGGCAAGTTCCTTCAGGCCGGCGTCGGTTACCTGCGTTTGATAGAGGTCCAGCGTGGTGAGGTCCTTGAGGCCAGAGTCCGGGCGGGTGAGATCCTTTAGCCATGCATCGATGCTTCCAGAGTCGGCGAGCTCGATTCCGCGCACATCTTTGATATGTATTCCCTCGAAGGCTGCGGCCGCCGATTTATCCATGGAGCCGGGCCACCGGACGGTGACGGTCCAGTCACCTTCAAGCCGCTCTAACTGGCGCAGGGCTCCCACCGTGGGCGGTCGGAAGAACTCGATGCTATGCCGCTCTGCGTCGATCTTCGCGCTAGTCTGGAACGACTTTTCATCGGCCGCTGCCGCCCTCGGGTCAGATTCGCGCCATGGAGGCAGCGTGCTGAAAAGAAACGATTCCTTCCCGCCGCCGCGCGCCGTGCGATTGGGTTCGATCGTGACTTCGTAGAAATCCTTCGGCGCGCCATCAAAGGACACTGAGCAGAAATACTTCGCTCCAAACCCTATGGCAACGCCACCGCCTTCCGTGAGGCGTTTTAATGGATAGCGGTTCCACTCGTGCACCAGGCGTTGGATCGCATCCTTTTTCCCAGGCCAATCGGCGCGCAGTTGTTTTTCCCATTCGGCGTCCGGCGCGCCGCCGGTGATGTAGTCTTCGTACTGTTTGGATTTCGTATCGCCTTTCAACTCCGCCAAAACCGCCGGCGAAAGCAGCTTGGAGAACGCCTCGTCTGAGTCCTCGATCGCACAGGCGTAGAAGAATGACCGTGCGGCCCGAGTGACGGTGTCGCGCGGATATTCAAAGTTACTGCCACGGGTGATGTTGTCGGGCCAATCCGTCACGGCGATGAACGTCTGAATGCGATTCAACACCTCCGGTGGCGCTGTGACGGCGATCTCCTGGTTATTGGCCAATGGCTTCGCGTGAAAGCCGCGGCGGCCGAGGAGAATCTGCTGAAGGTCGTCCGATGTATCACTGGCGAGCTTGAAGCGAAGGCCGAAGGTACGGGAGCTGGGATCTTGTGCCGGTGGGAGAGCGCCCTGCTCGGGGCGTGGCGGTGGTTTGCGCTCGAGTACGATCTTGAGCACGTCGCCCGAGGTGGGCGTGCCGAACCAGGCATGGTAGCCCGGCGCAACGGCGTGCATGATGAATTGCGTGCCCTTCATCGTCTCCACGCGGAACTCGCCCTTGTCGTCCGTCAATACGGGCGTCCCGTCTTCGGGAAATACCCGTGCCCCGGCGACGGGCTTCCCATCCTCGCTCACAACGGTGCCGGTTACGTCCTTGTTGCCTTCGCGACGCACGATCTGCGTCCCTGGGGTCGAGAGCTTGAGCCACTTGGGGTCGCCGAATTTGGGTTGCGATGCTTCAAGCGTCATCGTCAGTGGCGGGATGTCGCCATCGGCTGGCACCTGGACTATGGCGTCCGCGGAACGGCTGACGGCGAAAGGGATGTCGGGATGCTTCAGATCAGGCTCGAGCACATAGAGATGAGCGCGTCCGGGAGGGAGCGCAAACTCAAAACTGCCGTCGGCTTTGGTCGTCGCCGATTGCGGCCCACCGGACTCGGGCTGAGCTGCCGAGTAGCAATATACCTCCATATTTGCAAACGTCTTGCCAGTTGAATCGACGACTTTCCCGGCGACTTTCCTGCCGACGATCAAGTGCAATTGAGACGCGGCAACTTTGCGTGCCTCGACATGGATGCCGTCATCCGCCGCCGCCGTTTTCGACCGGTCCTGGTCGAATTTTTCCAGCCAGACGTTGTAAATTCCCGACGACGGGACCACCAGGCGATATCGGCCGTGTGCGTCGGTGACGGCATCGGCGCCGCCACCTTTGCCAGAGTCATTGATGAGCGCTCCACAGGCAATGGTCGCCCCCTCGACCGGCTTGCCGGTCGCGGCCTCTGTCAACTGTCCGATGATCTCACCGTTGGCAGCAATGACGCTTGCCGGCGCAGCCGCCTGATCACGCGCTTTGGCGGGCGCAGTTGCTTTGAGCTCGCTGGCGACAGGTTGGGCCGCGCGATCGTCCGCGGCAACGGTCCGATTCATAGTCACCGCCCAGGTCGCGCCGATCAGGGCGAGGCCAATCAGGACTGCGGGCCAGCGATCGACCAACGACGCGGCGTTGCGGTCGGGCCCAACGCCGGCGATGCGGCGGATGCGGGAAAGCAGCGAGCCGCCCGCGGCGCCCAGTGCGAGAACGGCGGGTCGCCCGCGCAACTCTTCGATCGCCAGCAGCGCGCGGCCGTATTCCACGCGGCTGCCGAGGAAGCTCAGGGCAAGA
>Ga0182024_10002105_pt1 | contig 50013 bp, 35 predicted proteins | sample P32metaG_FD_120480 | JGI IMG/M metagenome (GOLD analysis project Ga0182024, IMG submission 120480) | Permafrost microbial communities from Stordalen Mire, Sweden - P3-2 metaG (Illumina Assembly) | ecosystem: Environmental > Terrestrial > Soil > Wetlands > Permafrost | place: Sweden: Stordalen...
GGCCAAGCAAGCGCCTTTACGAGTTCGACCGCTTCGTGCATCGTCGGAGCCTCTTAGGAGCTTTACCTTCATTGGATCGCCTGACACATGCCCCTGCTTCCGTCCTCGATTTCTAATTGTTACAGAAATCCACGCCACTTGATACGGCTGTCAAACGGATTTGCCATGTTTGGCGGTCACCGGGGGAACTCGGACCGTCCCATGCGGCTCTTCCTCCACCGGTTCCACACGAATTCGAGCGATGCGCCGTGATTGCATTTCCACCACCGTCAATCGCCGCCCTTCGAACTCGACACTCTCGCCTTCTCCGGGAATGTGGCCGAGACGCATCAGCAGGAAGCCCGCAAGCGTCTCCACGCCACCCTCCCGCGGCAGGCTCCAATGCATCTGCGTTTCGAGGTCCCGCAGGTTGACGCCGCCGTCCATCAGCAGTGCCCCGCCGGCGGTGGCGAGCGCGGGAAGATCGGGCGAGTCAAACTCGTCTTCAAATTCTCCAGTCAGCTGCTCAATGGCGTCTTCGGCCGTGACCAGGCCGACGGTCGAGCCGTACTCGTCCACCACGATGGCCATGTGGCGGCGGCGCTGCTGGAAGTCGCGTATCAGGTCGAGAACGGACTTGGTCTCAGGGACTACGAGGACGTCGCGCATCACCTGGGCAAGCTTGAGTTCGACGAAGGGAACGGCTGAGCGAAGATTTGCAGTTTCCCCGCCCTCGGCAGCCACGCCTTGGATGCCCAGAGTCTTCGGCCGAAAGTACATCAGGCGCGCCAGGTCTTTGGAATAGACGACGCCGACGATGTGCTCCGCGCCTCGCACTTCATCGTAGACGGGCACGCGGGAATGCATGTGGTCAATCACCTGGGCACTGGCGGCCTCAAGCAGCATGCCCGACGGCAGTGAAAAGATCTTCTGGCGCGGGGTCATGATTTCGCGAATGGAGACGTCGTCCAGCTCCAGCGTGCGATGGATAAGCGTCTCCTGGAATTTCTTCAGCAAACCCATGCGTTGAGCAGAGGTTGCGATGAGCTTCAATTCTTCCGGAGAGTGGACGGAGGCGCGCTCCGACAGCTCGATGTCAAAACCGCGCAGCACGACGGCGGCCGACCCCTTGAGGAAGCGGACGGCAGGTCGGGCAACAGCGATGAAGATCAGCATGGCCGGAGCGACGGCGACTGCCAGAGCCTCCGCGCGGCGCAGGGCCAGGGACTTGGGCACCAGTTCGCCAACCAGCACATGGAAGTAAGTGATGATGCCAAAACCTACCGCCACGGCAATAATGTGAGCGTAGAGCAAGACGTGGAGCTCAGGGAGCGGCAGAATGCTTAGCCAGTCAAAGATGAAAGCCGCCGCCAGCGGCTCGCCAATCCAGCCCAGAGCCAGCGAGCAGAGCGTGACGCCGAGTTGCACAGCCGGCAAAAAGTCATCCAGATCCCGCTGCAGCCGGCGGACGGCTCTGGCTCCAGGAACGCCGTCGGCAAGCATCTGCTCAATCCGCGTGTCGCGGATGGAAACGAGCGCAAACTCGGCCGCCACAAAGAATGCGTTGGCCAGGATGAGCATGGCCACAGCGACAAATTGCAGCAAAGGGAGACCGTGCATCTCGCTGTGAGGATAGCATTTTAGGGATCGGAGATCAGGGATCGGGGGTCATGAATCAGGAAGCAGGGTGGCAGGGAACCGCGCGAGGTCGACGCGCGTATATAGCCCTGACACCTTCTCTCCGCCTCGGCGGCAATTCTCGTAGTCTCTGCCTTTCCGATGTTCAGGTCCGGACAGGGGTGTTCGAAAGCGGACATCGGAAATAGCGACGGAAGGGTTGCAGTTTCCGGGGCTGCCTGAAAACATTGGAGTTGACGTATAAACCGGTTTGGAACCAAGGTTGCAACGACATACGGAGGCGGTAGATGGCCTCTGATCTTCGGACCCTAATCCCTGACCCCTAAAGAAATGAGGAACACAATGAAGCATCTTCTTCTGGCAACGGCAGCATTGGCGCTGGCGGCAGTGCCCGCACTGGCTACAGAGGCAACGTTTGAGCGCACGCTGACGGTCAGTGGGCACGTGGACCTGTCGGTGTCAACCGGCTCGGGCAATATCCATATAACGCCGGGCGCCGGCAACCGTGTGCATATCTTGGCGCGTGTAAAGTCCAACTGGGGCGGCAGCGACGAGAAAGTACGGGAGATCGCGGCCAACCCGCCCATTGAACAAACTGGAGACATTATCCGAATTGGCGCGCGCCACGAAAACCTGCACAACATCAGCATCGACTATGAGATTGAGACGCCGGCGAACTCCTATCTTGACGCCGGCTCAGGCTCGGGCAATGTGACCGACGATGGCGTTGGCGAGAATGCCAAGCTGAACACCGGCTCAGGCAACATTCACGCCACGGGGCTGCATGGCGGCTTCGCGCTCAATACCGGGTCGGGCAACATCTATGCCGAGCAGATCGGCGAAGGCGACGCCAAAGTGCAAACGGGGTCGGGCAGCATCGAGTTGCGTGACCTGAAGGGTGGTCTGCATGCAGGCACAGGGTCGGGCGATATCAAGGTCACTGGAGTGCCGGCAGCGGACTGGAAGCTTGAGACCGGGTCCGGAAGCGTCGAGTTCTCTCCCGGCAACACGGGCTTCACACTTGATGCGTCAACCGGCTCTGGCAGCGTGCATACCGACCGCGAGATGGTGGTGCAAGGTTCATTTGACAAGCACCATATCACTGGGAAATTCAATGGCGGCGGACCGACGGTGCGCATTGAGACTGGCTCCGGCGATGTTCGAGTGCACTGATAGGTGAGAGATTTCAGATAACCTCGAAGAGTTGCCGGGTGCCTTTTGCCTGGGTCGATGCCGTTCGAGTCACGTGTGCATGAGCGGCACAATCTCCGCCGCAAGCTCTCCGTCCTCACGGATCGTCAACAACCCGATCGTAATGGGTAACTCAAATCGACGCGGGCCGCATGAGCCTGGGTTGAAGTACAGGACGCCCATCTTCTTGTAGATCCTGGGCACGTGCGTGTGCCCCGAGAGAACGGCTGCGAACCTTCCAGCGGCGGGGTCGAGGTGCAGAGCTTTCAGGTCGTGGAGCAGGTAGACGTAGCAGCCTCCGAAGAGGACAACTTCCGTTTCGGGGAGTTCGCTGCACGGGCCTTCGCGGTCAATATTGCCACGGATGGCCGTGACAGGAGCGATTCCTTCAAGCTCGCGCAGGATCGAGATCTTGCCTACGTCGCCAAGGTGCAGAATGTGGTCGACTCCGGCCAGAGCGGGAGCGACCTCGGGGCGCGTCAGGCCATGGGTGTCGCTGACAACGCCGATCCTCATCTCACAGCCCCAGCTCAAGCCGCGTGCGGGGGTCGAGGTGGTCGCGCAGCGCGTCGCCGAGAAAGTTGAAGCCCAGCACGGCGCCGGCCACGGCGGCGGCGGGGAAAAGAACCAGGTGCGGCGAGTCGAATAGGTGCGAACGCGCGTCGTTGAGCATCGATCCCCAACTGGGCGCCGGCGGCGGAATCCCCAACCCTAAAAACGACAGCGTGGCTTCGGCGAGGATGACGCCCGCCATGCCGATTGCGGCCTGCACCAGGATGGGTTGCACGATGTTGGGCAAGATGTGGCGGAAGAAAATGCGCATCCCGCTTGCGCCCAGCGCGCGCGCCGCATCAACATATTCGCGGTCGCGCACAGCCATCACCTGGGCGCGGACAAGCCGTGCATAGCCGGCCCAGCCGCCGATGGCGAGAGCCAGAACAAGGTTCGAGAATCCAGGCCCCAGAAAAGCCGCAAAAGCAATCGCCAGCAGGATGCCGGGCAGCGCCAGAAATGTGTTCATCGCGAAGGTGGTAAGCGCGGTGTCGACCCAGCCACCCAGATAACCGGCCAGGCCGCCAATGCTTAGGCCCAGTGCCAGGGAAATGGCAACCACGCTGACAGAGACGGCCAGCGACAAGCGTGCTCCCCACAACAGGCGCGAGAGCGTGTCCCGGCCCAATTCATCGGTACCAGCGAGATGTGATGTAGATGGGCCCTGTAGCCGATGAACTAAGTCGATGCTCGCAGGCGGATGAGGCGCAATCCACGGAGCCGAAACACCGGCCACAACAAAGCATGTGAGCAGCAAAATTCCAAGCACAGCAAGGGGTTGGCGGCGCGCGCGAATGGCCGTCCGACGTAACCCTAAAGTGGCAGTGGATTGCATTGGCACAATGCAAGAATACAGCCTGATGCGCTCGGAAAGAGGACTTGGTTAGCGATGAAATTGTCCCCGAGGATTTTTGCTTTATCTCTCGCGATGGTTGCTCTTGTTCAACCGGCTCCCATGCTGTTGGCTGGTCCGGCTCCGGAAGCAAATATACAACTCGGCAATAATCAAGCACTTCGCGCCAAAGCGGCGCAGTTGTTTGCGTTGGGCAACCAGGCTCGGGTCGCTCATGGCCTCAAGCCACTCCAGTGGGACCCGGCTTTGGCTACCGCTGCGCTGAGCCATTGTGTACGGATGGCCGCCGAGGGGCCCATTTCGCACCGCTATGCGGACGAGCCGGATGTGAGCGAACGCGCCGGCCACGCTGGAGCACACTTCAGCCTGATTGAAGAGAATGTGGCTGTGGCCCCAGATCCCGCCTCCATCCATCAAGTGTGGATGAACTCACCGCACCATCGTGAAAACTTGCTAAGTCCGGAAGTGGATCGCGTCGGCGTGGCAGCTGTCGCGCGCGGAAATGTGATTTACGCCGTGGCCGACTTCGAGCGCACCGTGGAGGTATTGAGCCGGGAACAGGTTGAGACCGTTGTGAAGAATTTGTTGCAAGTCAGCGGGGTTTCCGTTCATCCAAACCCTGTCGGCGCGCGTCTCGCCTGCGCTCTCGATCATGGATTGCCCGATTCGCTTGACGATCTCTGGCCCGAATTTATCGTGCGCTGGCAGGATGCCGACCTGTCTCATCTGCCTGCGCCGTTGACGGACCGGATTGTTACGGGCAAATACAAAGAAGCGGCAGTCGGTAGTTGTGCGCCCCAGAGTGCGGACAACGCCTTCACGGTGTATCGCGTGGCCGTGCTGCTGCTCAAGCCTGGTTCAAGCGGCCCACGCACGCTTGTTTCGTCCCGTTGATGAGAGGTTCCCTGCCCTTCCCTACTTGGCCGGCGTAATATCCGTAACCGGCAAATCCCAGTGCCCAAGCAGAATCTCAAACCGCCGCTGCTCTTCTTTCAGGTAAGTCGCCTGGTCCGGCCAGAGCTGCTTGATAATGCCCTCTTCGTCCGGATTCGCAGTCGTCGCCAGAGTCTAGTTCTTGTATCGGATGGTCACGCGATAGTCCCAGCGTCCGTCTTCGGTAGTGTGATACGCGGGCGACTCGATCTTCAAAGAAAGAATCCTCCCTGTCGCTTCGATCTTCTTCAGCAATGGGTAGTGGTTCTTGAGGAATAGCTGCAGAAATTCCTGCTGATGCCCCCACTGGCACTTGTAGTAGTACTCGACGGCATAAGGCTGGTCCGCACCACCCTGCGGCGGTGCCCCCTGCGCCCCGGCAGGAGCAACCAGCGAAACGGCAAATACGAAAGCAAAAACAACCAGCAGAATTCTGCGCATAAAGCCTCCCATGAATCTCGAATCGAGCAATTGCAGCAATTGTATCCTGAAGGTTTTCCGGCGAGGCTTACAAGCAAGCTGCTCTCGCGTACCGCTCGCTCACTAGAAGCGCCTACGGCTTGGCGGCAGGCACGGCTGCGAATGTGCAGCAGCCGCTTCAATTCCGGAGCAAACTCTCATGCCGCAATAAATTAAAAGCCTCGCCCACCGGAGAGAAGATGGGCAAGGCTTTCGTCATAAAATTCTGTCGATTTAATGTAACTGTTTAACGTATTACTGTATTCTCTCCGAACCTCTAGCCACCGGCAATGCTTGTGCGGCAAGGCTACCGCGCAGTGCCCGTCTCGCCTTGTGCAACTGGGATTTCGAATTGCCGCAGGTGCACGCTTGCATCGAGGCAATTTCTCCATGATTGAAACCTTCGACATCGTGGAGAATATAGACCAGGCGATACCCGGGCGCGAGAGCAGACAGGGCGCGATTGATCGTCAGACGATCGATGACGCCGGCTTGTGTCAGATCGCGCGCGCCAAAATCGCGCCCCGCGCGCTCTTCAGGGACCTCCGCCATCATGTGATCGAGTGAAACAACTGACAGCACGCGCTTGCGCATGTGCATCAGCACCGTATTAACCGTCAACCGGTGCAGCCAAGTTGTGAAATCCGAGTCACCGCGAAAGGACGTAATCTTGCGATGCACCTGAAGAAATGTCTCCTGGGTCAGGTCTTCGGCCAGCGCGAAATCTCGCACAATACGCATGCAGATCGAGAAAACCCGCTTTTTGTGTCGCGAGTAAATCTCTGAGAATGCCTCGTGGTCGCCGCTCTGGGCACGCGCCACTGCGTCGGCCTGGGCCCGTTTGGACGGAGTTTGTGGATGCTTGCACCCCCCGGCAATAAAGGGGGGCGGAGAGAGTAACGTGCCAGGGCAAGCCGATGCAGCCATGTGCCTCCAAAGCGGAAATGGGAATCACCCATCCGCAAACATGATGCTGGGGCTGCTTTAGCTCAGGATGTGAGAAAAGCAGCGGGGTTGAAGAACCTAAGGCAGAACAACAGAAGTACCGTTTTTGTGCAACGTTCAGAGAGTGTTTCGATACAGGGTTCCCGTTAGCTTTCCAGGAACTTCCTTGTTTGCTTTTTCTCCCAATTGTCAGTTAGGAGATTCTGAGTATGGCAAAAAAGTGGCAGAATTGAAATACTCAAATGGTACCCACTGATACGGTACTCATTCATGCCCAGCAAGTTACTCTTGTTTGGTTTTCAAAAGAAATAGTTCAGATTTCACGGCGCCTGGAATGCTGTTGGCAGATCCCAAGCTACTAAAGCCATGTTTCAATTTTCCACTCAAGCTGCAAGCCCTCGCAGGCTGAGTAGCGTGTCCATTGCTGCGGGGCAGTCGCACTGCGCCACTTGGCCGTCGTGAACGCTGCATTGAATTCTTCCGTCCTGATGTTCAAAAAACCGGCAGGTAAAAAGGCAGCCCCCAGGGATGCATGCCGGATAGTACCGCATCTTTGATTCAATCTGCAACAACAATTCCGCGCTTGAATAACTCGATTGAATTTGTAAGCGATTACAAGATTCACTTCCTCCGCAACACGTCCGATAACACGGCAGTTTCGCCGCGCATACACCCTGCTGAATCGTCTGTCCGAAATCGTACGCTTCCAGTGCGGGTTTCTTATTTGCTGCTTTCGCTTGCGAGATGCGGCCTGCGCCTTGATTTGCGGCGTCAGTTGCGTTGCTTGCCACCAGAGTCATGCGCACATGCGGCACCGCCGTCGCACCTTCCTCGGCTGGAACGGTCAGCTCAAACTTTGGATTGTAAATCCAACACATCGTCCATTTCATCACAACACCTCAAGAGAGAATGCCCTGTTTAGCATATGCTCCGATCGATACACCCAATAGCGGTGAGCGAAGAGAAATTGTGACATCGTCCGCGAAATTCTTCCAACAGCAAATTTCCAACTGAACAATCACAAGAATTCCCCAATCGCTCCGCCATTTCATTACCGCATTTCAGCTCCTTTTTCCTTTTTGGCACAAGTAATATCTCAACTGATCTGAACGACCGCGCTGGAGCTACGCCTGACGTTAGTAGCGCATGCGCGAGTCGTAGCTTTAGGCAGCGTCTGACGAATCTCGGACGCGGGTACTCTTGGGAGCCCCTGTGCTTCGCCCATCCGCGCGAATCCAACCAGCGTCCAGCGAATCTAAAATTGCAAAGGAGAAACTTCCCCATGTCTCAGAGAATTGCATTCATCACCGGCGGAAACCGCGGACTCGGGTTTCAAACCGCACTCGAATTGAAGGACGCCGGCGTCAAAGTTGTCATCGGATCGCGCGACCCAGCGCAAGGTCAACAGGCCGTCGCCAGGCTCCGCGCCGCGGGCGTGGACGCAGACGTGCTCCACTTCGACATCACCAAACCGGCCGATGCGCAGGCAGCATACGATTACTTCGACTCGCGCTACGGGCGCCTTGACATCCTGGTCAACAACGCAGGCATCGCTGGTGGCACCTTCCCCGGCACAGGTCCTGCGCATTCCGCCGCTGAGGTCCCGCAAGAGCTGCTGCACAGGGTCTTCGAAACCAATTTCTTTGCCCAGGTGGCGCTCACCAACGCACTGCTGCCGCTCCTCAAAAAGAGTCCAGCCGGCCGCATCGTAAACCTCTCCAGCATTCTCGGCTCGCTCACCCTGCAAGCCGATACCAAATCGCCCATCTATAACGCAAAGTCATTCGCCTATGACGCCTCCAAGACCGCGCTCAACGCCTATACCATCCATCTTGCGCATGAACTGCGCGACACCAACATCAAGGTCAACTCCGCCCATCCCGGCTGGGTCAAGACCGACATGGGAGGCGAACAGGCTCCCATGGAGTTGAGCGAAGGAGCCAAAACCAGCGTGGCCCTTGCCACTCTGCCCGACGACGGCCCCAGCGGCGGCTATTTCCACCTGGGAAGGCCGCTGCCCTGGTGAACGCAGCTTCTCCAGACAGGTCGATGCGTCGAATAGCCGCCATATTCGACGCATTTTCTGCGTAGATAAATTGCCCCACGCTTGTCTCGTCCTTTCCTTGGAGCAATGCTCTGCGATTTGCTCTCCATTTTCGCTTAATCTTCGCTCTTGCGGTATACTCATTCGCATGGACTTTCAGCTGGTCACAACCTACAAGCCGCGTGGCGATCAGCCCCGCGCCATTGCCGAGCTGATGGAGGGCCTGGCCGCGGGCGAAAAACACCAGGTGCTGCTCGGCGTCACCGGGTCGGGCAAGACCTTTACCATGGCCAAGGTTATCGAGCAGTCGCAGCGGCCGGCATTGATTCTGGCGCACAACAAGACCCTCGCCGCCCAGCTCTATCACGAGTTCAAGCAGTTCTTCCCCGGCAATGCGGTCGAATACTTTGTCAGCTATTACGACTACTACCAGCCGGAAGCCTACATCCCCGCCGGCGACCTCTATATCGAAAAGGAAGCCACTATCAACGAAGAGCTGGACAAGCTGCGCCTCTCGGCCACGCGCAGTTTGTTTGAGCGGCGCGACTCGATCATTGTCAGCTCAGTCAGCTGCATCTACGGCCTGGGCTCGCCCGAGGCCTATTACGGCATGCTGCTGCTGCTTGAAAAAGGCCAGCGTATCAGCCGCAAAGACATTTTGCGCCGCCTGGTCGAGATCCTCTACGAGCGCAACGACACCGACTTCCGGCGTGGGACTTTTCGCGTGCGCGGAGACGTGATCGAAGTTTTCCCCACCTACGACGAAACGGCCTACAGAATTGAGATGTTCGGCGATGAGATCGAGAGCCTGTCGCAGATCGATCCCTTGTTTGGCACCGTCAAGCAGAAGTATGCGCGCCTGCCCATCTACCCCAAGAGCCACTACGTGGTGCAGCCCGAGCGCAAGGCCGAGGCCGTCGATTCCATTGTGAAAGAACTGAACGAGTGGGTGCCGCAGCTTGAAGCTGAAGGCCGCATGGTCGAGGCGCAGCGGGTTCACCAGCGCACACGCTTCGATCTGGAAATGATCAAGTCCATGGGCTACTGCCATGGCATCGAGAACTACTCGCGGCACTTCTCGGGCCGCCTGCCCGGCGAACCGCCGCCCACGTTGCTCGACTACTTTCCCCGCGACTTCCTGCTTTTCGTCGACGAGAGCCACGCCACCATTCCACAGGTCCACGGCATGTGGTACGGCGATCAGAGCCGCAAGCAGAATCTTGTTGACTACGGATTCCGCCTGCCCTCGGCCCGCGACAACCGGCCTCTCAAGTTCGAGGAGTTTGAGAACCGCATTCACCAGACCATCTATGTCTCCGCAACGCCCGGCCCGTACGAGCTCACCCGTTCGGCCGGCGTCGTCGTCGAACAGGTCATCCGGCCAACAGGGCTGGTTGATCCCGAAGTCGAAATCCGCCCCGTTAAAGGCCAGATCGACGACCTGCTGGGCGAAATCCGCGACCGCGCCAAGCGCAATGAGCGCGTTCTCGTAACCACCCTCACCAAGCGCATGTCAGAAGACCTGGCCGGCTACTACACCGAAGTCGGGGTCCGCTGCCGTTATTTGCATTCGGAAATTGAAACCCTGGAGCGCGTGAAGCTCCTTGCCGGTTTGCGCAAGGGCGAGTTCGACGTGCTGATCGGCATCAACCTGCTTCGCGAAGGCCTGGACCTGCCCGAAGTCTCGCTGGTGGCGATCCTCGACGCCGATAAGGAAGGTTTCCTGCGCTCGGCGGGGTCTTTGATTCAGACCATGGGCCGCGCTGCGCGTCATCTTGAAGGCAAAGCCATCCTCTACGCGGACAAGGTAACCGACTCCATGCGCCGGGCGATTGATGAAACAGACCGCCGCCGCACCATCCAGCGAGCCTATAACGAGGAGCATGGGATTACCCCGCAATCCATCATCAACACCATGGACATGGGGCTGGCCCAGATTCTCAAGGCCGAGTACGGCGAAGTGGAAATTGAAGAGGCCGCGGGTATGCCGGAGTTCACCACGCGAGCCGAGCTAGACTCGTTCATCGCCAAGATGGAGACGGAGATGCGCGAGGCGGCCAAAAAGTTCGAGTTCGAGAAGGCGGCGCGCCTGCGCGACTCGATCAAGGAGCTCAAGGAAAAGGAGTTCCTGTTTGGGTAGCCGGGCAGCATCCCGAGTCAGGTCTATTTTTCGTGGGGATATTCTGAGGAATTTCTGAATCGGGCTCAGCTTTGAAAGGGCTCGGCTTCGCAGGCTGCGGAAGAATCCGACGTGCGGTAGGCCGGGGATTTATCCCCGGCAAAAAGCCCGTCTCATCAACTTGGGCTTTTAGCCCCTGAGGTATGCTCTTCGGGTTTCTAGCTCGAACAAAGGTTTTTTTGCGCGGCCTGTTTTGCCCCTAAGGGGACGTCCGCCTCGAGTTCGAACTAAATCAGGGCTCCCCGAGGGGCAGATTGAGAAATCCCCCGCCTTCTGCACATAAGAGTCAAGAAAATCGCTCCACTATCTCGTTTGCTACGGGCAACCTGGGACCGGATCTCTCCATCTTAAGTGATTAGTTGGTAAATAATGCCCGCCCGCCTTTCTCGCGGGTCGGGCAGGATTCTGGGTCCAATGCCGACAATCCTCCTGGTAGACAACGATTCGTTCCAGGCCTCCGTGTGCAAGTCGATCCTGGAGCAGCGATTCAGCGATGTGCAGCGCGTAGGCGATGCCGCCGAGGCCCTATGCCTGGTGGAGCAGCCACGGTTTGCCGGTCATCTGGGCCTGGTGATCACTGACCTGAATATGCCGGGAATCGGCAGTCCCGCCTTTGTGGCCGAATTGCATGTGCGGTTGCCGAGGGTGCCGGTCCTGGTGCTGGGGGGTGACGCCGAAGCAGCGGCGGGCTACGATGCCAGGTGGGTTCGGTTTCTGTCCCGTCCCTTTAGCGATCAGGACATCCTCACCGCAGCCGGCGACCTGCTTGCGCTCCATGCATGGGAAGCGGCCTGAGCCGCCCACGCCTTGCGCCGAAACTGGCCTTCACTTTCCATTCCCAACCTCCACCCTTGGTGTGAGCCACATCACATGCTAAAGGCCTATGATGGTCTGAGTATACGTCGAAGGGGAAGCAGTCGGCTCCCTCGTGCGTGCAAAGATCTTCGTGGAGTCCTAACTCATGGCAGCGTTTGGTAGTTTTGCACTTCTCATAGCATTGGCCCTCGCCGCTTACAACCTGCTGGCCGGTGCTCTGGCCCTGCGGCTCATCGCCACCGGACAACCGGCCGCGATCTCGCCTGAGCGGCTGGCTGATACCGCGCGCCGGGCTGGAATCGCCGGCTTTCTCGCGGTAATCGCCGCGGCTTTCGCGCTGGTTTGGTCCGTATTCGCCAACGATTTCTCCATTACCTACATCATGGAGCACTCCAACCGCGCTCTCCCCGCCGCGTACAAATTCGCAGCGCTGTGGAGCGGCCAGGAAGGTTCGCTGCTGCTGTGGGCGTCGCTGCTGGGGATCTACGGCTTCGTGTTGCGCCTGACCCACAAGACCGACGTAAAACTCTATGCCTATGCCGGCACCATTCTGGCTGGAATTCAGGTCTTCTTCCTGTCCATCCTCTGCTTTGCCGCGCCGCCATTCTCGCTCTATCAGGGAGCCATTCCGGACGACGGCAATGGACTCAATCCGTTGCTGCAATATCCTGAGATGGTGATCCATCCGCCCATGCTTTACCTGGGCTATGTGGGTTTCTCAGTTCCCTTCTGCTTCGCCCTCGGCGCGCTGATAATGCGCTACCCCGGCGAAAAATGGATCAAAGTCACGCGCGTATGGACCATGGTCACCTGGCTGTTCCTCACCGCAGGCATCTTCCTCGGCATGCACTGGGCCTATGCCGTGCTGGGTTGGGGCGGCTACTGGGGATGGGACCCGGTCGAAAATGCCAGCTTCATGCCCTGGCTCACCGGAACCGCCTTCCTCCACTCCGTAATGATGCAGGAGAAGAAAGGCATGATGAAGAGCTGGAACGTCTGGCTCATCTTCTCCACCTTCCTGCTCACGCTGCTCGGAACGCTGCTCACCCGCGCCGGCCTGGTCAGCTCCGTTCATGCATTCGCCCAATCGTCCATCGGCACCTGGTTTGTGGTTTTCATGGGTCTAGTGCTGGCGGTATGCATCTTCACTTACATTCTGCAGCGCAGCCACCTTCAGAGCGAACACCACATCGAGTCTCTTGTGAGCCGCGAGTCCAGCTTCCTGTTCAACAATCTTGTCCTGCTGACGGCCTGCTTCGTCATTCTGTGGGGCACGCTCTTCCCGGTTTTGAGTGAATACGTTGTGGGCAACAAGGTCACGGTGGGCGCGCCGTTCTATAACCGCGTAGCAATTCCCATCGGTATCTTTCTCTTGCTTTTGACAGGGGTCGGCCCGCTGCTGCCGTGGAGAGCGACGTCCTTCAAGAGCATTCGCCGCAACTTTGTTCTGCCGGTCATTACATTTTGGGCAACTGCGATTGTCTGCCTCGCCGTCGGCGTCCGGCCGTGGAAAGATGGCGCATTCGACACTGGCAACTTCTATGCCCTGGTAGCCTTCGCTGTGTCGGTGGCCGTGTTCACCGCGATCTTGAGCGAATTCCTCCGCGGAGCCGGTGTAATCTCGCGCCAGACGGGCAAGAATCTGTTCTTAGCCACATGGCTGTTGACCCGCCGCAACACGCGCCGCTATGGCGGCTACATCATCCACATTGGCGTGGTCATCGTGGTGATAGGGTTGGCAGGCGCCGCCTTCAACCGCAACATCGAGAGCGAAATGGCGGTTCACGACAAGATGTCCATCGGCCCCTACACACTGGAGTGCGTCGGCTTCACGCAGGACTCCAATCTCAACTACAACTCCGAGTACGCCTTGCTCGACGTGTACCAGGGTGGCAAGAAGCAGTTCCAGATGAGTCCCGAGAAACGCGTCTATCTAATCACTGGACAGCCGCAGACCATGGTGGCCATTCACTCCGTTCCCAGCTGGGATCTTTACGTGGTCTATGAAGGCACCAACCCGGATACTGGCCAGCCCATCATCAAGGCGTTCCTCAATCCGCTCGTCGGCTGGATCTGGGCAGGGCTGGTAATCCTGGTCCTGGGCACGCTGGTTGCTCTGGTTCCCAGCATCAGCCCATCCACTGCTTCCCTGCGCGTTCCCGTTCGATCGGCTCCAACCGAGCCCGCGCTGAAAGGAGGCCACCAGTGAAGGCGTTCAGAAAATTCTCGTTTTGGATGAAGACCGCGCAAGCAGCATTGCTGGCGACAGCGGTGTGCTTCTCGCTGGGCGCCACGGATGCCGGCTCTCGCTTCAACAATCTCAACCACCGCCTGATGTGCACGTGTGGATGCGCTGAGATTCTCGGCGAATGCAACCATGTGGGCTGCCCAAACTCTACCGGCGAGCTCAACGAGCTGCGCGACGGCATCGCCAACGGCCAAAGTGACGAGGAAATCCTCCACACCTTCATCGGCAAGTATGGAGCTATTGTGTTGGCTGCCCCCACCGGACACGGCTTCGACCTGGTGGCCTGGATTGCGCCCTTCGCCGTCTTTGCCGCCGCGCTGCTGGGCACCATTCTGCTGGTGCGGCGCTGGTCGGTCGGCAAGACTGTGGCCGCTGCCGCTGACCCAGTCACAATGGACCCCGCCGAGCGTGAGCGCCGTGAACAGATTCGCCGCGAAACCGGCGACGGAGGATTTTAAGCCATGACTACCTTGCAAGGAGAATTGGCTGGTGTATTTCTGGCCCTGGCGCTGTTCGTCTACACCTTCTGGCCGGAAAACGTCTTCACCAGCCAGCGTGAGAAAACCCGCCTGGACTTTTTGCTGGAGCGCAAGGAGCAGCTCTATGAAAACCTTCGCGACCTGAACTTCGAGTTCCGCGCCGGCAAATACCCTGAAGAAGACTTTCATTCGCAGCGCGCCCAGCTTGAAAACGAAGCGGCGCTGCTGCTAGCCGAAATAGAACATCTGCAAAATGCCTGAGCAACAGGGAACAATGCCGGGTGCCCCAGGTCTCGTCCGCCGCGGCGGAAGACCTGGGATACCTCGAACCCCAACCAAACCAACGCACGCAGGATCTTCTGACCAAATGAAATCGACACATACTGTTTTTCGCACCATTGCATTCAGCCTGTTGCTCACCGGCGCGCTGGCTCATGCCACAACAGTCACCGGCAAGGTGACCAACAAAACCACCGGCAAGCCCGCGGCGGGCGACACCGTTGTGCTGGTCGACGTGCAGGCTGCCATGGGTGAAGTGGCCCACGCAACCACCGATGCCAACGGCCGCTACTCGCTTGTCGAGCCCGGCAACAGCCCTTACCTGGTTCGCGTTACCCATCAGGGCGCAGGCTACTTTATCGCCGCCCCCCAGGGCGCGGCCCCGGCCGACATCACCGTCTATGACGTGGCTCCCAAAGTGCAGGGTGTCTTTATCGAGGCTGACGTGCTGGAGTTGGAAACCGAGAATGGCCAGCTCAAAGTGACCGAGCGGTATTTCGTCCACAACACCAGTTCCCCGCCCACAACGCAGTGGAGCTCGAAGTCCTTCGAGGTTGTCCTGCCCCCCGAAGCCGTGGTGGACGGCGTGGGCGGCCAGCGCCCCAACGGCCTGCCTACATCGATCAAGATGGACCCCAACGGACCAAAAGGTCATTATGCGTTCAACCTCCCCATTCAGCCCGACGATGGCGACAAGGACACGCTCTTCCAGCTCTCCTATCACCTGCCGTATAGCGGCAGCCGATACACATTCCATGCGCAGGTTTCGCTGCCGGCCGACAACCTGGCCGTGCTGTTGCCCAAGAGCATTACCTTCACGCCGGCATCGGGCGCGGACTTCAAGAGCGTGCAACCGGATCCCAACGTGCAGACCTTTGTGCTCAAGAATGCCGCACCCGGCAAGCAAGTGGACTTCACCGTTGCCGGCAATGGATCCATGCCCCGCGAGCAGCAAGGCACCCCCGGCAGTCAACAACCTGCAGGCATGGGCGGGCAGGACGCAGCCGGCAGCGGCTCTGACGCAAGCGCAGCCGCATCTGGCGGCCAGCCTGGCGGCGGCATCGGCACCCCGATCAACACACCCGACCCGCTCTCGAAGTACAAGTGGTGGATTCTCGGAGGTCTGGCAATCCTCCTCACAGCCGCCGCAGCCTTCCTGCTGCGCAAGCCTGCTGGCGCGCCCGCTGGCGGTGGCAGCATTCCAGACAGCGGAGCCGCTTACCCTTCATTCGGTTCGCCCGCCGCAAAGAACACTCAGTTGCTGAATGCGCTCAAGGAAGAGCTCTTCGCCCTGGAGAGCGAAAAAATCAACGGTACAATCGCGCCCGAGGAATACGCCAAGGCAAAGGACGCCCTGGAAACAGTGTTGAAGCGCGCGTTGAACCGGAAGTAGCAAGTCAGCGAGGAACTCTGGGTGCCCCACCTGGGCGCCCTCTGGGCAGCGCGTCTCTGTTTTTGCGCCTAGGGTGGGCCGCCACAAAGCCGGGTGCCCCATCCTAGACGCAGTCTCATCGCGGCAAGGGTGGGAGACCACAACCCCCAGCCCACGTGACCCTATTCCCTAGTCCCTAGTCTTTAGTATTCTTTCCGCATGAAGACTTTACTCCGCTCTCTTCTCTATCTCGCGCTCATTGTCTGGCTGGGTGCGGAGATATTCTTCCCCGTCGTAGCCGCTGTCAGCTTCAGTTCCCTGCAGCCCAATACACACGCGGCAGGCACCATCGTAGGCCAGTTGCTGCGCATCCTGCACGGCATGGGATTGGTGTCCGGCATGGTGGCGCTTGCGCTTCTGGCGCTGGCTCCAGCGTGGGGAATTTACAAGCCGCGCAATATCCTGTTTCCCATGGGGTTCGTCGTGCTCATGATCGCGCTCACTGTCTATGCACAGTTCGGCATCATTCCCGCCATGGAGCGCGATCGCGTCGGCGCCGGCGGCGCAATCAACACGTTCGACACCGCCAACCCGCTCACGGCGGACTTCAACAAGCTCCACAACCGCAGCGAGCACGTCGAGCTAGCCATTCTGCTGTTTGGCCTGGCGACGGTTGTGCTCGTTGCGCGTGCCGAGACGGTGAAGGCATCCTGATCCCTGTTCCCTATTCCCTAGTCCCTAGTCCCTAGTCACTGCTCCTGTATCATCGAAGAGGCCTCGAAGCGCGCATTGCATCGCGCGCATTGCATCGTGCCGGGGCCTCAATAGGACGTGCATGAAGACTGGCATTATCGGCCTGCCGCAGGTGGGCAAGACATCGTTATTCAAGATTCTGACCAAGGCTAAACTCGATGACCGCGGTCACTCGCGCGAAGCCCACATCGGCGTTGCGCGCGTGCCCGACGAGCGGCTCGACAAACTCTCCGCCCTCTACTCGCCGAAGAAAACCACCTACGCCACGGTCGAGTATGTGGATGTGGCGGCCATCGGGCAGGAGGCGCTCAAGGAGACCGCATTCCTCACCAGCCTGCGCAACGTGGACGCACTGATTCATGTGCTGCGCGCCTTTGAGGACGAGTCAATCGCACACGTTGGCCCCATCGATCCCCTGCGCGACATAAAAAACGTCGAATTCGACCTGATGATCAGCGACCTCACCCAAGTGGAAAAGCGGCTCGAACGCCTCGAAAAGGACCTGAAGAAGGGCCGCACCAGTGAGTTGGAGCGCGAGCAGGCACTACTGCTTCGCTCAAAAGAAGCGCTTGAAAAAGAGCAGCCTCTCCGCGAGTTGGAGATGACGAACGAGGAGAGAAAGCTCATCAAAGGCTTCATGTTTTTGTCGCAAAAGCCTATTCTTTATGCGGTTAACATTGGCGAAAGCACCACGCTGGGCGACGATCTCGAGGCGGCCGTGAGCCGATTCAAGCTGGATGAAATAGCCAGCCGCCCCAACGCCGGGGCAACTGCCATCTGCGGCAAGGTGGAGGCCGAACTCGCCGAGATGGACGATGAAGAAGCCGCCGAGTTTCTGGGCAGCTATGGCCTGCGCGAGAGCGGCCTGGTGCGCCTGATTCGCAAGAGCTACCAGTTGCTGGGCCTGATCAGCTTCTTCACCGCCGGCGAGGACGAGTGCCGCGCCTGGACCATTCCGCTGGGCTCGAAGGCTCCCCAGGGCGCAGGCGCCATCCACTCCGACCTGGAGCATCATTTCATCCGCGCCGAGACCATTCGCTGGGATGCGCTGCTGGATGCAGGCTCAGAGGCAGCGGCGCGCAGCCGCGGCACGCTGCGTCTGGAAGGCAAAGAATACGTAGTGCAGGATGGCGACGTAATGCACATCCGGCACAGCGGGTGAGAACCGATGATGAAGCTTTCCCTTCTGCTGGGCACAATTGCCGCGCTGGCTGACGTGGCCGGCGGCCTGGTGCTGGTGCGGGCGCGAGGCGTGGAGCGCTACCTGCGCTACTTTGTGGCCCTCGGTGCAGGCTTCCTGATGGCCACCGCCGTCATCGAGATGGCCCCCGAAAGCTTGAAACTCAGCCCCCGCCTGGGCCCCATCCTCATCATGGCCGGCTACTGCGTGGTCCACCTGCTTGAGCACACGATCAACGCCCATTTCCATTTTGGCGAAGAGACGCACAAGGGCGAATTTGTCTCGCGGCACACCAGCAACTCCGTCATGGCCGGCCTGAGCGTTCACGCTCTGTTTGACGGCGTAGCCATCGGATCGGGATTTGTGGTCTCAACCGGGCTGGGCGTGCTGATCTTCCTTGCCATTCTGCTGCACAAGGCGCCCGAGGGGTTCACCATGGCCAGTGTCATGCTTGCCAGCGGACGCAGCCGTGCAACAGCTTTCTACTCCGCTGTAGCTCTTGCCGCGGCCACTCTGGCCGGTGTTCTGGTAATCGAGCTTGTGCCCAGTTGGCTGCCCTTTGGACTACCCATATCGGCCGGCGTGGCCCTGTATGTCGCGGCAACCGACCTGGTCCCCGAAGTCAACCGCGAGCCAGGCATCCGCATGGCTCTGGTATTCTTTGCCGGCGTCGGAGGGTTTTTGCTGTTGCGGTTGCTTCTGCCGGCGCTCTAAGCCGCCGCGGCAATCCTCAGGCCCGAGCCCCGAAGCCGAGCTTCCCAGCATAGAGCCTTGCCAACAGAAGCCCATAATCCCAGGCCACTTTGAAGTTGGCCTTGCTTGAACCCCGGTAGCGGAGGCCAAAGGCAAACGGCACTTCTTTCACCGACTCGCAATGACCGCGCACCAGGATTTCCAGCAGCAGCTTGAACCCAGAGCGCTGGAAATCTATCTCAGGCAGGCAGCGGCGGCGCACCATGAAGAAACCGGACATGGGATCCATGGTCCGAAGGCGCGGCCTCTGCAGCGGAAGCGTGACCCAAACGGCTGCGGCAGACAAGAACCTTCTGATCGGATTCCACTGGCCCAGATCGCCGCCCGGCGTGTACCGGCTTCCGATCACCAGGTCGCGGCCCTCCCTCATGGCAAAAACCAGTTGCGGAAGCAGTTCCGGCGGATGCTGCAGATCGGCATCCATCACTCCCAGAACCGTAGCATCCGTATTTTGCCAGCCGTGCAGAATCGCTCCGGAAAGTCCCCGCTCGCCCTTGCGTACCAGCAGGCGCACGCGCGGGTCTTCGCGTGCGATGCGGGAAACAATAGCACCGGTGCCATCGGGGCTGTCGTCGTCCACCACCAGGATCTCGTATGGAATATGAAGAGGATCGAGCACGGAACGAACGCGGTCAAGCATGCGGCCAATATTCTCCGCTTCGCAAAGCGTCGGAATCACGAGCGCCAGCCTTTCCAGCGTGCGGCTGGCTGGAATCGCCGTCGACGGCAGAGAAACCGCCGGGGCGCCGACTGGCATGGTTGGGGACCCAATCATCGTGGAGGACATGCACTCTCAGTGTAAATGGAGCAAATGGGCCGAGCACCCCAATTCATGAGACAAAATCCCGGCCGGGCCTCAACTGTGCCCTGAGGGCCAGTGACGGCTCGGGGTCTCCGCACCCCTGAATCTTCAGCATTCGCGCATGCTTCGTCGCTGGAAAGTATCATGGAGAACAGAGTTCCTCTGGGAACACAAGAACGAACTGACATCGGAGGAATTTCTATTTGTGGCGTAAACGGCTGCTTCAAGAGACGCTCCCCCTTCTTTTATTCACGGTGCTCGGCTTTCTGGTCATGGGCTATCACCCCGGCTTTGAAGACGACGGCATCTATCTGACCGCCGTCAAAGCCGACCTTAACCCATCCCTTTATCCTTACAATTCGGATTTCTTCCGGCTGCAAATGCAAGCCACTGTGTTTGACGGTTGGATGGCCCATTTCGTCCGCTGGACCGGCATTCCACTACCCTGGGCCGAGTTGCTGTGGCAGTTTGCCGCGCTCTTCCTGATTCTTTGGTCCTGCCGCAGGATTGCTGCGCACATCTTCAAAGAGTCCCGCGCCCAATGGGCAGCCGTGGCCATGGTGGCGGCAATGTTCACCCTGCCGGTCGCCGGGACGGCGCTGAATATTGCCGACCAGCACCTGCATCCGCGCAACCTGACCACCGCGCTGATTCTCATCGCAGTCTGCCGGATTCTGGGAGATAAGGCGCAGCGCTGGCAAGCCATTCCTCTGCTTCTGTTGGCCTCTGTGCTGCATCCCATCATGGGCGCCCTCGGCATCGCGTTTTGTGTCTTTCTGACCCTAGCCTTGATTGAGCCGGCTCCGTCCCGATTGCGCGCCGCGCAAGGCTCCCTGGCAGCCGCCACGCCGCTGGCTTGGCTCTTCGCGCCGGATAGCCCAGGTTGGCGGCAGGCGCTGGCCTCGCGCGCCTATTACTCCATCTACCGCTGGGCCTGGTACGAATGGCTGGGCGCGCTGGCGCCGTGGTTTCTCTTCTGGCTGCTTTGGCGCGTGGCGCAAAGACGCGGCGAAACCCGCCTGGCCCGCTTCGCTCTGGCGGTCTTTGCCTACGGCGTATTCCAGCAGATCGTCGCCATGGTTTTGCTGGCGTCGCCCTCGCTGGTGCGGCTCACTCCCATCCAGCCCATGCGCTATCTGCAACTGGTCTATCTCTTCATGGCCCTGGCCGCCGGCGGTTTGCTGGGCCGCTTCGTGCTTGCTGCGAAGGCCTGGCGCTGGGCTGTGTATCTGCTCCTAATCAACGGTGGCATGTTCCTGGTGCAGTGGGAGTTGATCGACGACGGCGCGCATCTTGAACTGCCCGGCATCGCCAACGCCAACCCCTGGCTGCAGGCATTTGATTGGATTCGGCTGAACACTCCTGCCGATGCATACTTCGCCCTCGACCCCCGATACCTCGCGGCGCAGGGTGAGGGTTATCACAACTTCCGCGCGCTGGCCGAGCGCAGCCAGCTGTCCGACGGAATTAAGGACACTGCGGTCGTGGCGCAGGTGCCCAGCCTCGCGCCCGTCTGGCAGCGGCAGCAGTTGGCGCAGGCCGGTTGGCAATATTTCCAGCTGGGAGATTTCGACCGATTGAAAGCGAAGTTCGGCGTAGATTGGGTGTTGGTTTCCTACCCCCAACAGTTGGGACTGGCCTGCCCCTGGCACAATAACACCCTCGCGGTCTGCCGGATTCTTTAGCTCTCTAAGTCGTCCGCCGGCTGCCCAAATCTGCGAGTCAACCCCCACCAGCTATCGACGGATTAAACTTGTCGGCGCATAGCCAACATTTCATCATCGGATGCCATCTAATCGATTGGACGGCTGAGCAATGCCGTCACTTTTCAGCTTCGCAGCGGATTTATCCAACATCATTATCGAGCGGCAATAGCTCCCTCACCTGCCATCAGAAGGACATAGATTATGAATGCGCGCGCCCGTCTGTCTCACCCATCGAGTTCCTTGCCTTTGGCGATTGTGTTGATGCTGCCGGTTCTGCTGGCGCTCGCGGGATGCACCGCTAGTCAAACAAGCGATCCTCCGCCCCAAGCGCCGACGGTGAGTGCCAACGCCAGCCCCGGTTCCATCACCGCTGGCAACTCTTCCAAATTGACCGTGACAGCCACCAATGCCACTCAAGTTACCGTGGCCGGTTCCGATGGCACCAGCTACACCCTGTCGGCCACCGGCGGCACGCAATCCGTAAGCCCTACAGCAACCACAACATATACCGCCACCGCAACCGGGAAAGGTGGGAGTGCGTCCGCCTCAGCGACCGTAACGGTGACTGCCGGAACAGCGACCGAAGTGACCATCACAGCTAACCCCACATCGATCCCTTCCGGGAATTCATCCACGTTAACGGTTAAGGCAGAGAATGCCACGCAGGTGACAGTGAGTGGCTCCGATGACACCAGCTACACTCTGTCAGCCACCGGCGGCACACAGTCGGTAAGTCCGGCTGCAACAACTATATATACGGCCAAGGCCACGGGCGCCTCCGGAAGCGCCACGGCAACCGCGACCGTTACGGTGACCACCGGGGCCGGCACTTCATCTGTCAACCACGTCATTTTCATGATGCAAGAGAACCACACGTTCGACAACTATTTCGGCATGTTGAATCCGTATCGAAAGAACCCGCTTGGAACGGGAACCTGCCCCAACAACGCGGCGGGCGTGCCTCAGTGCTGGAACATCGGCGACGACGGCAACACCTACAACGTCGATGGCATTGACCCGAGCAACACCAAGGCCAACATCAACAACGTCAGCAACCAAAACGACGAAGGAGTTTCTTTCCCGCTCTTTAAATTAGCGAGCACCTGCATTGACGATGCCACGTCGGGCTGGCTGGAAAGTTATGGCGACGAGAATCGCTATGACTTCATGGAGACGCGCCCCATCAAGCTGGATGGCTTCGTGCACGATGCCGAGGGATATGCGAATAGCTGCACTCTATCAGGCCATTGTTCCGGACTCTTCACCGATCTGGCCGGCCAGCGCGCAATGGGCTATTACGATCAGGAATATCTGAATTACTACTACTACATGGCATCTCAGTTTGGGGTGTCCGATCGTTGGTTCTCGCCTTTATCGGGCAAGAGCACTCCCAATCGCCTCGCAACCATTACAGGAGGCACCACGCAGGGCCTCGTCTTCGATCCCGGCAGCGACGACCACATCGGCCAGCGCCCCATTAATTCCATCTTCGAGGCGCTGGACAATGCCGGCGTCTCATGGAAGGTCTATTACTCCGTGACGGCCGGCCAGTGCACTGATCCGGAAGACTGCCCCACGGGAGCTGCACAGTACCCTGCCACCACGCTGACGTACATAACTTACTTCCAGAAATACTTGAAGCTGAACCCAAAACACCTCGCATGCGTCGCGCCAACCGTGCCTTCGAGCATCGTCGGCGACTCGTCCGACTCCTTCTGCATCGATCCGACCCACGTCGCTTTGCTGTCGACGCAGTACCCCGCCGATTTGGCCAACGGCACGTTGCCCAGCTTCGCCTATATCGAAGCCGGTTATGGACAAAACGACGAGCATCCCGGATCTTTCCAGCCGGTCCTCGTGGGGCAGCTTCAAATGTCCAAGATCATCAACGCGTTCATGGACAGTACTTCGTGGAAAGATTCGGTCTTCTTCTTCGCCTATGACGAAGGCGGCGGGCCCTACGACCACGTTCCGCCGGTACCCGGCCAATCCAACGACAAGACCGATCCATCGATGTTGCCGATTCCGGATATCTCGACGATTGCCGTGAACGCAGATGATTTTGAGCCCTGCCTGCCGCCCACCGGAATGTTGGCAACCGCACATTGCGACTTGAAAGAGGACATGCCAGGAGCCTTGCTTGGCCAGGCCCCGTATGAGAAGGGCTTCGCGGCCCAGCTTGGTTTCCGCGTGCCCAACTTCGTCATCTCGCCTTTCGCGCGGCGGCACTATGTTTCGCATATCCCCATGGACCACACGGCGGTGTTGAAGTTTGTGGAAGACCGCTTCATCGGCAACAAGGTCTACCTGACCAAGCGCGACGCCGCTCAGCCAGACCTGCTTGACTTCTTCGACTTCAATAGCGCCCCCTGGGCAACGCCGCCTACTCCGCCGCTCCCGGTTACAGATGCGTCACTGAACAAGGACACCTGCAACCCTGACGCGATGGGCCCGTAGTACCTGCAATTGACTCTGATATTGCGACCGCGTGATTTCTGAATTCAGTCTCAAAAGGCGGGTGCCCCATGTCTCGCATTTGAGACCCGGGAGCGATACGACGATGTGAATCCAAGCATGTCGGATTCTCACATCCCATCCCGTAATACCCGGCCTGCTCCAAACGATGACCGGCCAGCCGGTGACCAATCTTCAGCCCAGCCCTCATCTTTCTCGCATCCAGGCAGTCTTCGTCATAACTGCCCAGTTGCCGCTCGGGGGTGATTCGTCTAGGGTAAGGGGAGCAGGATCAGGCGCTCGGCCTTTTCGTTGACCGCGTCCTCCGGCTACACTGCATAGACTCAGCACCTTCCAGTTCCGGCGTGGAGGCCGGACTATGCTCAACCTTGCTCAACGGCTCATTCTCGGATGCGTTCTGCTCACCGCCCTCACGTTGGGACTGCTGGCCGCAACCCATCGTGCTCTGCAAGCGGCGGGGCAGCTGGGATTGGCCTGGGCATTTTTTGCAATCGCGATTCTGGTTGAAATCGCGACCGTTTACTTTGTGCTTCGTCCCATTCACAAGCTGGCCAAAGATGCGCACAAAATTGCGCAAGGCAACCTCGATTACCGCACCGATTGGACTAGCCGCGACGACTTCGGCGTGCTAGCCGCGGAGCTCAACCGCCTGGCCGTGCGCCTGCGCGATTTGCACGACTCCGAAGCGGGACGCCGCCAGATGGAGTTTCAACTCTCCGACGCGGTATTGCAATCCATCTTCGAGCCCATCATCGTCACAGACGGCAAAGGGCACATCCTCAAAGTGAACCAGGCCGCGGCCGAATTGCTGGGCGAAGCCGGCACGGATCGCATGGCCCTGGCCAGCACACCCGGCGGCGACAAGATCCTGAGCGCTATCCGCGACGCCGTATCAATGCAAAAGGCAGTTGCCGCGGAAGACGAGGCGTCCATGCTGCCCATGCGCATCGGCAAGCAGGAGCGCAGCTTCCGGCTGCGCACCACCCCCATGCGCGACTCCGAAGGCCGCCTGCTGGGAACGGTCACCACGCTCGAAGACGTGACCAGCCTGCAAGACACCGACCGCTTCAAGACGCGGTTCCTCAACGTCGCCAGCCGCAAGCTGCGCGACCCGCTGCTGCAGTTGCGCCGCGGGCTCTACGCCCTCAGCCATGGCTTTGGCGGAGAATTGCAGCCGCTGCAGGCCGAACTGGTGGCTGAGGCCGGCAAGGAATCGGAAAAACTCGACGACCTGATGGCCGACCTTATCGAAGTCGCGGAGCTCGATACCGGCAAGCGGGAATTCAACCTCGAGGGCCTTCGCCCTCTCCAGGCTCTCAGTGAAGCTCGCGACCGCTATTGCGAAGAGGCCGCGCGCAGGCACATCCGCGTCGACGTGCGCGCCTACGCCGATCTGGCCGTGGTGCAGGCAGACCGCAGAGCATTGCGTTCCATTCTGGACAACCTGCTGTCCAACGCGTTGCGCTACACGCCCGACGAGGGTGAGATCCTGCTGGCCGCCGAGGAAGTGAAGAATCTGGTCCAGTTTACCGTCCGCGACACCGGACGCGGCATTGAAGCAGAGCGGCTCAGCACCATTTTCGACCGCTTCAATCCTATGTCGGAGAGCGGCTCCGGCCTGGGCCTGGCCCTGGTGCGCCGGCTCGTCGAATCGCTGGGCGGTCAGATCGCCGTCGAAAGCCGGCTAGGCAATGGAACCGCCTTTCGCTTCACACTCCCCGTAGCAGCATTGGACACCACCCGTCACCCGGTTGAGGTGGGTTGAGCCATGGCTGAGATCATCCTCGAAAAACAGCAGGAACCCGCCAGGCTGCGTATCTATATCGGCGCCGCGCCCGGAGTCGGCAAGACCTTCAGCATGCTCAACGACGCCCACCTGATGATGCACCAGCAGGCGGTGGACGTGGTGATCGGGCTCGTGGAACCACACGGACGGAAAGAGACCGAGGCGCTGATCCGCGACCTCGAGATCATTCCGCAAAAAGTGATTCCCTACCGTGGCGTGCAGCTAAAAGAGATGGACGTCGAGGCCATCCTTGCCCGCCACCCCAACACCGTCGTGGTTGACGAACTGGCTCACACCAATGTGCCCGGAAGCAAGAACCGCAAGCGTTACGAAGATGTCCTTGAGCTGCTCGACGCCGGCATCAACGTAATGACGGCCGTGAACATCCAGCACCTTGAAACGCTGAACGATGCCGTCAACCGCTCCGCAAATACGGTCATCCGCGAAACCGTCCCCGACAGCTTCTTGAAGCGCGCGGACGAAGTGGTCAACGTCGATGTGACCGTGGACGAGTTGCGCACGCGCCTGCGCGCAGGCAAGATCTACGCTCCAGAAAAAGTAGAACAGGCTCTGGCCAACTTTTTCCGCAAGGGCAACCTCAATATGTTGCGCGAACTTTCATTGCGCACCACGGCTGAACAGGTGGGCAATCGCGCGGCCGAGTACCGCCGCACTCAAGGCCTGGAGCAGGCGCCGATTCCGGAAAAAGTGATGGTGTGCCTCAGCACCCGGCCCGGCGCGGAGCGCCTGCTTCGAGTGGGCGCGCGCATTGCCGGGCGCCTGGCGAGCAACTGGTACGCCGTGCATGTCACCAAGCCCGACGACAAGGGCCACGGCGACCCCGAAGCCTATCACCGCCTGGAGGAGTACCTGCGCATGGCCCGCGACCTGGGAGCGCAGGTGGTTTCACTCGTCGACCGCAATGTTTCAGACGCGCTTATTCGGTTCGCTCAGCAGGAGAGCATATCGCATGTGGTCTTTGGCCAGCCGGCCCGGTCCCGCTGGGATATTCTGCTGCGCGGCTCGGTGCTCAATCGCTTCCTCTCCGAAGTCCGCGACGTCACCGTGCAGGTGGTGCCCATGCACAAGCCGCAACGCAAGGGCTGAGCCAAAATGAGCCGTTCAGATTTACCTCCCCGAACGCGCCAAAATCCGTATGTGGAGTATACTGTGGACTAGAGTCGACATATGGAAACAGTCCAGATTGTTCTCGATGAGAAGCTTCTGCGCGCCACCGATCAGGCCGCGCGTCGAACGAAACAGAATCGTTCCGCCCTCGTGCGCGAAGCGCTGAGGGAGCATCTGCGCAGGCTCGAGGTCCGCGTCCGTGAAGAGCGCGACCGGGAGGGTTATTCGAGGCTGCCGAAACAGCGCGATGAATTAAGTGCCTGGGAAGCGGAGGCGGAATGGCCAACAAAATAGCCCGCGGGGATGTTCGCCTCTACAGCTTTGCCCCACCCGATAAGAACAGGCCGGTGGTCGTTCTCACACGTGACAGCGCCATTGCCTATCTCTCCACCTTGACTGTCGCACCCATTACGTCCTCGATCCGTGGCGTGCCATCCGAAGTTGTCTTGCATGCGGAAGATGGCATGAAAACTACATGCGCGGTGAACCTGCACAATGTAGTCACTGTCTCCCAACATCGATTGGGCAGGCGCGTAGCCCAACTGAGTTCCTTGCGCATGAACGATGTCTGCGCCGCATTGCGCTTCTCTCTGGGCTGCGATCTCAGACACCCTTAGCAAAAGCTGCAACGACGGGCACTCCAGACCCTGCCACATCGGCCCCAAACCGTTCCACCTCATTCGCAGTACACCCGCACCTTGGTCGTGCATTCGTCCCTCGAATCCACATCCACGGTCAAGTCCTCAAGGTGGTCGATCAACTCCTCCAGGTTCTCCGGCTTGATCTGCGACAGCGTCAGTGGCACGCCGTGCCGGCTCAACGCCTCGTCAAGCTGCTCATGGGCCTGGGCGGGAATCAGGCTGGCCAGGCGAACACCGGCGCGCAACAATTGCATAGGCACACGGACGTTTACCGTGGTCGGCCCTTTCAACCCGGTCATATCCTCATCGGCTTCGACCAGCACACGCAGGTATTTGGCGCGTGTCTTCACGGTGGCCCCACTGCTTCCATTGCCGCCGGAAACAGATCCTACGAATTCTCCCGCGGTTTTGCCAGATCCCGATTCCAGGGCGGTAATCAAGCGCTCGGCCTCGTCGGCGTTAACCTTGCCGGCGGCCAGCATCTCCAGAATTTGACGGCGATTCTCGTTCATTTCGTTACCCCTTTCAAAGTTTCAAAATGCTTTGCGTCTCAGCGCCTACAGGATGCGAACCAGAACCTGGTTCCCTTCAGCGCGAACGTGAACGTGGGTTCCCGGCAGGCTCGACAGGATGCCCCAGAAGATGGCGATGACGCGCCAGATGGTCATTCGCGCGGCAATGGCGACCCCCACCAGCACCAGGAAGATCAGCGGCGAAAGCAGGATCACCGGAATCCATAGCAGGAACAACGGAATCCACAGCCGCGGCATGTGCCACTCGGGAGTTTCAACGCCGATAACAGCGAAGTTGGGAATCATTTCATTGCCTCCAGTACGCGGATGGCTTCTTCCGCGGTGAGCTCGCCATTCTTGAGCCGCTCCAAAACCTCCCCGCGTGACGGCGACGGATTGGTTTCCACGAACTGCAATTGCCCTGAGATGCGGTTGAGCCGCGCTTTGATCGTGGGGTAGCTGACCCCGAAAGTCTGTTCCATTTCCTTGATCGAACCGTGGGAACGAAGAAAAGCGACGATGAATACCTGGTCCTCCAGGCTCAGCCGCGCCAACTCCGGAAGAGTGAACTCCCCCTCAATGGCGATCTGCCTCTCAGGAATCCGGACGCGCTCAACGACCAGTGCGCCGCCCTGTGCGATGCGGAGCAAATCCTGCCAGTCGGCCGCGGATTTTGGGGATGAACTCATGGCCTATCGTTCTCGTATCTCAACTACGAGAACAACAATAATCAATTTTATTTATTATTGCAAGATATTTTATTAAGTTATTTTATTCTTCATTTCAGAAGACCACGAAATTGCCATTCTGGGTAGCCCAACTTGCCGCTGCGCGTTACGGTCCGGGTTGAACGGTCGAAAATTCCAAGATCCTCTGGGTGCCCCATCCTCGACGCGTCTTTGTTTTTGCGCCTAGGGTGGGAAACCACGGACCATGGCCAGCAACTCCTGAACGGCTCATTACCATTCTGAATCCTCCGGCGCAGCTTCGTCCGGCGCGTGCACAATCCGCATCAGCTCTCCGCGGTCCAGCCAGATCAGCAGGCAATCCCCGCAGGAGTCGATAATCACGTTGCCAGGTCCGGCGTAAGGGTGTGTGTCCATGCGGCGGTGGCATTTGGGGCATTGGATGGCGCGCCTCAGCTCGCCGGGGTCGGGAGGCGTCTGCACGGCGGGCTTGTCCACCTCCGGCTTCAGCGCGTCAATCAGGCCCGGCGGCACGTTCATCGGCATCAAGAGGCCGTGGCACTGAGTGCAGTAGAGAACAGGAATCTTTGTAATGGTCGCCTTGACAAGGGGCTGGTCGCAGAGCGGGCATGCCAGGCTCGGCTCGGCAGGCTCGCCTGAAACCTGAACCCCGTCGTCTTCCTCACCAGGAAAAAAGACAGCGTGGCAGTATTTGCACTTGAAGCCCTCCGTGTCCGGCCTGAGTGTGATCGGCGCGCCGCAGGTCGGACAGTTCACTGCGGGTGTCCACACTCCGCGCAGAACTTGGCGCCCACCGGAATCGCCTTTCCGCAGTCGATGCAGAACTTGGTGTCCGCAGCGGCAGCAGGCGCGGAAGGTGCTGAGACGGCCGGCGCAACAACTGGAGCAGCGACGGGTGCTTTGAGCGAAGCCGCCAGAACCTGCGCCACGGCAGCGCCGGCCCCAAGACCCATGCCCACGCCTGCGCCTCCGCCGGTGTTGGCAGCAGCCAGGTCAAGCGACTCTGCCGCGGCGTACTGCGTATAGCGGCCCACATCCCCGACCATGCTCATGCCTATGCGCTGGTCAAGAACCTTGGCCAGCTCCTCAGGCAGGAAGATATTTTCCACCACAAACTGGTTCAGCTCCAGGCCGAGTGCGGCGAAGGCGGGCTTGACCTGCTCGACGATCTTTTCAGCCAGCGCGGCCTGGTTGGCGGTCAGGTCGAGGAACGGAAGTCCGCTGTTGGCAAATATCTGCGTAATGTTTGCGAGAATGGTGTCGCGCAACTGGCCTTCAAGATCGCTCGAGAAATAGCATTCCCGTGTGCCGCTGATCTGGTTGAAGAAGAGACGCGGATCGGCAACGCGGTACGAGTAGATGCCGAAGCAGCGCAGGCGGACAGCGCCAAACTCCTTGTCGCGAATGGTGATCGGCGTCGCGGTTCCCCACTTCTGGTCGATCTGCAGACGCGTCGAGAAAAAGTAGACCTCGGATTTGAAGGGAGACTCAAAGTCCTTGTCCCAGTTCATCAAATCGGTAAGCACGGGGAGATTGCGCGTGTTGAGCGTGTGCAGCCCGGGGCCAAAGATGTCGGCAATTTTGCCTTCGTTAACGAAAGCCGCCACCTGCGACTCGCTCACCGTGAGCTGGCCGCCGTTCTGGATCTCCAGATCCTGCATGGGGTAGCGATAGGCAAGAATGCCGTCCTGCGGTTCGTTCCACTCGATAACGCCGATGAATTGCTTGGACAGAAAGCTGATCAGGCTCACGGATTTCTCCTTACCCCGACGCTAACATGCGTTGCGACGCGCAGGGTATACCACAAAGGCGGCAGAGTGCGCTGCACGGTTCGAACAAGAACGGAGTTGCCTTGACATCTGCCGTTGAACGCAAAGAAGGGAGGAAATGCAGGAAGCTAAGAGTCAATCCAAATGCAGCCCTACGGCACTGCAAACGGCCTCAGGCCCTCGGTCGGGAAGATTCCCGTGGGCGCGGTCGCAGTGGAAGGCTGCGCGCGGAACATGTAATGGATGGAGAAGCCCGCGGACACCGAGGAGTAGTTGCGGGAGTTGTTGGCGCTGAAGAATCCTCCAGCGAACCAATGCGGACCGATCTGGTAAGCCACCTGGCTGCGCACGTCGTAGTTGGGGCCGACGCTGGTCTTGGCGGGCAGCATGGCGTTGTTCATCGAGGTCTCGAGCGCCTTGTCCACTGCCAGCGGCCACAGCGGCGTCAGGTTTTCCTGAAAACCCTGCACCCCCAGGCTGCCAAGAACGTTGTAGTGCCAGTGAGTGCCGTAGTGACCCAGCCAGGTGAAGGGAATGTTGGCCAGGAAGTAGGCCGACGGGCTGAAATAGCCGCCCATGCCGTGCGTAAACGCGTCTTCATTGTGCGCGTAGTGCATGGCAAAGAAGTTCACGCCAATGCTCAAATTGCCGTATTCCGCCATGGTCTTCAGGCGCCAGTAGGCTCCGCCCGAGCCGTCAAAGCGAGTATTGGTCTCTACCGTGTAACCGCTCAGGTACTGCCCACCACCGCCGAGGTAAAAACCGGACTCCGCGTCCCCGTGAGCAAACTGCACGGTGCCCTGGTTGGCCACAACACCGCCCCAGATCTGCCCCAGGGTCCCGAGCGTATTTCCGCTGGGGTCCCGCAAGCCTGAGTAGGAGAGCTGCGTATCCCTGACCGGGTCGCGGCTGAAGTTGAGCGTGAATGGCCCGTTGCCCGGCTTCCACATGGCGCTCCCCGTAAAGGTAGCCACCAGGAAACCAGCCGGCGTGTACCCGGCGGCCAATGCAAGATGCGGAAAGGTCAGTTGCAATTCGCCGCCGACACCAACGGCATTCTGCTGCGCCGGCGGAGTGTTGGCAGTGTTGGTCAGGGTTCCGATGGGCTGCGGAATCGTCACCAACGACGACCCGGCCGTGGTCGACTCCTGAACCGTGATCACGCTCGTGCCGTCGGCCTGGCCGGAATCAAGAAACACCGGCTTGGCAACAATGGTCAGCCGTGCGTTATAGCCCAAGTGCGTCGACAATTCGAACGGCGCTTCAAGGGCCGCCAGATGGTCGTAACCCAGACTGCCGGACCGGTAGTTGATCAGTCCTGTGCCGCCCATCCACGGGCTGTATCCGGACTCGATGGCGCGCAACTGCATCTCCGCCTCATCGCGCGGGTTGACCGGGTTCGGCTGGCGCTGGATGCGTGCCCAGGGCCCGCGCAGCGGCGGCAGATTGCGCTGCTGCAATTCCTCATCGCTGAGCCCGGTGTCGGTGGTGGGAGCAGGCGTTGGAGCCGGTACTTCGGCAGGAACCTGAACCTGCTGCGGCGCCTGATTTGGCTGGGTGTTGGGCTGCTGCTGCGAGTGGTCCAGAGTCGGCGAGGCGGGCTGCGATGTCGCCTTCTTTCTCTTCTTTGCCTTGCTCTGAGCCGCGGATGGCTTGGTGGTCACCGGTGGGCACTGCTGCGGAACACACTGCTGTGGCGTTGTGCTCGCCTGGGGAGTGATGGCGGTCTGGGGCGTTGCTTGTTGCTGCTTCGGCGCGGAGAACGCACCCGTAGCCGCCTCCTGCGCGGAAGGGGTGTACTGCGCCACGTTGTATTTGCCTGAACCCGCCGAAGAACCTGCCGAAGACGCTTTCAGGCTTGGCAGCGGTCCGACCGGCGGGACGATTGGGCTGTTGGGCAAATTGTGGATCGACGACGCAGAGCCCTGCGTAAGCTGACCGTCGGTCTGGTCGGCAAACAGAGCCTGCGCCTGGGCAGCGATCGGGCCCATCGGTTGCGATGTGATGCGCAATCCCGGTGCAGGATTGAGGCCGCTGGATGGGTCTTTGGGGGTCCACATCGGCGGCACGCCCGTTGACTGCGCCGCAGCGCCGGTGGATGCATGGCCAGTGGAGCCGATGGTTTCCTCCGAGGGCGGCACGTTCATCTTTCCCATGTAAGGCGACTGATTGTTTGAAGAAGAAGAAGAATTTGCCTTGATGCCGTTCTGCACCTGACTGCCGGCCTGCGTTTGGCTCGCTGCGGGCTGAATGTTTGCCGGCTGGGCAGCGCTTTGCTCCACCAGAACCGGCTGCCTTAACGGCTTCTGCTGGATGGAACTCTGCGGCGTGTAGATAGGCGGATTGCTGGGTACGGTTTTCTGTCCGCCAGGCGGAGCTCCGGGATTCGATCCGCCGGGCGTGGGAAGCACTGGCAGCGGAAGCGGGTTCGATGAGGGAGCCTGGATCCGTCGGCTTGCCGCAGGCTGTGACGGAGTCTGTATCTGAGACCGTGTCTGCGACTGACCTGGTTGTGGAGCAGCGGCCAGCGGGGCAGACGCAGAATTCGGAGTGTGGCTCACGGAGTTATTTGGTCCATACGCGGGCAACGGCGGCAATGTGTCTGCCTTCGCCGCTGAAGCATCGTTGCGCGGATCCAATAGCCGCTTCATGTCTCCCGGCCGTGTGGCGGCGAAGGAACCCTGCGGAACCAATCCGCTGTCCAGTTTTGCAGCAGCGGCGCCCGGCGGCATGGCCGCCAGCGAAGCGCGCCAGAAGTCGGCGGAACGCGCAGTGTTTCCGCGTGCCTGCTCAAAGCGGGCGGCCAGGGCCAGAATCTGCGGATCGCTGGGGAAGCGCCCCAGCGCCTGCCGCAGCCAGGTTTCAGCCTGCGCCATATCCGTTGCGCTCAGTGCAGCGCCAATGGCTCCCTGGTAGTCACCCGAGGTTGCATTCTGCATGGGGATGGTCTTGAACAGCGTCAACGCGTCCGCAGGCCGGCCGACCTTTGCGTATGCGCCCGCCACTGCGCTGCGCACGCCGATGTTGTTGGGTAAGTCCTCCGATGCCGCCTGCAGCAGTTGCACACCGCGCAGCAGATTGCCGTTGTTCAGAAAAAACTCGGCGCGGCGAACAGCCCAGCTGGCCCACAGCGTTTCCACCTGGTCGCGCTGGGCTGGGGTAAGGTCGGCGCGCATATCCAGACCGAGAAGCACCGGATAAAGAGCCTTATCGTCGCCCACGTTATAAAGCAGCCAGCCGTGCTGCACCTCCAGGCCCGAAGGCACGGCGGTGTGGTGCAGCATGTAAAAGGCCTCCACCCTGTTCAGGTATTCGGTACCGCGTGGAATATCTCCCGCGGAGATGTAGAGAATGGCTTCGCCCTGCGCGAATTCGAGATCCGCTTCCAGTTGTTGCCGAACATCGGGGGGGATCTTGACCATCTCCGCAAGGGCCTCCGCGTTTTTGTTGCTGGCCATCAACGAGAAGATCAGTCCCTTCCATGTGTCCGAAGCCATGGAGTGAGGCGGGTTGATTGAAAGCTGCACGGATTGGCTTTCGCTCTGTGCGGGAACCTGCGACTGCCCCAGGCTGGCCCGAATAATTTTGGGAGCCGTATGCGCCGCGGGGACAGCTCTGGAGACAATGGACGCAGTCCGGAAATAGCCATCGCCCCCGAATGCCGTGTGCCTGTCCAGCCTCTGCCTCAGACGCTGTCGGGTATTGATCTCAAACGTGGCTCGCAGCAGCCGCGCCCTGTTGCGGGCCGGCGCCCTTGGGACCTGTCCAGAAACTGCCATCCTCGAAGTTGTTTTGAAAGGGCACGACTTTAGTCGTGCCGCAGGTGCAGCTATTTCAACGCGGGCTTTACAGGTTGCGGAAAAACTCATCTCACGAGCTATTCCAGAGGGTTTTGTAACAGGGCGCGACTTCAGTCGGGCCGAAAGTGTTGCAATATCAACGTGGGCTTCAGCCCGTGAGGGATGCTTTCCTGTCCGTTCTTGACATCTCTCCAGAGTTTCTGGACAGGTCCTCAGCAAGTGATTGCCGCCCACCACACGCGCTGTGCTCTTCGGGCGAAAAAGCTTCTCTTCCGCGGTCGGCGATGCGGAAGGAGCCCAGGACTGCGGAATGTAAACCGCCGGGGATCCCGACCCACTCTGGCTGGCAACGGGCGGTGGCGGTGGCGGAAGATCCTGATCGGGGGTCTGCTGCTCCGCGCCAGGTTGTGAGGACGTCCTGCGCGGGGTGAGCAGCACGGGCGCGGAGCCGTTGTACGGGTCGGGACCGTAAGCCGGCAAAGGCGCAACCTTAGTCGTCCTGGAAAACGGCTCGTAGTCGGGATCGAGCAGGTGCTGCAAGTCGGCCGCGGTCACGGCACGGCGAGCTCTCGTATCCTGATCGGGATAGACCATCACGTGAGCCAACTTTTCCGTTGGTGAAGCAGAGGGCATTGCCGCAAGCGAGGCGCGATAGTAGTCGGCTGCGCGCTGATTGTCTCCCCGCGCCTGTTCATAGCGTGCCGCCAGCGACAAAATGGCCGGATCGCGCGGATAGCGCTCCAACGCCTGGCGCAGCCACTGCTCGGCCTGATTCTTGTCGTTGGCTGCCAGCGCCGCGTCCACGGCTCCCTGGAAGTCGCCTGCAGTAGCATCCTGCATGGGGACGGTCTTGTACAGCGCCAGCGACTCCTTTGCCCGGCCCACCTGCGCATAGCCGCCGGCCACGGCTTTGCGCACGGTCAGGTTGTCGGGGAAGGCCTGCGATGCAGCGTCCAGAATGTCCACTGCCCGCTGGTAATTGCCGTTATCCATAGCGGCGGCAGCGCGCCGCACGCTCCAGTTGGCCCAGATGTCCTGCACCGTCACGCGCTGCGCGATTGTCAGATCGCCGCGGCTGCCAAGACGCATGAGCGCCGGGTAGAGAATGCGGTCGTTGTTGGTATTGAACAGCAACCACGCGTTCTGAATCGCAATATTCGCGGGCGCTTCTGTATGCAGCTTGGCATAGTGAGACTCCACGCGATTCATGAACTCAATGGCGTGCGCCACATCCCCGGCAGCCGCGTACAGGCTGGCCTCAGACTGCACGAACTCGATGTCGCCGTCGAGTTGCTTACGCACCGGCGCGGGAATCAGCGCAATCTCTTGGAGCGCCTCGCTGCTGCGATTGGTGGCTTGCAATGAGGCGATCAAGCCCTTCCATGCGTCGACCCGATCCGGGTTGTTCTTGAGCACTTGTTGGTAGATTCCGTAAGCCTGCGCCGTGTCGTTGCGTTGCAGATAAATGCCCGCCAGTTGCAACTGCAACCCTAAGCTGGGCTGGCCGCCAGCGGCGATCTGCAGCTTGGCCGAGCGTTCCAGCAAACCCTGTGCCACTTCAAACTGGTTGGCCTGCTGATAAATTGCGCCCAGCATCGACAAGAACGCCGGGTCGGCGAGCGCAGCCTCGTAAGTAGCCGGCGGCATTTTCTGCACGTCTGCGATGGCCTCCGTGTCCTGACCCAGCTCGTGATGCGCGCTCACCATTCCCATCCATGCGGCAAGATTGCCCGCATCGTCGGTGAGCACCTGCGAGTAGAGCGCCGTGGCCTGGTCGTAGCGCTTGGCTTCCATCAGGATTCCCGCGTATTCGAGCTTGGTGTCTGCCTGCAGTGTGGTCCCGTTGGTCGGGAACGGCAGCGCCAGGGCCTGCGCGAGCACGCGTTGCGCGTCCGCGCTCCGGTTTTCGGCGCGGTAGAGGGTTGCCAGCGTGCGCAGATACTCGGGGTCCTTGGCCAGCGCGGCTTTCACCGATGGCGGGAGGCGCGCCTGCACTGAAGTCGCCTTCTGGTTCTGATTGTCGCGCGCATAGGCCAGAAAAAGGCCGCGCCATCCGCTCGCTGAAACGGGCTGCACCTTGACCAGCTGCTCGTAGACACCGGCGGCCGCGCTGAATTGCAGTTGTTTGGTCAGCAGGCCAGCCAGCCCATTGAGGGCCTCCGGCGAGCGCGGACGCATGACGAGCGCCTGCCGGTACTTGTCAGTGGCTACGTCGAATTGATTTTGATCGAAGGCCTGCGAAGCCTCGCCCATCACGTACCAAAAGCGCGAGGTGGCCAGTGCATCCTCGACCGGCCGCGCCTTGTAGCCATTCGACTCGGCCTGCGATAAATAGCTCATAGCCCCGCCAAAGTTGTTTTGCTGCATCCTCAGGAAACCCATCCCGGCAGCGACACGTCCATTGTGCGTGTCCTGCTCAAGAAGCTCGGTGAAACGCTTCTCCGCTTCCTCGAGATGATGTCCGTTGAGAGCCGCAAAGGCAGCGCGTTCAGCCGGGGTTCGCGCAATGCCGGAGTTCATCTGCGCAAGCTTGGATTCATCCACCTTCAGGCGGCCGGCAAGATCCGTGTCCTGGGGATGCTCTTTCAGATATTCGCGCAACTCCGCGGCCGAAGCAGGATTGTCCGAATCCCAGATTAGAGCCTGGCGCAAAGCGGCCTGCGCGTTCGCGTCCTTGGGATGCTGCTTGAGCTCTCGAATGCCCTCGGCGCGGGTCTTCTGGTCGTAGGTAAGCATGATGCCCAGCTCTACGGCAAAGCGTGGATCGCCGGGATTGCGCTCCGCCAGCGCGCGCATGGCTGTCAACGCCTCCTGCTTGCCGGCGCCCGTGCCATACAGCGTCTGGTAATAAGCCAGCGCGATATCTCCGTCCGGAGGGCGATCGCCATACAACTGCTTATAGATGCGCATGGCATCGTCGACCTTGCCCTGCCGTGCCAGCTCGCCGGCCTTGCTGAGCTGCTCACTCTCGGCGCGCGTACTGGCCAGCACCTCGATCTTGGCAATGTTTGGATCGTTGGGATTCGCCATGCGCAGCCGGTCCAGCGCTTCGGTTGCCTTGTCGGAGCCGATCAGCTTCAAATCCCTGGCCAGACCCTCAAGCGACTCTGTGTTCTTCGGATCGGAGAGCAGAATCTGCTGCCATAACTGGATGGCCATGTCCGGGCGGCCGCGCGCTTCCAAAGCATGGGCCTTTTGCACCAGCATGTTTCGCGTGGCTTGGGCAGAGTTTGCCACCGGCTTTTGCGTTGCATTTTGGGCGAGGCTTAAATGCACTGCCAAACACAGGCAGCTCACAACCATCGAACCTGTTCTGAATGCCCTGCAGCCCACGCTCATCGGCGTTCCCATTGTACGTGCAGTTCCCCGCCCGACCCAAACCTGAATCTACCATCAAGAAAGCCGGTGGAAAACAGGGCAAGATTCTGATCGTAATATGCCAAATCCTTGCCATACAATCCACTGGACTCGTCTCGCATTCTACTCATGCGAAGGGTCTGTTGGGCGCTTGATCTGGAGAGGTCTGGGAAAGCCCGCAAATAGGGAAGAACAGCAGCCGAAAATCCCACCGGACCATCCTGCGCCAGAGGAATTCCCTGGTCGCTCACCTTCTCCGGCGGGGCTTCATGATTTCCAAGATAGACACTCATAGCCGGGATCGCGCTGAGCACCTCGGCGCGCATCGTGCCGCCCCTGTCCATCATCCCCGCCCAAAGATAAACCCTGATCGCGTCGTAGCTGCCGCCCGGCACATCGCTGTCCTTGTTGCCGGTTTGCATGCTGGTCGACGGGTAAAATCCATCCCCGGGAATGTAGTTCACCCAATCCATCGCAAACCCATGACGCGCACTCATCTCCAGCAGTCGCGGGACACCCAGCGCAATCTGCTGCCACGGGCCAGCCGGGTCCACAGTTGCCAGACGCTCAAAGAGGAATACCGGCATACAACTGGGATTCAGCGTCCATGTCTGTTCATGCTGAAATCCAACCGGTCCGGGCATGAGCATTGGACCGAAGCCGGGCAGATTCGCCACTTCGGTCTTGGCGATCTGGGCCATCATCGCGCGCCCTGTCCTGGTGTAGCCAGGCGCCTTCCACAGCCGTCCGGCCTCAAGCAGCGTATAGGCCATCCAGACATCGGCATCCGAGGCAGAGTTGGGGTCCAGTGTCTTCCACTGGCCATCTTTGTTCTGCCCCCACAGCCATGACGGCAGGTGGGTCTGCAGGTCGTTGTTGGCCATATTCGCCTGGGCCCACGCAAGAACGCGGTCGAAGGTCGCGCGGTCATTGTCAGCCAGGGCGAAGAACATCGCGTAGGCCTGGCCCTCCGATGTGCTGCGCTCGCCATTCGTGTGGTCGATCACCCGGCCCTGACCGTCGATGAAGCGCGCTGCATAGGCGTTCCACAGCGGCCAGGCGCCCTGTTTGCAGCCGCCCGTCGGGCATAGCGCCAGCAGCAATACGATCGGCAGCCAATGCTTGTCCGGCCGGCATGTCCGAAGACCCATTGCACCAATTCTCCAAGCAGAGTTTAAAGTGCTCAAGCGCGGATATGGCCAGGAAAACGCGTTTGCAAATTGTTTCGTGATCTGGCAACTGCGAGCAGCGCGCCTCACGCGCGATGCAACGGCTGCCAGTAAGAGTAATCCAGTCCCTATTCCCTGTTCCCTAATCCCTATTCCCTAGTCCCTAGTCCCTAGTCATCAATTTTCAACCGCGCCCTGGCTTTGCCGCGCAGCCATTGCCTAATCCAGATCGCAAGCAGAAGGGCCAGAATCATCACCACCACCGCGGCCAGCCATGGTACTTGCATGAACCACAGCGTCAACCGCGTCCACCAGGGCAATACGCCCACGTGGTAGATATCGGCCCCGATCCGGAACGATTGGAACTCCGCTCCATGCAGCACGGAAACCGATCCGGAGATTTCGCTGGATTGCTGGACCCTGATGAAGCTGGCCATGAAAGGTTCAAAGGCTGCTGCATCCTTCAGGTGGATGGCCACAATGCTGCGGTCGCCGCCGGAGCCGTAAGGCGACTTGACCCCCTCGATTACGGAGTCCGGTGTGCCTCCCGCCGTCAGGTCACCGCTCTCGGTATGCTCGTCCGATTCGAGCTTCCACCATGCGTGATGCAGCGGCGCAAAGAAGCCTTGTGTGTCGTGGACCTGAATCTGGCCGCTGCGCAGGGCAGCGGGTAGATTGTTGTTGAGCTTGTCGAAGCCGGTCTTATCGTCGCCGGTGCCGATGACCAGAAAATCGGCCCGTGCGCCAGCTTGCAACGCGTCGGCCCCGGCCACGGTAACGCGCAGAGCGGGAAAGCCCGTCTGGCGGCTGAAGTGCCCCATCAGCGTGACAAAGGTTTCAATCTCCTGCTCGGTCGGCATGGCCGGCAAAACTACCGTTGTCTCGGCCAGGTCGGCCAGCCGCGTAAACGGGAACCCGGCGTTGGCAAACGTCTCCAGGTTGGGCAGCGGCGCGTAATGCGGATAGCCGCGCAAATCGAGATAAGTGTCGCGCAGGATCGATGCCTGCATGTTGATCGGAGTCGTATCCTGGCAGCCGCCTTTCTTCAGAAGCTGAAAGGTGAAGTCGAATGAAAGCGAATTCGAGAATGGACGCAGATTGACAACCGGAACCGGCACGTCGACCTGCATTTTGCGCGAAACTTCCTGGCCAGGAACTAATGGAACAGACCCGAGAAAGGCGTTGTTGATTCTCACCTGCATGCTGGAGATGGGGCCAATCGGAATCGAGTTATACCGGTAGACGAGCCTGAGAGTTGCATTCGGCCGTTCGGAATAAAAAACATCTGGCGCAATGCGGAAATACACGTTCAGCGGAGCCGATCCGTCGCCCTGCAACTGGTCCGAGTTGGCAAAATCCCACAGGGCGATGGTCTGGTCGGTGCGCGCCCAGCGCGGCGCGCCATCGGGCGCTTGTTTGCCTGGCAGTTCGAAGTTGTCGATCACGGCCTGCGCCCCGCTGAGCAGGTCACTGTGCAAGGCTACGGCCTGGGCCGCAATCAGCGCCTGGTCCGCATTGCCACCGGCAATCACCAGAACCTTGCCGTAGGGATCGTTCGGATTCGTGCGCATGGCCACCGTCGGCCTGCCTGCGGCAGGCATATTCAAGCCCGGCGGTAGATTGCCCGAACCATCCGAAATCACAATTGCATTTCCCTGTGGAAGCAGCCCGATGTGCACCGGAAAACGCACCGGCCGATTCTCCGAGATGAGACCGAAGTAGCTGGCTACAACACCTGCGGCCTGAATCGCTTTGAAGCTGGGCGCGGCTGCAAACACCACCGGAATGCTCAACGGCTGAATCACCGCGGGGTCCAGAAACGGCATGGGCAACTGCTTCAGATCGTCGGCAAGGGGCAGCAGATCGCCCACGATATCGAGGAACGTGTTGCGATGAACGCGTGCCCAGAGAGTGGTGTTGGCCGGGTCCTCGCACAGCATTGTGTAGTGGCCGATGAACTGGATGGTGAGCGTATTGTTGTGCACCAGAAGTTCCGCGGGAATAGTAAACTCCGCCCCCGCATCCTTGGAGTCGGAGCCGCCCAACTGCCCCGGCGTGGGCTGAATCGTGGCGAATAACGTCCCGTTCATCATCAATTTGATGTGGCTCAACTGCGGCAGCAGGCTGGGAGAAAATGCGTAGTAAATGTGAATTTTGGCGGCGCGAACCACATGCGTTTGCGGCAGCGTGAAGTAGATCTCATGGCGGCTGTCGATTCCATGCAGTTCGATCTGCGGAGAACCCGCGTCGTTGAGCGTGAATGTGTCGCGATATTGCCCCGGGGGAACCGGCGCGCTCTTTTCCGCAGGATGCGTTCCGAGTCCGGTCTCCGCCCCAGCTGCAGGCACAGTCGAGATGTCGCCTGCTCCGCCCCCTGGTTGCTGCGCACCGGGAGTGTGTTGCGCCTTGACGTTGTGCGCAAAGCCCGTCAGAAACACGGCCAAAAACAGGATTACTGCAGACCGGGCAATGGAAAGAGCCGCAGCCTTCTTGCGGGCTCTGTTTTCGCCGCCAAACAGGCTCTGAAAAGTATGCCCCAGGCCGACCATGGATATCTTGATGATGCGTCCCATGCTGCGCATCACTTCGTCAGTCTCGCGCGACTCGCCCCAGCCCAGCCACGAATCCGCCCGGGAATACAGAACCATCGTCAGAACTTCCTGCTCGGTAATGTTCAACTCCTGGAAACGCACCCGCAGCTGTGTTCCCTCGGAGGCAACCACGGTAGCAGGCAGTTCAGCATTTCCAGACGGCAGGGGGAAGGCAAGCCGCACCTGGGATTGCGGTATGAACTCTACGGCCTCTGCGAACCGAATGCTGGTGCCGCCGGAAGACATGTCGATGGTCTCTCCCGGAATGAGCCGCCCATCCGGCGTCCGCGCCATGACCGGGGTCACGATGCTGATGCGGACGGTGGTGCGCAACTGCTTCATCTCCCGCGCAACCGCCGTGCAAACGCCAAGAATGACGATGTTGAAGATGCACCAGATTGCATTCATGATCACCGTGCCTGGCCGGTCGCGATCCCAGATGAAGAACCGCGGAATGGCCACCAGAAGTCCGCACAGATTGAATACCAGCATGATCAGAAACGGCTGCGCAATCCTGGTGTCGAAGAAGGTCCGCTTGACCACGCCGCCTTTGGCCGTCACGTTGAACTTGCCCAGCCTGGGATTGATGAGCGCCATCATCGTAGGCAACAGAATGTACGGCGACAGAACGGTCTCGTAAATTTCATTCCAGAATGAGTGCCGGTGTTCGCCCTGAATCCGCGAGTTGGTCACGCTTGAAAGCGTAAGGTGAGGCATCGCATAAGCCAGAATGGCCGCCCAGTATCCAGGCACGTTGGTGTGGTTGAGCAGCAGAAAGACCAACGGCGCCGACAGGAAGATCAGCCGCGGAACCGCATAGAGAAAGTGCCACATGGCATTGAAGTAGCACAACCGCTGCGCGAACTTCAGGCCCGGCGCAAACAACGGATTGTCTGTCCGCAGGATCTGGATCATCCCGCGAGCCCAGCGGATGCGCTGGCCCACGTGGGCCGAAAGCCGCTCGGTCGCCAGACCGGCCGCCTGCGGAACGTTGATGTAGGCCGTGCCCCATCCTTTCATCTGCATGCGCAGCGACGTGTGTGCGTCCTCGGTGACAGTCTCAACCGCGATACCGCCAATTTCATCCAGTGCGGTGCGGCGCAAGACTGCGCAGGAGCCGCAGAAAAAGGTCGCGTTCCAAAAGTCGTTGCCGTCCTGCACGATGCCGTAGAACAGCTCGCCCTCGTTGGGAATAATGCGGAACTGGCCCAGGTTGCGTTCAAACGGATCCGGCGAATAGAAATGGTGGGGCGTCTGAAGCATGGCCAGGTTGGGGTCGCGCATCATCCAGCCCAAGGTCATCTGCAGAAAGCTGCGCGTGGGCACGTGATCGCAGTCGAAGATTGTCACGTATGGCGAGGACATGCTCTTGAGCGCGGTGTTGATGTTGCCTGCCTTGGCATGGAAATTGTCCGGCCGGGTCTTGTAGCCCACGCCCGCTTCGAAGGCGAACTGCTCAAACTCCTTGCGGCGGCCGTCGTCCAGAATGTAGATGTGCATCTTATCGGCCGGCCAGTCCATATTCAGCGCGCCAAGCGCCGTGTAGCGCACCACATCCAGAGGCTCGTTGTAGGTGGGAATCAGCACGTCTACGTGAGGCCAATCCTCTTCAGACTCCGGCAGTGCCACCGGCGCGCGGCGCAGCGGCCAGATGGTCTGGAAGTAACCCAGGAAAAGAATGAAGAAGGCGTAGGTCTCGGCCACTACCAGGCTCATGATGAAGAATGCGTCCAGTGCTCCCCAATGATTCGCCGGGTCCTGGAAAAAGTGCATCGTCTGCGTGAGTCTCCAGTAACCATACCGGAAGGTGCAGAACATCGACGTTATCATCAGCGAAAGCGTTATCAAATAGGAGTCGGAGCTGCGCGCCAGAGCTAGCGACACCACCAGGGTCAGCAGCCCGCAGACTGCCTGCTGCGGCCACGTAAGGGGCAGAACGGCCAGAAAGCAGAACACCACCGCCGCCGCCAGCAGAAAGGTCAGGCGAAGCAATTTGGTGAATATGTTTTCTCCGGCCCCAATATCCTGCCACAGGCTTGTTGCCGTCATCGTTCGCTCCAGCGAACACCGCGGTAGCTGGTCGTCGCCGGAGCAGAAAGGCTCTTGACCCAGCCTGCCAGGGTGGAGAAGTCATCCGCCAGGGCCGACCCGGGAGCGTAATCCATCACTGTCATGCCCTCGGCGAGTGCTTCGCTCATGGCAGGCGTGCGGCGCAGCGCGAACGGAAGCAGCCGTTCTCCCAGCTGTTCGCGCAATACCTCACGCACATCGAGATGCAGCGGCAGAGAAGCGTCGAATTGATTCAGAATGTAGAAGGGCAGCGCGGGCATGCCGCCTGCGTTGCCGTTGTGCTCGAAGAAGGCGTCGATGGAACCTACGCTAACCACCGAATTCATGTCTGGAAACACCGGCACCAGCACCATGGGCGACATGCGCATGATCCGCCGCGTCGTCGCGCCGGAAGCAGTTGCCAGGTCGACGATTATGCGGCTTACCCCGCGCGAGTACTTCCCAATTTCCCCGCTCAGGCTTTCCGGGCTGGCGGTCTCGGAACCCAGGCTGTCGGGATCGATCGTCACCATCTGAATGGGCGCGTCGCTGCTGGCCCCCGGAGGGCTGAAGGTTCGCAACTGGCCGGGACGCTGATCGGTCGCTCCAAAAAAGAATGGCAGCAGGCCGAAAGCTGCTGTGTCCACCAGCAGCACACGCTCTCCGCGAGCTGAAAGGGCACGGCCCAACGTTGCCACGAGGCTCGTTTTTCCCACCCCGCCGGCCAGCGAAAAAACCGCTATTGCCGGAGCCCGCGAAACCACGGGAACTGGAATCGGCTCGACCGGCGCGGGGGCTCCGTCGAAGATGCCGCGCAGCGCGAACCAGCGCGAGGTCAGCCGGTCCCGCGACCCTTGTAGCGTGTCCTCCGGCGCCGCCGGCACTGCCGCATGAGAGACAGATTGGCCCGTAGTTTCCTGGCGTTCGGAGTTCAGCCACGCCGGACGGCCGACCGGCTCCTGCGAATCGGGTGATACCCATGGAATGCGAGGCGGCATTGAACTGCCCTCCCTGGTTGGGGGATATTGCTGCTGACTCGGAGCCGTCCTGTAAGGCTCAGGCCGGCCATAAACTGCGTTGTCAAAGCCTTGCGGCCGCGGCGGAGAGGACGGCGCCGCGGGGGTTGAAAAGAGAGAGGACGGGAATCGATCCATACGCGGGGGCTGCCAGGCGCGTTGCTGGGCAGCCTGCTCTGAAACTTGTTGCGCGGCTAGCTCTGCCGCCCGCAACGCGGCCTGTTCGGCGGCTCGTTCTGCGACTAGTTTCTCAGCCAGTTGCCGAACCCGCGCGGCGGCGCGTTCCACAGCCTGTTCCGCGGCCTCTTGCGCGGCCCGTCGTGCCGCTTGTTCGGCTTGCTCGGCTTGCTCGGCTGCAATTCTTGCCGCTTCTTTGGCTGCCTGTTTTTCAGCGCGCTCGGCGGCCTGTTGTAGTTCGACTAACTGCTGCGCTGCGCGCTGGGCGGCCTCTTGTGCTGCCCGCTGTGTGGCTTCTTCGGCTGCCTGCTGCCGCGCGACCTGCTTTTGCGCGAATCGATGAGCCTCATTTCGCGCCTGTTCCGCGGCCTGATGCGAGACCCATTCCGCCTGCCGGGCGGCCGCCTCTTCGGCTGCCAATTCTGCCTGATGCGCTGCTTCGACGGCGCGTTCCTGTTCAGCCGCGCGCTCTGCCTCAGCCGCCCCGGCAGCTTCGGCCTCCAACTGGCCGTGCCGCTGCACTTCTTCCAGGGCTTGCTCAGCCCGCAGACGCGCCTTCTCCCGCGTTTGAGCACGCGCAGCCGAAAAATCCCGGTACTTTGCACCATGCAAATTGGCCCAGGAATACAGCGTTGCCACGTCCTCAGGCGTTCCGTTCGGGTCGCTCTGCGGATTGAGTTCTGTCATTTGGCCCTCATCGATGCTTCGATGCCAGGACCTTCCGTTAGCTTGTGCCACTGCTGCCTTGGCCGCCGCGGTCATTCAACCACAGCCGGGCACACTGAAACGAAAGGTCTTCTCATCCAGAATCCTAGGCGCACGCTATTGTCCGAACAATAACACTTGTACCGTTACCTTCGTACCACTTTCTTGCCATTTTCGTGCCATTGTAAAGATGCAAATTCCCTCATCGTCCTTGATCTTGAAAGGACCCCGGGACCGCTGTTAGCAGGGCTTTCGGAGCTTGTCTACTATGCTAGCAGCAGTCAAGATCGCCGGCGCACGGAAATCCGATTGAATCGCCTCGTTGTTTACTCTTTCGAAACCAATCCAGACAGCACATTCCGCATTTGGAACTGCGTCGACTCGACACCGATTCATAGCTCCGCCCTCCCCTTCTCACGCCCACATCCTGAGGAGTAGAAAAACCCTCGCTGTGATAGCTTGGAATCAGCGGCCTTGAACGAGCTCGTAGCTCAGTTGGTAGAGCAACGCCCTTTTAAGGAGAGTCGAGCCTCAAAGTTTACTAGTTGATAATGTCGGACTTAGCTGCTTAATAGATTGATTAAAAATAGCTTACAGGATGAATCCAACTGCATACCGTAGCAGGAACAGGTACAGGAAACGGGAACCATTGGTTCCCTAAAGGGATCAATGTCGCGTGTTGATGAGTGGGTTGATTGGCATGCCGTCTTGAGGGACGGAAATAGCCGTATATGCGACCAAGTCGTGCTGATTGTTCGGGCCCAATCAATGCCCACACTGACCGCGGCGTCGAGGCATGGGTTCACTATTGTTCGGTGTAGGTGTAGACGTTAGACTGCCAAGCGCCTTTGATCAGCGATTAAAGCGTCGCAGTCACCGTCGCCCCGTTAGTCGGCAGCCCGGCCACCGCCTCAGTGGTAGCCGTTGTGGTACCCGAGTTATAGAGGTTGGACGACCCCGGTCCGGTGGTGCCAAGCCGAAGTTCATACTCCGTAACCCCGGTCCCGGCCGTCCACGTGAACGTCACGCTGGAACCTGCCAGCACAGTGCCCGGCGTGGGAGAGCTCATCGTCGCGGGCGTGGGGCTGGCTTCGGTGTAGGTGTGGGAGTTAGAGTGCCAGGTGCTTCCGATCAGCGAATAGAGCGTCGCAGTCACCGTGGCCCCGGAAGTCGGCAGCCCGGTCACCATCGCAGTGATAGCCGTTGTGATACCCGAGTTATAGAGGTTGGACGACCCCGCTCCGGTGGTGCCAAGCCGAAGTTCATACTCCGTGACCCCGGTTCCAGCCGTCCACGTGAAGGTCACGCTGGAACCTGCCAGCACTGTGCCCGGCGTGGGAGAGCTCATCGTCGCGGGCGTAGCGCTGGCTTCGGTGTAAGTGTAGACATTAGACTCCCAAGTGCCTTTGATGAGCGAATAGAGCGTCGCAGTCACCGTCGCCCCGGTAGTCGGCAGCCCGGTGACCGCCTCAGTGGCAGCCGTTACGGTACCCGAGTTATAGAGGTTGGACGATCCCGCTCCGGTGGTGCCCAGCCGAATTTCATACTCCGTGACCCCGCTTTGAGTCGTCCACGTGAAGGTCACGCTGGAACCTGCCAGCACAGTGCCCGGCGTGGGTGAGATCATCGTCGCGGGCATAGGGCTGGCTTCGGTGTAGGTGTAGGCGTTGGACTGCCAAGTGCTTCCGATCAGCGAATAGAGCGTCGCAGTCACGGTCGCCCCGGTAGTCGGCAGCCCGGTCACCGCCTCCGTGGTAGCCGTTGTGATGCCCGAGTTATAGAGGTTGGACGACCCCGCTCCAGTGGTGCCGAGCCGAAGTTCATACTGCGTGACCCCGCCCCCGACCGTCCACGTGAACGTCACGCTCGACCCTGCCAGGACGCTGCCCGGCGCGGGGGAGGTCAGTGCCGCAGGAGCCCCTGTGCCAATGCCGCTCAAGAGGATGCTCTGAGTCGCGTAGTCTGGAGCGCCCGCGTTGAGCGAGTTGTCCGTCAGCAACAGCGATTCGCTGATGGGATTGCCTACCGAGACGGGCGCAAACTCGATGCTGAGGTTGCAACTGAAGCCTGCGGCCAGGGAGAAGTGTTCCTTGCAGTCCGGAGGGGAGCCGCTGCCCGCCGCCTGCTTGAAGTCGGCCGGCAAGGTGAAGGCCGTAATCGTCCTCAGCGTTGCATTGCCAATATTCTCCACCGTCACCGTCTGCGGGCTGTCGCTGCTTGTCGAGCCTACTGGCGTGGATGCGAAGTTGAGCGACGGCGGGTCGGCGTAATCCAACCTCTCCACGCGGTTGTTGCCGGATTCGGCGACGAAGACGTTCCCGCTCCCATCCACCGCCGCGCCAGCGGGGTAGCTGAAGTCGCTGCCCAGGGTGTTGACCGTGGTGTAGCCGCCCGCCGCCAGTATCTCCTTCACCGCACCGTTGCCGTAATTTGCGACGAAGACGTTCCCGCTTCCGTCCACCGCCACGCCAGCGGGGTCGCTGAAGCCGCTGCCCAGGGTGTTGACCGTGGCGTAGCCGCCCGCCGCCAGTATCTCCTTCACCGCGCTGTTGCCGTAATCGGCGACGAAGACGTTCCCGCTCCCGTCCACCGCCACGCCCCCGGGGGTGTTGAAGCCGCTGCCCAGGGTGTTGACCGTGGTGTAGCCGCCCGCCGCCAGTATCTCCTTCACCGCGCTGTTGCCGTAATCGGCGACGAAGACGTTCCCGCTCCCGTCCACCGCCACGCCAGTGGGCTCGTAGAACGCGCTGCCCAGGGTGTTGACCGTGGCGTAGCCGCCCGCCGCCAGTATCTCCTTCACCGCATTGTTGTTGGTATCGGCGACAAAGACGTTCCCGCTCCCGTCCACCGCGACACCATAGGGTTCGTAAAATCCTGTACCCAGGGTGTTGACCGTGGTGTAGCCGCCCGCCGCCAGTATCTCCTTCACCGCGCTGTTGTCGGAATCGGCGACAAAGACGTTCCCGCCCGCGTCCACCGCCACGCCATGGGGGCCGTTGATTCCGCTGCCCAGGGTGCTTTGCACGCCTGGCAGGTAAGCCCCGGACGTGGTGTTGGCAAAGTTCACTTGCGGCCCCACGCCCGTGCCCTGCACGGAGCCGGTGGCAAGCAGATTCCCGGAGCCGTTCAGAAGCTCAGCGGCCCCATAGCGCGTCCCCGGAGCTCCGGGCTTGAAGGTCACATCCAAAGTGCAGGTGTCGCCCTGGTTGTAAGCAGTGCCTGCCGTGCAGCTTCCCGTGCCGGCATCGGTGAAGTCCAACCCCGCAGCTCCCTGAGTTAGCACGGCCACCGAACCCAGCGTACCGCCCGTGTCAAAGGTGAAGTAGAGCGGAATGGATAACGAACTGGCGCTGCCAACGTTTACCGGGCCGAAGTTCCCGCCCGCCACAATCTCCTTCACCGCGTTGTTGTAGGTATCGGCGACGAAGACGTTTCCGCTCCCGTCCACCGCCACGCCTTCGGGGGCGTTGAACCCGATGCCCAGGGTGTTGACCGTGGTGTAGCCGCCCGCCGCCAGTATCTCCTTCACCGTGCTGCTGCCGTAATCGGCGACGAAGACGTTCCCGCTTCCGTCCACCGCCACGCCATAGGGGTCGTTGAATCCGCTGCCCAGGGTGTTGACCGTGGTGTAGCCGCCCGCCGCCAGTATCTCCTTCACCGCATTGTCGTCCGAATCGGCGACGAAGACGTTTCCGCTCCCGTCCACCGCCACGCCTTCGGGCCCGTACAAGTCGCTCAGCAGGATTTTCAATGTGGTGTAGCCGCCCGCCGCCAGTATCTCCTTCACCGTACCGTTTCCATTACCTTGGCCAATATCGGCCACGAAGACGTTCCCGCTCCCGTCCACCGCCGCGCCAGTGGGTAGGTAGAAGCCGCTGCCCAGGAAGTTGACCGTGGTGTAGCCGCCCGCCGCAAGGATCTCCTTCACCGCACCGGTGCCATCACCGTCAGAATCGGTGAAAAAGACGTTCCCGCTCCCGTCCACCGCCACGCCAATGGGGTCGTTGAAGCCGCTGCTCAGGGTGTTGACCGTGGTATAGCCGCTCGCTGCAAGGATCTCCTTCACCGCACCGGTGCCATCACCGTAGCCGTAATCGGCGACGAAGACGTTCCCGCTCCCGTCCACCGCCACGCCAGTGGGTAAGCGGAATCCGCTACCCAAGGGCCGGATCGCACTGTTGAAGTGCGCCGTCTGCGCCTGGGTCGAAGGAACAAATCCGCAAAGCGCGGCGAGCAGGGTCAAGGCGATCCACGGCAGAAAGCTCGTGGATTGACTATGCAGGTTTGAATGAATATGCACGGCGTCCCCCTCCTTTGACACGCAATCAACGTACGACCGGCCGGGAGTTAGAACCCGGCTTCTGCCTGAACGAAGGCTGCGCAGGCTGAAAGGCTGGCAAGAAGAAGCGCAAATGCGCACATACAGCGAGCGCCCCGCGTGGACGGCAAGCTGGTAATTTCCCGGCGGCTTTCGCAATGGACGATCGATTTGCTGCGCATGGCATCTTCTTCAGACACGTCATTCCGACTAAGAGAACCACCCGTGCGCCGATAACCATGGGGAAGGTTACGCACAGACTCCTGGTTTCCCCTACTGTTTCTATAAACGGAAAAATGAAGCGAACTGGCTCACGGCCCATCGGAAGAGGAACCCTTGTCAACTCCTTTGCTGCGGGCGGCGGACGATGTTCAGCGGACCTGCTGTTAATGTGGGAGGGTGAGACGGAGTCGATCCGAAGATCAAACCCCTCCGATTTGCCGGCAGCTGAATTCCGCCTCCTACTTGTCAAAATGCGAATTCGAGCCAAAATGGCTCATCGACGGATCATTGGGCCTGTTGAGGACCGCCCGAGGAGCCCCACGCCACATAAATCGCCGCGAACGATTCGTTGACTTCCGTCTGCCGGAACGGTACCATTCCTCATCTTCGAGACGCTCGGGGGAAGTGCGTGGCGTCAAGTTCGTCTCAA